>SDBT01014738.1_pt1 | contig 12446 bp, 11 predicted proteins | sample 2277101 | NCBI WGS metagenome assembly SDBT01 (sample SAMN10404973, study PRJNA504765) | marine sediment metagenome | isolation source: marine sediment core GS10_PC15, 103 cmbsf | place: Arctic Ocean: Southern Knipovich Ridge | collected 2010
GTACGAGGCCCTTAGAGCGTATTTCGTTGAAAATTTGTCGGCGAAGGACGTGGTTACTCTCACGGTCTAATGAATTCCGACGCACCATTTCTTAGTCCAATTAGTAATGTGAAAATCCAGGCTAGAGAAATGTTTCGAATTTCAACCCTGGAGATAGCATTTTGTTTATGACAAGTAAGGTTTGGAGGAAACCACCTTACCGTGTCATCAAAGATTAATGATAAGAATTTCCTTTGCTGGAGAGGAAGTATGGGTGAAATGGCTTTGTGTGTCAAGGGAAAGGTGTCCACAACATATGCGGTTCTTGGTTAGCCTATGGCGGGAGGGCTTGTTAGGGGTGTCAAGGGCAGGGGGGGGGATCTTTAAGGCGATGGAATTTATTGGGTGAGGGTTTCTTTTTGACTAACCACATCCCTAAGTGTTTCATAAATTTCCTAAGAATCTACGTCCTCTATCAAAAGACCAAAACGAGGCAAAGTCTTGGCTATGAAGCACCGAAAATTCTGGTTGGGTAAAATTGAAAAACTTTGGCAGAACCGCCCTGTTCTCTGGCTCTCTGGGGTGCGGCGCGTAAGTAAGACATGTCTCTCCCAGACCTCAATTAATATTGAATATTTCCATTGTGAAGTACCACGCACCAGATGTTTATTGGATGATCCTGAGGCATTCCTGCAAAGTTTGAGGGGAAAGCGCATTGTCCTGGACAAGGTGCACAGACTCCAAAATCCTTCTGAATCTGTCAAAAAAATGCTTTTCTTTTCGATCAAAATCAGGTGCCACGGGCTCTTTCTTCTTGACAATCATTTCCGCCTCAGCCACACATCCTCCGCATTGTCAAGAATGCGGGCACCCGATCCGCGGTAGACTTCATCCGGAAAACCAGAACCTTTTCCGGCTTCTCTTTCCACGAAAACTTCGTCGTTATGATCTGTAAGGACCTTTACACAGGCGGGTGTTGTAAAGATGCGTCTTTCCGCCGGTTTAATATCCTTTGGTATTCCAATTCGCATCTGTGATCTCCTTTTAAAGAGGCAATCCCGTCTTCGTTCTGTCAGGCGGGGAGACGGCTTTGCAAGAGGAAAGTCGTCGAACGATCCTTTAATCCTGCCTCGAAGAGCTGTTTTCCCCGGAAAAATAATCAAAAACCAGCTTTCCGATGCTATTTGTCAAAATGGTTCCTCCCCGATTTTCTTTCAAATTTTTTATCAATACCACGAGAATAATCACCTGATCCTCAAGAAACAGGATACCGGCGTCATTAACAACCCCGGGCAGGCTACCGGTTTTATGGGCGAATATCACACCGTTGGGGAGCAACGCTGGAAGCCGGTCGTTTAACTTCTGCTTTTTGAGAATATCAAGCAACTTCCGACGGGAACTTTCGGAAATATCCGATGAAAACAAAATGTTTTCCAGCAAGGCCCCCACTTCTGAAGGTGTTGTCAGATTGTCTTGATTGGGCTTTACTCGGATCGCATCCTCGGGATTCATCATTTTTCGACTTATTTGAGTGTGTTTTAAACCCAGTTGCTGAATGGAGCTGTTTATCTTTTCAAGCCTCAGTCGATCGATCAGCATGTTGGTCGCCACATCATCGCTGATGATCATCATCAAAATCGCCAGATCTTCAATCGCCAGCATCAGGCCGGTATGAAGTTCTCTCAGAACACCGGATCCCTTGATGTCACGATCTTCTGTAAGCGCCATGCGATCGTCGAGGGCGATCGTTTTCGCATCCACTTGCAGGAACAACTCCCAAAGGACATTTAGCTTGATAACGCTTGCAGCATAATAAACGTCATTGCCGTTAATATCCATTACAAAATCGTCGTTCGGGTTTTTGATGAAAATCCCCGCATCTCCATCAAAATCGTCCAACAGTTCCATTATCTTTTTTTCTAGCATCTTGTCTCCTTGCTCCTTTAGATGATCGGTCGATGGATTTCTTGCCTCAGCCATTTGCCTGCGGGAAATGGCATTTCACGAAATGTCCTTTGTGGACTTCACTTATGTTGGGCTCAGACTTGTAACAGCTGTCTTTTACGTATAGACACCTTGTATGGAATCGGCACCCGGACGGTGGGTTGATCGGATTTGGAATTTCTCCTTTTGAAACGATCCGGTCTCTCCGATCGCTGGGGTCCGGATTCAATACGGAGCTTTTCAGTAAACGAGTGTAGGGGTGCATTGAATTGTTGAAGATATCATCTTTTCTTCCAAATTCCACAATCTGTCCCAGGTACATAACGGCAACATAATCGGAAACATAGTCAATTACAGCCAAATCATGCGTGATGAACAGATAGGTCAACGAAAAATTCTGTTTCAATTCTTTCAACAATTTTAAAATCACGGCCTGAACAGACACATCGAGCGCGGAGGTGGGTTCATCCAAAACCAAAAATTCGGGTCTCAGAACCAACGATCTAGCGATCGCTATCCTTTGCCGTTGCCCCCCGCTGAATTCGTGGGGATATCGAAACATGTGCTCCTCTCTCAACCCCACCCTTTCCAAAATATCTTTGATCCTTATGTAAATCTCATCGCGGGGGAGATCAAAATGGATCTTTAACCCCTCGCCAATTATACTTTTTACAAGTTTTCTCGGATGAAGCGAGTTGTATGGATCTTGAGAGACCATCTGCATTTTTCTACGGTATACGAGAAGTTCCTTGCTCTTGATGGAAGTAAAATCGGTTCCGTTGTATCGAATAAGACCGGCAGTCGGCTCGATGAGGCGAAGAATACTTCTACCGAGAGTCGTTTTGCCGGAGCCGGATTCTCCCACCACGCCGAAGGTGGCGTTTATTGGAACATTGAAGGAAACATCGTCGATCGCCTTGACATAACGAGTCTTTGACAGCCAGACTCTTTCGATCGGAAAATACAGTTTTAGGTTGTGCACCTCTATCAGGTGTTTATTGTTCACTTTTAGTTGCATCATCAACTCGCTCTTTATCGTACAGTAAACAGGCCACGTAATGTTCGGCTCCAACGGGTGTTAATATGGGTAAGCTTTCTTTACACACGGGCATGACATATCGGCATCTCGGATGAAACCGACAGCCGGGGGGGGGATTTACCAGGTCCGGCACGGAACCTCTGATGCTCTCCAGCTCCGTCGACATGCCGATTTTCGGAACAGATTTTAAGAGTCCCTGGGTATAGGGGTGGATAGGGTTCTTAAAAATATCGGAGGTTTTGGCAAACTCTATCGTATTTCCGGCATACATGACCGCAATTTTATCGCTGAAAAATGCAGCCACTCCCATATCATGTGTGATCAAAAGAACAGCGTTGTCAAATTTTTCAACCAGATCGTTCAGTAGATCCAAGATTTGAATTTGAATGGTCACATCCAATGCCGAGGTCGGTTCATCGGCGATTAACAATTGCGGATTGGGAGAAAGTGCGATTGCAATCATGGCCCGCTGTGCCATTCCACCGCTCAGCTCATGGGGATAGAGGCTTGTGACCCGTTCCCAGTCGAGCTCAACAACCCCTAAAATCTTTTCCAAATCGCCCCGCACCTTTTTCACTTTAATCCGTTTATGGTTTCGAAGCAGATTCTCGGCGACCTGATAACCGATTCGAAGGGTTGGATTGAGTGCTGAGATTGGCTCTTGAAAGATCATCGAAATGTCTTTTCCACGGATTTTGTTCATCTCCGGCTCCTTTAGTGTATTGAGATCCTTTCCTTTAAACAGGATCTTTCCGTTGACGATTCTTCCCGGGTCATCGATAAGCTGCATTATGGATAATGCCGTCACTGATTTTCCACATCCCGTTTCACCCACAACACTGATTTTTTCACCCTCGTCGATCCAGAGCTCGACGCCATTCAGGGCTTTGATAACGCCGCGGTACGTGTAAAAATCGACTTTCAAGCTGGAAACGTCCAGAAGATTCCCTCGAGCACTATCCAAGATTACCTCCTAATTTTTGGATCTATGATATCTCGGATGCCATCCCCTAAAAGATTCAATCCAAAAACCATGGCGGCAATAGTCAGACCGGAAAAAGTGCTGATCCACCACTGCTGGACGAGATAGCTTCTTCCTTCGCTGACCATTATGCCCCACTCAGGAGTGGGCGGCTGTGCACCTAGACCGAGAAAACCCAAGCCTGCAGCGGTGAGAATGATCGAACCGGCTCTCAGCGACATTTGTACAATAACTGGAGATAAGCACATGGGTAAAACGTGGAACACCATAATTCTGGAATTACTCGCCCCAACCGCTCGAATGGCTTCGATGTAAGGCAGCGTTTTTATCTTTCGGCTTTCTGCCCGAACCAATCGAGCATACGTCGTCCAGTCAACTAGCGATATGGCCAGGATGGTGTTCGTCAGATTTGCCCCAAATGCGGATGTAAACGCCATGGCAAGGATTAACTGCGGAAATGCCATGAACATATCCGTAATCCGCATGGCAGCTTCATCGACAAACCTCCCGAAATACCCGGCCAGCAATCCGATGATAACCCCAATAGTGACGCTGATGAATGAAACGATACAGATGATTTGAAATTCGACCCTCGTGCCCATGATGACGCGGCTGAAGATGTCCCGACCGTATTGATCGGTACCGAGGAAGTTCTTGACACTCGGGGGTTGCAATTGGTTTTTCAGGTCCTGAGCGTTCGGATCGTATGGGGCCAGTGCCGGAGCAAAAACGGCGGTTACCACAAAGGCTACAAAGATGATGAAACCGGCCATCGCCATAGGCGTCTTTCTCCACAGATAGATCGTATGTTTCCAGTCCTCGATGACGGGCTTCAGATTATTCTTGAGATATTCTCTGGATATGGCGTAACCCATCTTTTTCACGATCCTCACACCCTATCGATCTACATTCTCGGATCAAGTGCAAAATAAGAAATGTCTACAATGAGATTTGCGATCGAATAGATTAAGGCGATAATCAAAGTTCCGCCGGTCACTGCAGGATAGTCGAGCACCAGCAACGCCTTGACCAGGTAGCGGCCCAAACCCGGCCAGCTGAAAATGGTTTCAGTGAGCACGGCGCCTCCCAAAAGCCCGCCGAAACGAATGCCGATTACCGTAACCACAGGTATCAATGCGTTTCGCATTGCATGGCGGTATACCACAATAAATTTTGGCAGACCCTTTGACCGCGCAGTTCGGATGTAGTCGATTTTGAGAACCTCCAGCATGCTTGCACGCATTATCCGGGTAATGGAGGCCATTGATGAATAGCCCAGGACGGCTGAAGGGAGAATGATGTGTTTAAGTCCGTCCCAGAAGGTGGACCAGTCCTTGGTAATCAAAGAATCTAGCAACACCAAGCCCGTAATATGTTCAGGAATGATGAACAGCGAATTACGGCCCCCCCAGGGCAGCCATTCAAGTTTGAAATAGAATAGCAGCAATAGCAAAAGTCCGATCCAAAAAATAGGCATGGAAACGCCGATGATTGAGAAGACCCTGGAGAAATGGTCTATGAGGCTGTTCCGGTGTACAGCGGATAAGACACCTAAAATAATTCCGGTTACAATGGAAAAAAATATTGAAAACAAAGCTAATTCAAGGGTAGCCGGGAAGAAGGTAACGATATCTTCCATTACGGGCTTATTGGTTATGATCGACACCCCGAAGTCGCCATGTAAAATCCCGTACATGTAGTCAATAAACTGTTCATGGATGGGTTTATCCAAGCCCAGTCTTCGCCGCATATCTTCGATCTGCTCGGTCGGAGCACGATCCCCGAGGATCATCCCCACGGGATCTGCCGGGATAACGTGACTGATCACAAACACAATGACCGTTACCCCGAACATCACAATCAACATCAGGAAAAGCCTTTTTAGGATGTACCTCAGTAATCTCACATTCTTTTCCTTTTGATTCGTTTGAATCTAAAAAGGTACCCGATGCCCCCTGTTACCACCTCGTCCAGGCATAGAAGCCGTCTGCCGACCCGTCCCGCGCGAATTATCCGGACATTCTCTCGAAGAAATTGCCGCCTAAGAGAAGAGGCTCGACAACCGAATCGCCGAACCGGCACCATGCCATCATCCGGTTCTGATACCGCAGACTGGAGCGGACCGAACAAAGCACACACACATCGCTCTTGCGAGAAACGTTTCAGGCTATTTGGCGTTGCTAATCAGGGTCTTCTACCGCTATTTACTGGCGCTTTCGCGCTTTTGACGCTCAATTTCAAGTTCTAAATGGGTAATATCTACGATTACGCGGGCATCAGTGACCGCTTCGATGTCCCCGGGATCCCTGAATCCGAACCCAGAGATAATCAGCACTACCCATTCCTCTTTTTGAATTTTACCCTATTGCATCAGCCGTATGAGTCCCGCCAAGGCAATCGCACCAGCGGGTTCAGCAAATACGCCCTCCATTCTTGCCAAGTCTCGCTGGGCTGCAACGGTCTCTGTGTCGGGCACGGCAATCGCCGTTCCGTCATGTTCCCTCAGAAGTCTGAGAATTCGATCCCCGCTGGGCAGATACGGATTTCCCAACAATCTTACGATCGAATGGTATACGTGGTTAATATGATTGACTCGGTCCCCTCCCGGCTCAAAAGCGTCTATGATCGGGCTTACCTTCTTCCGGTTGAACGACGGCAATTTTCGGAACACAGGAAATTAGTCTCAGTTCTCTGAACTCAAGGAAGCCCTTATATAACCCCGAAGGCATTCCACCGCTGCTTGTTGGCGCGATAACCCAATCCGGGACTTTTCAGTCCAAATCTTCGATGATTTCAAAGGCAATGGTTTTGCTGCCGTCCGTCCGAAAGGGATTATTGCTGTTGATGAAAAATATCGGTCAATCCGAATTTCCCAAAAGTTTTAGTAACTGAATTGATTACATTTTTTGATTTGTCCTGTGAGGCCGGACAAACGTCAGACTATATGTGTTTTTATGAAGCGGTTGAATAGGAACTGTTATTAGGAAGAGCGAGGGAATTAGGCATGGAATTCGCGATAACTGTTCCTATTCAACCCGGACACCTTACCACCCATCTATCTTTGATCAGATTCGTGTGTAAATCTGTACAATGTAAATGAGAGCCAATCCAACTATCTGTCTGAATTTACATCATTTTGGCTTTTGGGAAACCCGGATATAGCCAAAAATATACCATCGCGTGTGCTTATTTTCAAAGACAGATCATATATAGCGTCGTAGTCACCTTTAACTTGAATAACCCGTGCGCCGTATACGCTGAGAAACGCCAACCGTGTTGGGATGATATCAACAGGGGCAAGTATATAGCAGGTCAATCCGGCCCGGGCGGCATAAGCAGCCGTGGAACTCCCCATATTTTCATGAGAAAGCGTCCCCACAGCCCTGGCCCGCTTTCTACGGGCACAGTCATCCCCACCGATGTTCCCCGATCCTTGTTTGCGCCGGTGGGATTCCGTCCTTCATCTTTGAGAAAAAGGCTATAGAGCCCCATCAATTTTGCAAGCTTTCGGGCAGCATGCAATGGGGTCTTGCGCTCGCCAAAACTGATCGGCTCGATGGATGGACTTGTGGGAAGAAGCTCTCGGTAGTTCCGGAGTCCTGGTTCTCTCGATGCAAGGATTACTTTTGTCAGCTTTTGGAGATCTGAGCACTGTCATACGTGACAACGAGCGGCCCATTGCATGCATCACACCGGTATCGGATATCTGCTGATGAATATACTTCTCCACAGAGGCCGCATATGTAAAATTTAAAATTCATGTATTCTCACACTGATTCCTCATCGATTTCATCTCAACAGATCAGGATTACAGCATATGCCATGAGAGATGCCAGGAACTCCGGCAAGTACCCACCACATTCAGGCCATACGCGCTGCCGAAAGCCGCTTCAGGCCGCACCTGAATGACCCGATGGGGGTTCACCCTCTGACCTCTGTGCAGATCAGATTATTTGCTGATCATGGTCAGATCAAAATGTGCATTGTATCCTTCAAATGCCTTGTCCGCATTCTTGGCTTCTTTTCTTACACCCCAGTAGACCAAAGGCTGGTAAAGGATTGCAAAGGGGCCGTTTCGTTGCCAATATTTATTGAGATCGACATAAATTTGGGCTCGTCTGTCTTCATTTACTTCCGTCGTGCTGGATTTGACCAAATCGATTGCATAGTCGTCTTTCCAAACGACTCGATAGGCCAGCTGTCCGTAATCGTAGTTTGCAAACGAGTTGGCCAGGTTCAGCGTGTCGGGAAATCCGGCCCCCCAATCGGCAATGACCATCTTCAACCCCTGTTTTCTATACTTAGGAAACAGCTGGGACCCCTGCATTACATTTAAATTTACCTTGATTCCAATCTTGGACAGGTTCTCCTGAATGACCACCGCCGTGGATTTCCGATATTCAATGGTGGTCGTGTTCAATTCCACCTCGAATCCATCCTGATATCCCGCCTCCTCCATCAGAGCTTTTGCTTTTTCAAGATCGAGAGAAAAGGGCTTTCGCCCTTCGTAGCCGAGATATCCAGCCGGGATGAAGGATTGGTTTTCAATGGCGAATCCGGAATGAACCCGCTCGATAAGCCCTTTATAATCGATCGCATATTTGATTGCTTTTCTTACGCGGTAGTCTTTGAACGGACCCCAGGCAGCGTTCATGGCAAGATAGGCATTGCCTTGCCCGGGTGTGGTGACGATGTAAACATCGGGAAAGTCTTTCAAAGAATTCGCCTGGTCGGCTATTAGATCCCAAGCCACATCGATATCGCCTTTTTTCAATAGTAAGAACTGTTCCGTAGCTTCAGGGACATCCTGAAAAATTATTCTTTTCAAGGCGGGTTTGTTTCCGTAGTATTTATCGTTTACTTCCATCACCAAACGGATATTCCGCTTCCATTCCTTGAGCACGTAGGAACCGGCCCCCGCACTGTGATCAAGAAGATAGCTTTGCCCAAAGTCCTCGCCTTTATGGGCCTCTACTACTCTCGGATTCACGATGCTTCCGGGCTCCGCTGATAGTATGCCAAGCACAACATTCGGCGGGGCACCGTTAGTTACGATCTTTACGGTGTGGTCATCGATTTTCTCGATACTTTTTTCGGTTAAACCTATGATTTTGGTAAAGAACGAACTGGGGGTGGGGACGAGCAGCGCCCGTTTCAGAGAATACACGACTTCATCTGCTTTCAGGGGGGATCCGTCGGAAAAAACGACGCTTTTCCTCAACTTGAAAGTCCAGGTTTTTCCATCTTCTGCTAACGACCAAGACTCTGCCATCTCCGGTTTTGCCTTAAATTTGCCGTCCAGACGAACAAGGTTGGTGTACATATTTTTGATGATAACTTGTGCGACTTTCTCGTTAACTTTTGTGGGGTCAAACGTAATGAAGGTTCCAGTGTTAATACCGATAACGAGAGTATCTTTTGGGATCTTGGCATGGACGCTTGCGGCTATAAACAAAATTAAGAAAAGAAAGAATACTAAGCCTAAACTACGGTGCTTGCTAAACATGTCTAGCCTCCTTTTTGCTATTAGGTTCTGTGGAAAGCATCTCAGCGGATGATCTTGAAATTTGGAATATGTCTGAATATGCCGTTCCATTCTTTAAAAAATCTACCCAATCCTTTGGTGCTCACCGGGACTCGATTGGTCCCAGCAACCAACGCACTTCCTCTACGAATTCGTCGATGCCTGCCTGCATCACCCCCTTTCTTCACAGCAAAATAGTCCTGAAAATATACATCCCGCAAAAACTCCTTGTATCCACCCGTATCGGCTCAATGCTATTGCGTTGTAAATGAAAGATTTGAATGGCTGATAAGAAATTACTTTTTGAGCCTATAGGAGTTTTTAAAACAGAAATCAGGAAATGTCAACCTTTTTTTCTGTTTTTGATCCGAGATTGATCTTTACCGGTTAGGAGAGTAATTTTGGAAGCCGATGTAATGGTAAGAGGTAAGGTAGGATTGAGGTTTTGCAGCTAATTGCTGGTTTTTAGGTAAGGAGTCGGCAGCAGATGGGTAAAGCTCCCCTCTAACCCTTATAGTCACAAATTAAAGAGTGATCAATTTAACATAATAGATGGATCTTCATAGCCGGGCCAACCATCATCGAATCAAGTTCAGTGCAGGCTTAAAGGGTTCACCCCATTAGATAGTACACAATGAAAATGAGACTATTTAAAAGAGTCCTGGGAGTCCGACAAGCTAATGCAATTAAGATAGCACACATCTAACGGGGTTCATAGACTCTTGCCATTTTCATGAGGGGCCTCTTGGCTGGGGGGGGTCTCTGGAGGACTTCTGTACCCAGAGGCCGAGATGTTCAAGGGTATGGCGTATTAATTGAGGATCGGTAATGAAACTAATGATCTTCATCTCTCCTCCACAGCGAGGACAGCAGAGGGGGTCCACCTCATAGACCTTTTTGATACATTTACCCCGTTAGATAATAGACATTTAACATGAGACTACTAAAAAACTAATGAGATCTTTTCCAAGTTTATCAAGTTAAGATAGTACACATCTAATGGGGTGAACGCCAGCTCTTTGATGGAATGCGTGGAGGTTGATAGTCAGAGACGTCTATTATCTCTATGTCTTTGTCTGGTTCTACTACCGGTTCAAACCTAATCTGTGCCACCGTCTCTTAAATTATCGATAAGCGCGATAATATTAGGATGATCGCAGGGATCTGCGCCTGCCAGCAAATTTATATCAAAGATCTGATCTATTGCCTACCTTTCTCCGTTTTTTGATTTTGGAGGGGCGGAGACAACGCCCTATAATAATCCACCAACATGTCCGTTGGCTCAGCTTTCGCCGAGCCAGGGTAGTGGCTGACGGAATTAATCTCTGTTGATATCCTCTTTATTTCCCATGTCCTGTTTGTTTCAAAATAATTGAACCAACTTTTCTCATTTCTTTTTTATGAAAATATTGGCTCATAAATCGAAATGTGTCATTTTTATCCCGGGTTATAGATGAGATGATAGGAAATTTCTTTTTTGAACCTGTAGAACGTTAAGCACAAAAATCAGGAAATGTCAATCTTTTTTTCCATTTGTTTTTATCCGAGATTGATCTTTACCTTCCCTCTAACCCTTATAGCCACAAATTAAAGAGTGCTCAATTTAACATAATAGATGGATCTTCATAGCCAGGCCAACCGTCACTGAATCAAGTTCAGTGCAGGCTTAAAGGGTTCACCCTGTGGAATCCAGGAAGTGGTGCGGAGCAATTCCACAGGGTTCAGAGACTATCGCCATTTTCAGAAAGGTAGGCCGGCGGATCCCCTAAGTTCCCTCACAGCCGCATAATCCAGGCCCAGGGAACGATGACCTCGAAGGGGAGTCTTTGCCGTGGACATAGCAAGGGGTTATATAAACAAACCCTCATTATCAAGGCCCCCATGAACCGCCCGGAAGGCCTGCTCAAAGAGCGCCAGTTGCGCTGAAGTATCGGTGGGCTGGTTTGCCCAGAGAGCGCCTTCACGCACGAAACGAAATAGATTCGGCATCTTACCAAAGAAATCCGATTTGATGCCCTCCCAGAGGTCCCAGCGCATGCCATCCATGAGAAGGCAATAAGCCTGTCTGTGGTCGGGCACCCCCCGTTTTTTTGAACGGTGACGGCCAGGTTTGTAAGGCTGGCCTTCACATTATCTTTGATGCCATAAACACCCAACCAGATTGCCTATATGACCCCAGGGATTTAGAAGGTAATGGCATAATCGTTGCCCTCGATGCAATGAAGCTGGTTACAATGTTGACCAGGGCCCAGGTGTGCCTGTGAGTGACTCCCAATTGTATTTAATAAATCTTCCCTAGGAGCTTGTCCGAGAATACAAAATTCATTTTTTGAAACACTATATATAGTAGCTAATTGTATTAAAAGATACAATATGATGTGGTAGAATTTTAAAAATCTCTATTCTCGGACAGCCTCCTAGCCCGATGGCAGAGAGAAATGGAGGTCTCACACAGGAAACGAGTCGAAAGATTTCACAGCTATTTAAAATCCTGAAGCCAGACAAGTTGTTCTCGGATAGTCTTACCAGAATGTCGGGTTAGAAGCCGCAACATCCGTCTTAGGAGTTCTTTAAAGGGAAGCTGATCGGAAAGGATAATCCCGAAGTAAGTCTTGCCAGAAGTAGCGTAGTCTCCTACAATTTTGGGGAAGTGTTCAACATTGTGGGTGAAAAAGGCTCGGCCCCGCATAATGGCAAACTCGAGTTGAGCATCATCTGATGAGGATAGCATATTTGCCTCCTGGGTAGTTATAACATCATATCCACGATTACGTAAGGCCTTAGCGAGGAGGGGATCAACGTCTTCATCGAGGTAGAGTTTAATAGACGGCACTTAGGCTTCAAAATTAGAGCGGGAGATTTCTTCTTTATTACCTGCGATGTCCCGGTCAATTTCTTCATGATTGTCATAGTAATAGGCCAGGGCATCATAAACTTGAGCCAGGGAAAGGTGAGGGAATTTCTCTATTAACTCCTCT
>SDBT01014739.1_pt1 | contig 12446 bp, 13 predicted proteins | sample 2277101 | NCBI WGS metagenome assembly SDBT01 (sample SAMN10404973, study PRJNA504765) | marine sediment metagenome | isolation source: marine sediment core GS10_PC15, 103 cmbsf | place: Arctic Ocean: Southern Knipovich Ridge | collected 2010
ATACGTAATGAATTATCTGGAATGAGGTCAGCATTATATAGTCAAAGTGTAGCTGGTAGAGTAGGCTCAACAAACACTGGTGGTGGTTCTGGTGGAATTACAACTGGTCCATATTATTATGGTGAAAATGTATACTGCAACTCATCAGATGGTAGTTACTATGGTCAAGGTAGTGGTATAGAAGGATTATGTATGGAAGGTGCATGTGGTGGTAATAAAGCAACAGAAGGTATGGCAGGGGGAGGAGTAATCAGTGAAGAGATATATGGTATAGGTAAATGTAGTGGTAAGAGATATAGGTTTGGTGAGACAGGTGATGAAGCAGTAATACCAATGAATGACTTTAATCAAATGGTAGGTAACATGGGAAGACTAGGTACATCATCATATATAGGAGGAGGATATAAACAGAGAAGTGTAGGAAAGTTCTCAGGTATATCAGGTTCAAGATATTCAAGATACACTAGTAATATATACAAAGCACAGCAAGCTGTAGGAGGAGCACAGGGAGCATTAGATACACATGGTGAATTTGAAGGACAACAAACAGAACAAACTGGAACTGGTTCTTATTGGTGTGGTAGATATAGGGTAAATAAAAGATATCCAGTTTATGGAAACACTGATGAGTATCAACAATATTTAGATATATTAAATCCATTAAAGGAAGACTTGTCTAATGCTACATCTATGTTAGAGACAGCTACTACAAAAATGAGTCCATATACAGGTAGTTATTCAGAAGAACAAACTATAGCTGCAATGGAAGGACAGAAAGAATTTGGTAGTACTACTACAAACCTAGGAGGTGTAAATATAACATTACAAGGAGTATCAGACCCTGATGCTATAGTAGACCAGATTGGACCTAAGATACTAAAGTATCTACAAGAGAATGATTCACGGACAGGTATACGATAATGGTTTGTGAAGGTGTTAAAGTTGTTGGTCCCATATTCATAACTAAATATGCAGGAAGACAAGAGACCTGTTGTACTGATATAGGTACTGGATATTTCCCTGCTAATAACGAACCACGTACAACAGAAATACGTAATATACTTGATGCAACAATAGATGTTAATGTTCCAGTAGAAAGATATGCAATACCAGAATCAACAGACGATAAAGCAATTCTTATTAAAGCACTTGGTAATCATACAACAATAGCATTAACATGGGTTATACATTCAGAGATTACAGATATAGTATTACAATGTTTAGCTGCAGCCCCAGCCTCAGAATCATGTCCAGCCAAGGGAGGAGTATCAAATGGATGTACTAAATCTATTAACAATCAACTTAAATGGTGGGCTAATGTATACCAATCAAACAGTATAGACGACAGATATCATCTCTACATAGGAGACTGTACAGTTAATCCAATACCAAACGTTGGTCCTACAAATACTACTGACGAATTAGCAAATATAGCAGCTAGTGAGGCTTATCATAAGGATGGTACTTTACAGAACTTCAGGGCTACACTAACAGGGGATGCTCCAGTAACATATAAAGCCACAGCAACCTTCTATGTAGGAACTCCTCAAGCAACTCCAAACGAGGAATTCGTACAGTGACATGCCACACGCTAAACTCTTTATCAATAATACTAAACGAGCTTTAGTAAAAGCTGTTGTAACAAGAGAAGGATGTAGGGCTATTGACCAAGCTAAGTTTATAGTTCCCCCTGAGACACCAGTAGATGCAGGTGACTGTATAATATACATGCAGGACATGGTAAATGTATGTAACACTAGATTACTATTTAATTTCTGCTCACATTTAAAAGATGAGAGTGGATATAGCCATCACCCTGATGGTCACACTGATTTTCCAACAGCATTATCACATTGGGATTTTCAATGTGTTACCACTGATGATGGAACACTACGTAATACTGCTACAGAACTACCGTTAGATTGTATGTGTGTTGAAACACCATCAGTATATACATCTGGTAAAGTAAGATGTACTGGTATAGTAGATAGAGCTATTGTATTTGCATGTTGTAGATACCTAACAATACAAGATGAATGTGAATATGATTTAAGACAAGACCAGAAATGGAGTATGTCAGCATGGTTATTTCCAACAGCTAACTGTACAGATGCATTTGTAATGGGTAAGAGAGTAGGTATAGATGCTGGTGATGCAGGATATAGTTTAAATCTTCATATGTGTGCTAGGGCTAGTTTTGAAATAGCTGATGGAACATGTGAGTGGAGTGTAACTTCTGCTGCGTGTTCAGTACCTCTATGTGTGTGGACTAATGTTACTGCTGTGTTTAATGGTACATCTAATCAACTAGGTATGAAGATATATATCAACGGAGAATTATGTAACACTGGTACAGCATGTGCTATAGTTCCTACTGTAACTAACAATGCCTTCTTCTCAATAGGAGCTACAGCATGTACTACAGACCACTATTGTGGTAGGTTAGATGGTGCATATTTCTTTGAGAAAGAACTTAGTATATGTGAAGTGTCATCTCTACATCATGAAGGTTCATTAGAGTATATATGTGGTCTATGGAATGGTCAGGCAGTATGTTTTGATGGAGATAAAGGTCATTTAATTGTAAGGGATAAGTCTCCATCATGTCCAAGACCATGTAATATTAAACTACAACTAAAGTTTGAATGTGATATAACAGATAGTTCATGTACTAACTGTTGTATATCTATGGAAGATGGGGCTGAAACATATACATGTGGTCTTATAGATGATAAAGCATTTTGTTTTGATACATGTAGAACTATAATAGTATGCTGTCCTAATTTTAATTTTGATTCATGTGATGGATTTACTGTTTCTGCTTGGGCTAAGTTTGATTCTTGTACAGGAACAGATATGATAGTGAATCATAGAGTACAATGTCCGGGTAATTTACAAGAAGGTTGGAGTGTGCAACGTAGAGGTGGATGTAATAATCAAATAAGATTTGCAATGGAAGATATATGTAATTTACAAAGAACCATATGCTCTACAACAACAATAACTGATACAGGATGGCACCATATAGCAGTTACTAATAATACAACTAATACTATATGTGGTATGAATGTATATATTGATGGTATTAAAGAAACTAAAGTATTAGGTACTAACACACTAACTTCAACTATAAAAAACTGTGAACCTTTAAGAATAGGAAGAAGTAACGAGGGATGTGGTCATTGTGGACAATTAGATTGTGTAAGAGTATGGAATAAAGAACTAACAGCAAAGGAAATTAAACATATACATGACTCTACATTTGGAGTCTCATTTAGAGATGATTATGAATTAATAGCTTGGTTCAAAGCACCAATGTGTTCAGCATGTGATAGAACTATATTCCATAAATCAGGTTCATGTAGTACAGGTATAGAACTTACACTTAACAACACTGTAGCCTCTGGACCGGGATTTACATGTAGTGGATTCACATGTAGTGGATTTACTACAGCAGCAGGCTCACCTGCATGTTCTATATTCTTTAGACATAATTCTACTATATTGACTAGCTCTACCGATGTAACTGATTGTTGCTGGCACCAAGTAAGAGTAAAGAGAGATACATGTAATTTAATATCATTGTATATAGATAACGTATTAGAATGCTGTCAGACAGATACTACATGTCCTATATGTGAAGTAAATGCAGAGTTTGCAAGGGACTTTGCTATGTGTGAACAGTATGACGGTGCATTATCTTCATTTAGATTATACTCAACACCTTTAACTGTAACAGAAACTGATAGATTATTTGATATAAGAAACCCTAGGTCTAACATAAAGTTCGGGGGAGACTCTACCAAAGTAACCAAACTAATAGAGAAGAAAGAACTTGTAGTACAATCATTCGGTAAAGAACTAGGAGAGATAGAGGTAAGAGCACAGCAATTCTGTAACCGTACACCAGAGTTTATACTCCAGACACTAATCAAAGATAACACCAATTTAGATACACACTTCCATGGTACACCAGCAGGAGTAACACTAGGTTCATATCAAGCAGATGGTAAGATAGTAGACATAGCTAATGACCTATCACAATTAACAGGTAAGGTATATCATACTGATGGGCTTAGACAGTTCCACTTACATGATGCCTCATTCACTATAACTACAATATCCTATGACCATCAAGTAACAATGAGAAACTTCGAGACAGGAGAGGATGACGCAGAGATAGTTAACTGTCTATTAATCATAGGTGAGAACAAACGATTTACTACATCTTGTATGTTCTGTGGAGATGGAACTACAGCTACGTTCTGTCTATCTCAAAGCCCAGTAACAGCTAGAGTATTTAATCCATCAGCATGCTGTACAGAGGTATGTCCAGAGGAAGACTATGATGTTAATACAGTAACAAAGAAACTAACATTTACTGCATGTAGTATACCAGCTTGTGGCTCAGGTATATTAATAGAATATGAGTTTGAACTACCATTGAACATCAGGGGGAAATGCCAACCAAGTATAGATGAATTTGGAGTAAAAGCAAAGAGACTTATCCTACCATGGATTACATCAAGACAGGATGGAGTTAGATTTATCAATGCATATCTAGAGAACTTTAGAACTATTAAATTTAGAACTACAGTAGAGGTTCCCGGACTATCCAACGGAGTAAATGAGAACGATGTTATATCTGTCCGTAATGATATAAAGGGAATACCAGATACCTCATTCATTGTAAAGTCATTGACATGGGAGTATCCTGCTGGAAAAACAATCTTATCTTTAGGAGAATTCAACTTCCAAATGTTAGAGTTTGCCAAACAAATCACAGAGAAAATACATGACTTAGAATCAGCAGTAGTTAGAATCAAAGACTTGAGAGACTATGAAAATCCAGTAGAAGTTCTAGCCCTTACAGCAGTAGCAAATGTAAATGTAACTGAAGAGTTTTCAGAAACCCTAGTAATTACAGATTGTGTGTCAGTAACAGAGACCTTTGATGCTGTATATGATGCTGCTGGATGTACTACAACCTATGATGGAGACGATGCTTATGCCTAATCTATATAAGTCTCTAAAGGAGATGATATAATATGGTATGGAAACAGGCTACTGATTGTTGTGCTGGAACTGCCGCTATTTATGGTGCCCCAGATGTGCTCAAAATATCTCAATTATTCAGTGATACTGATGTATGTGATACTGTTACTATTCATGAGAGTGTCTTATGGGAATTTAAATCTGATGCATGTACAGGAGACTCTATAAGGATAAGTAACCCAGCTCAGTCATTTACATATAATATAAGGGCTACAGCAATAGCCGCCCAAAGAGATATAATATTACCACTATTAGCAGGCGATGATACATGGGTATTTGAAGCACACTGTCAAACATTAACTAATAAGACTATAGCTGCGGCATGTAATACAATTACTATGGCTTCTACTGATTTAAGTGATACTGCGTCTATTGTATTGTTAGCGTCATGTCAAACTCTTACTTGTAAGACTATTACTTTTGCATGTTGTAATACAATAAAACCATTAGAATCTTTAGCTTATGCAGCCTCAGATGAGACTACAGCACTAACTTGTGGGGTAAAACTCACTTGGCATATGCCATATGCATTTACATTAACTGATATTAAAGGCTCACTAACAACAGTATCTTGTTGTGGAGTTGTGACTGTAGATGTTCATGAAGGAGCATGTTCAATTATGGCTTGTTGTAAAGTACAATTTGATGCCTGTGAAAATACTACTGAAACTGCATGTTGCCCTCCAGTAATAACAGATGCTACATTAGCTGATAATGCTGTAATGACTATCATTGTTGATGCTGCTGGTATGTGTGCTGCTGGATTAAAAGTAACATTGATAGGTCATCAAACATGAGCACTTTACTTAATCCATATATTTCATTCCCCCCTGCTGGTTGTTGTGCATGTCCAAATGTATGTGTACAGAGGTCAACCTTAGCTTGTGATATAACTACTACATGTACATCTTATACTGATTCATGTCTTGTTATAACAATAGCTAATAGGTGTGGAGGAAAAGTCTTTTTAGCACATGGTAATTCAAATTCAAGCACAGCTTTTCAGAATAACTTCTTTACTATTACTGATGATGGGGTACAAGATGAAGCAGAAATAGTAAATACTCTTAACAGTTCTATTTGGTATCTTGGTGCAGGTCTGTTTCGTGTTGGTGATTTAGATGGAAGTGTTCATAGAGTACGGTGGAAGACAGGGTCAGGAACCGCTACAATGAGAGCAGGTTCAAGTCTTGATAGTATTGAGGTAGGTGGAACATAAATGGTAGCTATTGGTACGGCAGTAAGTGAATTATGTGCTGATAAAACTATTTGTAGTACATGTTTTATTGATACTGGTCTGACTGTAACATTACCATGTATAACAGGTGGTAAATTTATAGCAGTTGCTACTCTTTCTATTACAAATATAGGTGGTCACCAAACTCGACTTAGATGGGTAGAGGGAGCAGTAAATCATACCACTATGACATTTGAACATGCTACTGTTCAATTTCAACCTGTTACAATGACATTAACTGGATGTGCAGACGGAGATACATTAAAGATACAAGCTAATTCAGAGACTTGTTGTAACTCTACAATATTTGGTTCTAATGCATATCAAAGGTCACATTTTCATGTTTTAGCAACAGATGGTGCAGAATGTATAACTCTTAGCACACAAGTTAAATCACAGACTTCATTAGCTAGTACAACTTCATGTTGTTATCAAACAATTCCCGGTGCCACATTTACATTGGCTTGTAGGGCAGGTGGTAAGGCAATAATGGGAGCTTCTTCACTTAACAATAGAAATACAACTGGTGGTGCTCAAATGTCAACTCAATGGTGTGGTTCTTGTCAAGGAGTACATTCAGAAAGTCAAGGTGCTAACTTTGCAACTAATCCGGGACTGATTTGTATTGATGATTTAGATGGTGGTACTAGAATTTTACAGAATAGGAGAGTATCTGTTGGAGTGGCTCAACATACTTGGGCATGTGTTTGTCCTATAGACCAGACTGTCCGTATAAGTGTGTTTGAGATATCACCATGACCGAAATAATATATTTTCTAAATGTAACGTGTACTGAAGATTCTGGTCTATGTTCTGAGGCAATAGTGGCTAAAATAGAATCTAATCTTAGTTTAAAATTACATGCAGTAGATGAATTTGATACTGGTATGCATGGAGGGGTAAATATGAGACATACAGATGGTAACCATAGAATTAGGGTACATCTTGTAGATGAAACGAAGGGGAGAACAACAAAAATAGATACATTCCCAACAAAAGAGCAATTTGAGGCAGCTTCAATATGATAAAACTTTATATCACGGCTAATGGAGTATATAAACATGGCTAAGAAAGTTAAAGAAACTGTAGGATTACATGGTAAGGTTCATATCACAGCTTGGCAGAGGCAACCAGATGGCACAGAAATAAAGATAAAAGATGACACTTTTGATAATTTAATAGTTAATGTAGGAAAGGATACTATCCTCAAAGGAATAGGGGGAGCAGACCTAACAGGATTTGGAATAACATCAGCCATAGGTACAGGAGACTCAGTAACAGCTGCCGCTTTAGGACAGACAGATTTACTAGGAGTATGTATGGCATGGAAGAATATCCCTTCAACATGTAAGGTATATGTTAGACCTACCCTTTTCGTATCAGTAGACTTTGGATATGGATGTAATAATTGGACATGGAATGAACTGGCATTAGCTGATAATCAAGGGTGTCCTTTATGTGACCCAGCATGTGGTTCACTTATGTTAGCAAGACAAGTTGATTGTTCTCCACTAGCAAAGGATTGTACTAAGAGAGCAATCGTGGAGTGGCAGTTAACATTATGAGTCGTATACTTATACCTCGTGGTCCATGTTGTTCTTCAAAGATTGTAGCTTCAACTGATTTTGAATCTTATTTTTCTAATATTCTAAATAATTATACCGTATGTGGTATGGCTATTGCAGCTCAATGTCCTAACATATTAGCTATAGATATAGCGGCTGGTACTGCTAGACAAGAAGGATTATTTCTTAATAACTCAGCAACATGTACTGTTACATGTCTAGCTATGTGTGATGAGACATTCATTTATGCTACATTAAATAGAGATGCTATGTGTAGACCATGTAACTGGACATTTACTACTAATCTAACTGGAGTTATACCAGCATGTTCACAAGCATTAGGTTCTGCTACAACAAACTGTGCTACTGTAACAGCAGTATGTAATGATGCTAAACAAATAAAAAGTGGTGTATGTAATACCCATTTATTTGGTGATGGTAGTGATGGATGTTTAACCGTAACCTGTAGTTGTACTACTACATTATGTATGGCACAATTCTATAAGAATCTTACTGTACAATCAGGTGGAACTGTAACAGCAATGTGTGATGATTTAGAAATTTATGTAAGTGATACTTTAACAATTCAATGTAATGGAACTATTACTACAGTAGGCTTAGGAGCAGCAGGAGGTAGTGCTGGAGCTACTGGTCCTTCTACTGGAGGAGCAGGTGGAGCAGGTAATGGTGGTCCAGTTGGTCAACCCGGTTTTGTTGGTTGTGTAGGAGCAATTACAGGATGCTGTTGTGGAACAGTAGGAACTACAGGAGTAGCTGGTATAAATGGAGTGGTAGGTGTAAATGGAGGTACAGGAGGATGTGGTGGTAGAGGTTCTACTACTGGTGAACCTTTTAGACAACCCGGAGGAGCTGGAGGAGTAGCACCAGCTTGTACTACTACATGTGGTGGTGGAGCAGGAACATTCGATAGAAACTTTAAACATGTTATTCATTATTTATCTTCTTGTCCACCTGCAACTGCAATAGGTGCAGGTGGTGGTGGTAGTGGTGCTGCAGCCCGTGGAGGAGGCGGTGGCGGTGGAGGTAGTGGAAGACTTGTTGCACCAATTCCAGCCCCAGATGCAGGACCGGGTGGTACTGGTGGTGCTGGTGGAAGTGGTGGTGCTGCTGGTGGTGCAGGTGGTGCAGGGGGAGGTTCAATAACAATTCATGCTAAGAATATAATTGTAAACTGTGGAGGCTCTATAACATCTGCTGGTGCAGCAGGTGCAAACGGTGCTAGTAACCCCGGTGCTTCACTTAATGGTGTAACAGGTTGTAATGGTAGCCCTGCTCCGGGTAAAGCTGGAGGCGGAGGAGGAGGAGGCGGTGGTGCTTCAGCCGATGGAGGTACAGGAGGTTCAGGTGGTAACGGTGGTATTGTTTATTTAGTTTATTGTATGTTAACAGAGACTGGAACTATAACAGCAGCAGGTGGAGTAGCTGGGTGTGGTGGTGCTTCCCCCGGTGCATGTCATGGTTCAGGTGGTTGTGGTGGAACTGTTGGCAATGACCCACTATGTCCTACTTGTCCTTTAGCAGGGTGCCCCGGTTGTACTGGTTGTCCAGCAGGATGCGGAGCAGGAGCAGCAGGTATGTGTGGTACTGCTGGAGGGGCAGGAATATTAACTAGGATAAGCGTATGACCAAGTGGAAACTAACTAAGGATAAATGTATCATAGAGAGGGCAGGATTTGATGAAGGTAGTGGTAACTACTGGTGGAAAGTAAAGGTAATGACTCCTGAATTACACCTAGAAACACCTAATCTAAACACTAAAGAATATTGTATCGACTTTATTGATATGATAACGCAAGACTAATATAGCCATCTTATATATATCATGGTATGGATGTAGCATATTTTAAAGAGCCAGTACCACATATTATATTCACTAACCTATTTAGTAAGGTAGTTAACAAGGGAATAATAAACGAAGTAATATCTTATAAAGATAGGTTTCAATCATCAGGTACAGGGAATAGTACAAAACCTAATCCATCAGTAAGAACTAATACAGTATTCTATATGGATAATGTTGACAGAAACAAATCATTATTCTTAACATCAATAGATAGATTATTCCGAGATAACAATAACTTCAGGGAGATATTAACCTCATCACCAGCACCTATCAATGAGTTCCTTAATACTAATTCACATGAGACACAGATAAGTAGATATGGTGACGAAGGACAGAGATATGATTGGCATTTAGATGGTGCTAATAAATCATTTAGAAAGTTATCATTTGTATATTATTTTTGGAAGGAACCTAAGAAATTTAAAGGTGGTACTCTTGAGTTAACTAGCTCCCCTGTATTTGATGGTCAAACAGTAGAAGAATTAGACTATAAGAATCATATAACTATGGTACCAATAAACAATATGGCTGTAGTATTTGGTGGTAAGACAGCACATAGAGTATCACCTACTACATCACCTACCAAGTTTGAAGATGGTAGATTCTCAGCTAACATATGGATTGGTTCAAGATGAGTTGGAAAAAAGATGGATGGATAATTGTAAAGAACTTCCTACCTAAAACATACTTAGAACCAACGTATAGTAAATGTGTACAGGAAGTAGCAAATCTATCTACTAATTGGGAGAGAGATAAACAGTGTCCATCAAGTCCTTCATTTTATAATAAAGATTACATGGATGAAATACTACGTAACTTCCTATCAAGTATGGAGAAACATACTAAACTTAAACTGTTTAAAACATATGCTTATTGGAGATGGTATATGGAGGGAGAGACATTACTATATCATACTGATAGACCAGCCTGTGAGATTAGTGCTACCATATTTTTAGGTGGAGACCCATGGGATATATGGATAAGAAGTTATGATGGCTCTAGTCATAAGGTGACTCAAGAGATTGGCGATGCACTTATATATAGGGGCTGTGACTTAAGACATTGGAGAGAAGAGTTTGAAGGAGATAAACATGCACAAGTTTTTATTCATTATGTTGACCAAGATGGACCTAAGAAAGAACACAAGGATGATGTTTTAGATGGACCGAGATAAGTGGAATGAGTTTTGTCCATGTTGTAACTGGGGATTTTATGTTGATGAAAGGATTTATAATGCAAATTCCGAAGGTGGAGTTGTGCATGACTTTGTATGCAAATGTATAAAGTGTGGTAGTGTATGGTTGTCACAAAGCAAGAAATAGAAGACGATGCGTACTTCGCATTTAGGAAGACGCAAGCTAATGTACTAGAATCAGATAGAATAGACTGTCTACATGTATCAGACTTGGTTAAAGAGTGTCAACGTATGGTATATCTTAATAAGATTAAACCTATTATAGGTCTTGATACTACCAGTGCTAAGAGATTATATCTAGGTCAGCTAGTACATGCTAACAGTGATATGTCTAACATACATATGCATGAGGTACCATTCTTATACAACTGGGTAACAGATGAGGGTGTAGATGGAGATACATTCCATGGTATACATCCTAGTACAAAGTGGGACTACATAGCAGGTAGTGCTGATGATATCAGGAAGGTAGGGGACAAGTATATTATATGTGATAAGAAAACCAAGACAAAGATGGATGGACTAGCAAGGTATGGTCCTTCAGATGAGAACAAACTACAGCTTAATATGTATAGGGTATTATTAAAAAAGAACTATGGTATAGATGCAGAGTGGGGATGCAATGTATATGTAGATGTAAATACAGAATCACCTAGAGATGTAGTACTACCTATAGCATACAAATTAAAACCTATTGACGAGACATTAGATACTATGGTTCAAACAGCAGAGTACTTAAAAGATGCTTTACTTAATAAGAAGATGCCTCCTGTACATAAGTGCTATCTATGTGATGGGTACTGTCCTCATGCTACGTTCTGCTTTGGGAAATGAAATACGGATACTGCTGGCACTGTATGAGTTTCATAGGTTATTACAAAGATGAGAAGGCTAATAAGATATCAAGAACAGCACATAATAAACATAAGATGTATCTGGTACACCATAGTGATGACCAATGAAGTTCTACTTTAACTGTAACAATAGGACACAGGCTACAGCTCTTAGAGAATGTGGTATAAAGAATGTACTATTATCATTCCAATATTGTAAGAAATCATTTGATATATATGCAGGTATGTTTGATAGTATAGGTGTCATTCCGGGAAACAATATCAATGCAGATGACTACTATCAATGGGCTAAACTCAACATAAAACTATGTGATTTTATCACTCAGGTAGACATACCCATGGATATGGAGACAACAATTAAATACTACCTCAAAGGAGAAGATGTAGGTATTACTCCTGTACTAACCGTTAACTATCTGCAACACCTCAGCAGGTTAAAACTGCATGATGGTAGGACAGTAGCGTTAGGAAAGATGGGTGGTAATATAGAGGAAGACGAGCAGTTACGTAGGCTCCCTTCTCAATATGTTTATCATGGTTTAGCTAAAGGAAGATGGAAAAGCCAATCAAATATCCACTCCATAAATAGTTCAACATGGCTATCAGGAGTTCGAGGTCGCAAGTCAGAGGTATATCAATCACATTCGGTTGAGTTTGGAGACAAAGGGAAATCAGG
>SDBT01014740.1_pt1 | contig 12445 bp, 13 predicted proteins | sample 2277101 | NCBI WGS metagenome assembly SDBT01 (sample SAMN10404973, study PRJNA504765) | marine sediment metagenome | isolation source: marine sediment core GS10_PC15, 103 cmbsf | place: Arctic Ocean: Southern Knipovich Ridge | collected 2010
CCAATTCTGATTATAATCTCATCCTTATATTTTTCTTTTAAATTCTCTGTAGTTGTTAGATATGTGTTAACCTCGTTTAATGTAATAGCATAATCTTCATAAGGGATGCGTTCGATATTCTTTAAAAATTCAAAAGGAAAGTGATCACTTAAACCAATTGTGCTAAGTTTACTCTCAATTGCACTTTTAACATAATCCTCAATCGTTCCAACCGCATGGTGGCAGAGTTGATTATGAGTATGCCAATCCCCGGGTAATTGATTATGATGCCAATCTTCTAAAGCCATCTTACATTAATTAGTTGTAAAAATAAGATAAAATTAATGATTACATAATATAAATTATTGGTGTAGGAAAATCTCAAAATACCATATGAGAAGGATTGAAAAATCAATTACGGATAAAAAAATAATTACAGAATTGCTAAACAAGGGTAGATATATAACAATTGCTATGTCTAAAGATGATTATCCTTATATAATAACACTTAGTTATGGATATGACAATTCTCGTGATGCTCTATACTTCCATTGTGCTAAAGAAGGGCAGAAAATCGATTACATTAAATATAATTCTCAAGTCTGTGGCACAATAATTGAAGATAATGGTTACTACAATGACGAGTGTGTACAGGCATTTCGGTCTCTTGTAATAAGAGGAAAATTAAGTTTTATTGATACAATTCAGGAGAAAAAGCATGCATTCGACGTTCTCTTAAATCATTTAGAAAAAGATCCTAAAATAATGAAAGAGAAACACTTCGGAAATGACAAAAACTATATTAAAACAGGTATATTAAGATTAGACATAACAGAGATCACTGGCAAAGAGGAAAAAGCGAGTTAAGAAATATCTAGGCAATATTAAACAAACTAAATTTTTATACACTTAAAAACAGTTTGCCAACAATATTCTTGAAAAAATTTAATCTTACAAACAGGTTTTTCAAGAAAATTCAGAATTTTATAAATAGTTTTGAATAAAGCTCTATTTTTTATAAAATTTCCAATAACCATGGCGAAGGGTGAGATAAGGAAATATTCATAATGCTGAATATTGCCAAATTTATTTTTAGCTTTTAATAAATCTGAAATTAATAATGGGTGTTCAAATTTAGTTCTTTGTTTCGGAGCAACGTATTTTCTATTTAATTCAACGATCGGATTTTTTTTCAATGGCTCAATAAATACGATACATCCTTTTTTTTTAAGTAAACGTTTACATTCTCTAAAGAATAAGTCAAGGTCGGGTAAGTGATGTATAGCTCTCGATCCAATAATAATATCGAACTTTCCATCTTCAAAATCTGGAATTTGAGCATTCATTAATTTAAACTCTAAATTTAACTTTAATTTTTCAGCCTCCTGTTTACAATGATCAATGAAATTGGCCGAAAGATCAATACCTATTACATTAGCACCTTCTTTAGCAAAATAACAAGAAATATGTCCTCTACCACATCCAACGTCTAAAATATTTTTGCCATCCACAAATCCAATCAAATTTCTGAATTTAATATTTGCTAATCTAAAAAACTGCTCATCTTCTAAATTAAAAGTTTGTGTTGAACGAACTTTTTTTTTCCCGTAATACCTTTCTTCATTTTTGAAGACAGATTCATATTTTAATAATGTCTTATCTCGTTCTTCCTTATCCATGAGAATCGTTTTAATAATTTTCAGTCATTTCTCTATAATTTTTTATTGATTTTTTATCTTATGTTAGTACAAAGGAAGATTATCGATTATTCTTAATCTCTTTTTTTAAAGAGTAAGCTAAAAATATTTTTCTCAAAATACGCTAATCTTATGGTTAATCAATAAATCTCCTAATAAACTTTTGGACTTCACTTGCAGGTTGAAAAATACCGAAATGCCCTTCACATAAGATGTCCACATTTAAATCTAACAATTTTTTCAAGGAATTTTGATAATCTCCATAATTACTTACTCCTGGAATAATAGGACCATGCAAATCCTGACCAAACAGAATTTTAATGTTTTCAATTTCGAGTAAAATTGATATTGAACCTGGTGTGTGCCCAGGGATATGTAAGCACTGAAATTTATACTTACCAAATTGTAATATCTCATATTCTCCTTTCAATTTTTTTTCAAGTTTAATTGGTTTATAATTTACTCCATACCATGTCGCTGCTGTCTTTCTATCATGTCCTTTTTCTTCGATTGGTTTTGCATCTAACTCATGCGCATAAAACTTTACTTTTTTATTAAAAGTTTTAAGATCGGCACAAGCTGCTATATGATCAATGTGAAAATGGGTTATAATACAGTGGTTGATATCCATCGGATTTAAATTTAATTTGCTAATTTTTTTAATCAAGCTTAGGCTCATACCGCAATCAATTAGAACTAGTCCATCTTCACCGTGAGTGTCTATTAAATAAACAGAACACCCACTATCACCAACGTGATAAACATCCTTAAATATTTCTTTCATATTCTATCATCTTCTCTTAAAGAAGTTACTCATTATAGATTTTCTTATACAAAATTATTGAGATAAGTACTGCCATTCCTGCCGCAAATAATACATCTGAAGCATAATGGGCACCAACTACAATACGGGATAACCCTACAAATAGAGCCCAACCTACCACGAGAAACGTAACGATAATTTTGACTGGATCATTCCATTTCCTCTCTCGTACTAATATCAACAAAGGTATGAGCATAAATGACATACCCGTATGACCTGAGGGAAAAGACTGATTCCCCGAAAGCCCCGGTGGTAAGAACCAGGGAGTATAATCTGAATATGAGAGAAGATCTCTAAATCTAACTCTTCCAGTTAAGGCTTTAGTGATTCGTACAAATAGTATTGGATTTAGTACAGTTAAAATTATTAATATAGCCGAAATATTCCTGTAAATCTTCCAATCTTTATTATATGTTAGGATAACAAAAATAATTAAGGAAATAACAATTCCTCCTCCATTGAAAATTAAATCTTTTGAATTAAATATAAATCCAGATATTAATACGAATATTCCAATTAAGATAATAACGTAAGCAGGAATTTTTTGTTTCCTGAGATCTGGATTATAGCCCCCTATTAATACTGCTAACGCTATAGCTATCAGAGCATATCCTGGAACTTCACCGTAATCCGCTCCAAAACTTCCCCATAAAGAATTTTCATCGACTACTGCTTTTGATATTTCTAAATCCGTAAATCCAAAAATTATCGCTAGAATTATCCAGGAGATAACTAAGATAATAAGTAATTTATCTACCAAAGACTCTTTCAGTTTTAATTTCATTTTACAATCATTCCCACTTGTGAGCTAATATCATTATAGATTGGTTAATTGAATATTTTAAAGCTTGATATAATTAAACTCTATTTAATCCTTCCTTTAATCAGTATTATAATATCCTTTGTGTTATGTTTATTTAAGAATTTTTTCTCTTAAGGCAATAAGTTTATCTGGATAGTCCGTATAAATTGCATCAACAATCTTACCTTTATAATTTAATTTTAAAACTTGTTTCATGCTTTTTATTTTATTTACATTCCAAACATAGCACTCAAAATCGTTGTCAATAATATCTTTAAATAATGTAGCTATATTTCTCTTGTATCTTACGTTTATAGTAGAAATCCGATGATCTTTCAGTCTATCAATATTTAATGTTTGGTTATTGATCCTCGTAAAGTTTCCATCACTAGTATTAATTAATTTAACTGAATTATTTTTTCTCCTTAAAGAAGAAAGGACCCCTATACGCCTATCAAAAATCTCTATTGCATTAATGAGATTATTTTCCTTAGCTAAATGAATAAGCTCTAATCCAACCTTCCGAGTAGCTATATCGAAACTATATCGAATATTGTGATATTCCTTCATGAATGCCTGAAATACATCTTTAATTAAGGGAACTTTTCTATTATCTTCAAATTTTAATTGTGTAAGTTCTTCATATGTTAACTTGCTAGGATAAAAGTATTCAATACCTATTTTAATAATCGGGTCATGAAAACAAATTAATTTGTTATCCACAGTCATCTGTATATCTGTTTCAATCCCCGCGCCCATTTCAACTGCCTTTCGAAAGGATAGAATTGTATTTTCAATTTCATAACCAGATGCTCCTCTATGACCAAATACATAAGGTTTCATGATTTAAACGCTTGGGTTTCTAAGAAAAGTGAAAAACATAGTTTTTATAGAAATTAAAATTACTAATATTACTTAATGTTTACCCTAGATTACTCTAGATTTTGATTAGCATGAGCATAGACAAAACAGAAAAGGAAGGAGAAATAAAAAAGCCATTTATCACGAAACTCAAAATTTATTTAAGAAATCTTTTTGATTTTTCCAAGCTTGATAAGAAAACAATTCTCTATATTGTCATCTTTATTTTTCTAATAGCAATTTCAATTTTGTTACTTTATTATAATTATTTTGTTGATAAAACTTTTATTTTTACCCTCGTTGCGAAGTGGTTTGTAAACCCTATCTATGAATTAGGTTTTATTGGAATATTTCTTTTTATCGCCGTCATGGCGGCTCAAGGATTGTTAGTTCCAATTCCTTCCGAAGTAGTCTTATTAGCAACAGGGATGATTTGGGGATGGGCTTTAGGAGGGCTCTTAGGTATAATAGGTTCTATGACAGCAGCGTTATTGTGTTTTTATGTGAGCAGAAAGGGAGGAAGACCTTTAGCCAAAAAATTTGTTGGAGAAAAAGCTATTAATATGGCTGATGATTTAATTCAAAAATATGGTATTAAAGTAATTATCATTTCAAGATTTATTCCTTTTATCTCTTTTGATGTTATTTCATATGCTTCTGGCTTAGTCGACATAGATGTTAAGACTTATTCACTTGGAACTTTGATTGGCTCCATCTTTAGAGCATTTTTTTATTCGATTTGGGGCGCTCTCTTAGGTTTTACCCCTCCTATAGATACTACAGATGTGGGATCAATTGAAGCTCAAGCCAGTGTATTTAACTGGATTTTATTAATCGTTTTGGCCATATTAGCATTAATGTTTATTGCTTATTTCGTTACAGCTAAGTACTATGAAAAAAAGAAGCAACCGAAATAAATTTTAGCCAAGGTGTAACTTATTATTACCAAAATTTTAATCAGTTGGAATCATTCATGCCTAAATTAGGTTTGGAGGTATTACAGTGATATCACTACTATTTTTAATGATGATTTGAACAACTTATCTCATGATTAAATATGATAAACCATCACAAGAAATAGAAATTAAAGATTATAATGAATTGGATTGGAATACTGATTTTTACAAAGCACTTAACACAGCGATCAGTACAAATAACATACAATCTCTTTATAAACTCTCAAAAATTTTTACCAGACATTGTTTTAAAAAGTTAGAAAATTGAAGATATTGTTGAGTGGGTTGAATCTTCTTATTTAATTTTATAAGGGTTTAGATCGTATATTCCTCAAATAACACTTTTTAATTTTTTGCATTCAATTGAATTTTTTTTTGGGTACAAAAGGTTTTTTGTACGTTACTATGTAACACATAAACTGATTTTTACATACTTTTTTAAGTACAAAGACTTATTTAAATTTTGAAAAAAAAAAAAAAATTAATAAATAAAATTAATTAAGAAGAGATGGTCATGAGAATTAGCGGAGATTACGAGAAAATTCTTGAGGATAATTTAAAAGATGAATTAGAGTGGTTAGAGGAAGAATTTAAACTACTCTTCAAAGATAAAAAGAACTACTCAAAAGATGATATTTTAATTGGAAATATCATTTTGGACAAGTTGACAAACAATGCCAGATCAAATGATAGTGAAGAAGTACTCAATATGCTAGCTGTTACATTAAATAGGATTGAGCAGACATATCCTGCCTTTTTTTAATTTAATTTAATATGAGAGAATTTATTTATTAGTTTATCACTTCTTCTTTCAGTTAACCAACATTTTTAATAATAGTGATGATTCACTAAAATCATTTAAATAAAACTCATAAATTTGTATTAGATTTAAAGTAATTAGATGAGTTATTATAGGAGCGAAAACAATATTAGCATTAATAGATTAAGTCATAGTTGAACATGGAAAGAATTATCTTAATTCATTGGAACAAGCAAACTGGACCAGAACCTATAATTCAATATCCTCCAGAGAAGCCATTTCCTGCAAAACCACTTCTCCTGAAGATATGGGCAAAGCACGAATTAAACAAAGAAAATTCGATGATAGAATATGCTCCAAATGAGGGTGAGGATTGTTATCTTTCAATTATTCAAAAATTTGAGGGAGAACTCTATTTCCTCTTGATCGAATTTAATAAAAATAATTTCATTGGAGATATAATTAAGGAATCTCCGGATATTCTCGCTCTTATTAGTAAAAATTTGACAGAATTAATCAATACTAATAAAATTACTAGAGCAATTTCAGAGGCATTTAATACAATAAGAAATTTTTCTAAATTGGATGAGGAAGAAGATTTAATAAGCTTTTTCAGGGATAAGATAAAATATATTATTTTAAAAATACTACGAAATGGAGTTATATCTAAAACTAATTTAACTAATACTTTAAGGCAAGAATATGGATTTTCTACTATAAATATTGATTTAATTCTTATTTCCTTCATCCGTGAGAATTTAATTATAAAGAAAAACATACCTGGAAGTAAGGAATGTTATTTTTTAATAAGGGACCTTTCTTGCATCAGAATACCCCCCAAAAGTTTACCTAAAGATTACGTAGAACAAAATGTGTTAAGAAAATATAGAGATACTCTAAAAAACTATTATCTCGAATATAATACAATATCTGACATTGAAAATAAAATTATAATTCAAACGGTGCTTTTAAATAAAGATGTCTTTCTCTTAATAAAAACTCTAAGAGAAACACATATCACCATAAGTGATTGTTTAACTATTCTCAATAATAAGGAAGAATTATTTAACGAACTTATAGAAAAAAAATTTATTTATGAGCTAAAAGGATTTGTCTACATTTTTTCGGATGTTCGTTTCATAAAATTTCTTCCTTCATACATCATTAAAAAGTTAGTAAAAAGATATGATAATCGAGAAATTTCTTTAAATGAATATATAATTCATTTAAAATTAATTACTGAACAGTTAGGTACTCTTCCTGAAGAAATTAACTACGAAATTGTCTAAAAAATTACTGATTTTCTTTTTCATATTGTAAATAAATAAAGTTATATAAAGAAAAAAGTGCGACAAGAAGTCTTATGTCCGAATACAGGACTTGAAAAGAAGGAAACATAAAGGTGATTTTCAAAAACTGGTATTGAGATGATCAATAATGGCTACCTGAGCATGCATCGTTAGTAATGACTTTGTGTGAAGCCTCGGGAACAATGTACCGTCAGCGCTTAGCTATAAAGCGGGCTGTGGGCTAGCCAAAGAACCTATGGGAAACGACAGTGAAGGTATGATAAACCTCGTTATTATAAATCGGCGAAATGTAGCTGATACGCCGAGACCAAAATGGTGGGTTGCCAGGTAGGAATGGTTTTTTTTCATTCCTTTATCATCCATAGCGCAATCGGGGGATAATACCTCCCTAAGGGTTCTATTGAACGTCGGGCATTTGGAACTTGGTAAACCCAATAAGCCCCATACACGTATGTGGAATGGTATCCCAACCGTGAGGAGGGGGGAAGGCTTAGTGGGTAGAGGATGCTGGAAAAAGCGAATGCCATGCTGTAATGGGATAGATAGGGCTGTAGTCTCGATCGAACTACAGAAATACCCAATCTGAAAGGATGCTGACTTCCTAAGCAGGTCTCAACGAAAGAAACATAATGAGAAATCCTAACTGGAGGTGAAGTTAGACGATGTGTGAAAGCATTGAACAGAACAAAGGGCGTGTGGTAGATTGGGAAAATATCCAATGGGATGTTTCCAAGCAACACGTAAGACGGCTTCAAGAACGAATCTTTCGAGTAACCCGTGATAAGGACTGGGCGAGGGTTAAAAACCTTCAGAAACTCCTTGTCAGATCACATTCAGCGAGACTCTTGGCAGTTAAAAGAGTCACGCAAGAAAATAAGGGTAAATATACACCAGGAATTGATGGACAAATTTATGCTACCTCAAAGGAACGTGCTGATTTAGTGAAAGATGTCTGTCAGACCAATATTTTTAATTATAAATGCAAACCATTAAGACGCGTCTATATTCCAAAAAGTAGCGGTGATAAACGTCCATTAGGCATTCCAACAGTCAAAGATCGAGTTATGCAAATGCTCGTGAAACTGGCATTGGAGCCTGAATGGGAAGCGCGGTTTGAACCACATTCGTATGGTTTCAGACCGGGACGCCGATGCATGGATGCGATTTGGCAAATTTGGAATTCTATTCGAGTGATAGGAAATCGCCGACAGAGTGAATGGATTTTGGATGCGGATATTTCTGGATGCTTTGATAATATTAATCATGAAGCATTGATTAAAAGAGTTCCCGTATTTCGGGAAACAGTGAGGGGATGGTTAAAATCGGGGACAATTGAATTCGGAAAGTACTTTCAGACAAAATCGGGCACGCCGCAAGGTGGAATTATAAGTCCTTTACTCGCAAATATAGCTTTAGATGGGATGGAACGGCTCTTTGGTGCGGAAAACTCCAAAGGGAATTATACATCTCCATCTCATAGGCGGGGCGAGAATAAAGGGCTTAACTTAATTCGATATGCGGATGATTTCGTGGTGACAGCACCGTCAAAAGAGAGGATAGTGAGTTACATGCTTCCGAAGCTTAGAGTCTTTCTCAAAGAGAGAGGCATGGAATTGAATGAAGCCAAAACAAAGATTATACATCGAAATGACGGATTTGATTTTCTTGGTTTTATAATCTGTCAATACAGCAATAGAATAAGAAGTGTGTGCTTAGCTAAACCTTCTAAAAAGGCGATTAAACGTCATTTAGAGAATATTAAGATAGTAATTTCAACGAATAAGCAGATGAAGGCAGATGAGCTCATCTCTAAACTAAACCCGATTATTAGAGGATGGGCAAATTATTATTGCTACAGTAGTGCAAAAGAGACATTTAATTACATCGATTATCGAATATGGAAGATGTTATGGCGGTGGTGTTTACGACGCCATACAGATAAAGGGAAACAATGGATACGGCACCGATATTTCATGAATATTAGCAAAAGAACATGGATTTTCGGAGAACGAAAAGACAATGTATTGCTTTTTAGTAGATCTTTTAGAGCGGGTGTAAAATATACTCCTATAAAGGGGTATAATAGCCCGTATGACGCAAATTTGCATGAATATTGGAGTAAGCAACATGGAAAATCCTGGCGTGAGACAACGCCAATGTGATCATTTCCTATAGAAACGTTCGGGGTGATTTGGGTTGTTTCGGGGGGATTGTGAGAAACATGAACCAAAGGAACATGGTGACATAATGCGGGTTCTTGAGGCGCGAGCCCCGTGCAGGGAAACTTGCACGCGGGGTTCCTAAAAGAGGAAGAGGATGGTAACCTACTCTCCTTATTTAACAACCAATTCACATACATCTTACAAATATAAAATAAAACATTTTAAAGATGGTGATTTTAATTGGCACTTGAAATAGTAGATATATTGCAAGGCTCATTTTCCTTGGCATTTGTTATTATATCAATTGTGATTGGACTTACAATCCTTTCGAAATACTTTAAATTTAAAAATAGACTTTATATTTTAGTAGGTATTTCTTGGCTTGGAATCAGTTTTCCATGGATTCCTGATTCAATTTCGTTTATATTGAATATTTTCTTCCAGATATCACTCCCAGTGGAATTATATTTTATCATAGGGAATGTGTTTATACCGATTGCTCTACTTACATGGATCATAGCCTATACTGATATGATTAATAAGCAAAAGCAGAAAATGGCAGTGATTTTAACAATTATCTTTTCTGTTGTTTTTGAGATAACCTTTTTTACACTGTTCTTCATTGATCTTGACTTGATTGGTGTCATTAATCCTATTCGTCCTTTTACTGTTGATTTTAGCATTTTTATAACAATTTACCTGGTTTTTATAATTCTATTCATGCTAATAACAGGTACTATATTCGCACAGAAATCCATTAAATCAGAAAATCGTGAAGTCAGGCTAAAGGGGAAATTACTGCGTGGGGCATTTATTACATTTACAATTGCGGCAATTCTTGATTCTTTACTTGGAATGATCTTTGAAAATCCCACTGATCCTTTGTTATCAATTATGGTTGTAATAATCAGAATAATGTTAATTATCAGTGCTCTCGAGTTTTATGGGGTTTTTCTTTTGCCTCGGTGGATGAAAGAGATTTTGACTAGAAGTGAATAATTTCTCTTTTTTTTAATCTTTTTTCTAATTATATATATCTAAAAAAATCTTAGGGATATAAGATCAGTATATTAACAATATTTATTAGAATAAACAAGTAATATTGTTTAACTGAATTAAAATCGTTTTAGAAAAAAGTGTTGCTTATGTTATTTGTGGAATTGGATAATCTTACCCAACTATCTGGATTATTTGCTGTTTTGACAGTTTCTATTTCTTGGATGTATGGATTAATTGTACTCTTCAAAGCCATAAAGCTAAAGAAAAAGGTGCTTTTTCATTTCTATTTCGCAATTATATTTATAATGTCTCCATGGTATCCTAGTGCTTTAGGATATATTTATTGGTTGATAACAAACGAAGAAATTGTGTATTCTATTTATGTTCTTATAGGAACCATTGGAACTCCTCTTGCTTTATATGCATGGCTGCAAATTTACATGCCTGCTTTACACAAAAATCAAAAAGGAAAAGCCGTATGGATAATAATATGTTTGTCAATAGTATTTTACATTTACCTAACTGTCTTTCTATTTCTTGCTCCAGATGCTCCGGTTGAAGGCTTGATCGGTATCAAAAGGAGTGCAATTGATATAGACTATAAAGGTTTTGTGTTAGTTTTTCTAGCTTTTTCACTATTGGTTAGCACAATTACGGGGAATGATTTTTCAATAGCATCTTTAAAAATAAAAGATAATCCTGTTACTCGCTGGAAAGGTCGTTTTCTTATACTATCCTTTAACCTCTTCGCAATCGGTGCAATCGGAGATGGATTTCTTCCATTAACACCACCGACTTTAATAATATTCAGATTATTCTTGATGTTGTCTTCTACATTCTATTATCTTGGTTTCATGCTTCCAAAATGGCTCAGAAAATTATTGAAATTAGAAGCTGAATAACTTAATTAATTTTTTTTCTGACTTTTTTTTTAAAATTAGTATTAAAAACTTTTTTTCTTATAACAAGAAACACTTAGATTTTTTTACCAATTAAGATTCAATATATTGAAAAAATGGATAATTATTCTGATAATGATTGGAACTGGGATTTTTATAAAGAACTTGTAGATGACATCGAAGAAAATAAGAATCTTATTAGCTGCTTCAGTTGTGGCAAGTGTGTAGGAGATTGCCCAGCGAAAAGAGTCTCCAAATTTAACATTAGGAAAATTATTCGAAAAGTCCTTCGAGGAGATAAAAGCGTTTTAAAGGATTCTGATATTTGGTACTGTTATCTCTGTGAAAAATGTAAAAAGATATGTCCAAAAGAGGGTATCAACATACCTTTACTCATTATTAATTTGAGGAATGAAAGCTTTAAAAAAGGATTTGGTCCTCGATATACCAATCTAAGAAAATATGTAGAAATGTCAGAGAGATTTCTTACAAAAGGAATTGTAGTAGAAGAACCACTAGGAGAACCTTTATCTCAAAAAAGAATTGATGAACTGAATGACATCTGTAATTTCGCTAGAATAAAATATGTATTTAAAGCAAGTAAAGGAAAAAATAAGAGCCAAACTAAAAAAAAACCATAATTTACGATACGACAAATGGAAATAGACAATTTAGCATTAAACCTGGATGAAATTGTAAAAGAACACCCTGAAAATCCTTTAGAATATTTTAGAGATAAGAAATTATGCGTATTTAACGCTTGTTTGGAAACATATTATCCCGGAATAAGATTTGGGATCCAAGATTTATTGACAGATCTTAATTTTGATGTACCTACTAGCACAAATCAATCTTGCTGTAGTGGAACATTTTTTCAAAGAAATCTCATTACAAGAGCTCAATTTGCAGCTATAAATGAAAGGAATTTGAATGAAATGAATCACCAAGCCGACATTGTTCTCCTACCTTGTAATGGGTGTTATAATTCTCTACTTAGAGGACGTGACCTTTTAAAAAGTAAAGAAGTGCGAATAAAGACCCAAGAAATATTAAATAATTTAAAAGAGAAATATAAGGAAGATACTTATCCTGGAAAATATGAAATATTAGAAAAACCTAATTTAAGATTGGTTCATGACCTAGATTTTTTATATCTCATTAGAAATGATGTTCTGAATTCATTGAAATTCGATTTAC
>SDBT01014741.1_pt1 | contig 12445 bp, 13 predicted proteins | sample 2277101 | NCBI WGS metagenome assembly SDBT01 (sample SAMN10404973, study PRJNA504765) | marine sediment metagenome | isolation source: marine sediment core GS10_PC15, 103 cmbsf | place: Arctic Ocean: Southern Knipovich Ridge | collected 2010
ATCCCTCCTATGGTTTTTACCATGGGAGGTGATGTAATAATTTTTCCATTGTCTTTTTATGGCTACGACTTCCAGAAAAAATAGTTACACTTTTAAGTGATAAGGACTAATCTGTGAGGCCCTTCTAGATACATTGGTAGACCATAACCTTTAAAACATAAGCGTATTTTCATCATAACCTTAGTAACATTAATATACTTACTTTCACATACGGATTATTGCGGTTGAAATGAAAAGAAAAATCCTTCAAGTTAGTAATGAGAATCTAAAGGTAATTGATGATTATCTCTTACTGTGTAAAGCACGAAAGCTCAGTGAGAATACCATGAAGATCAAAACCGACTGTTTACGGAAACTTGGAGATTTTATAGGGGAAAAACACTACAATGAAGTAACCGATATTATGTTACAACAATTCTTTTCAGAGAAGATACATTCCATTGGGTACCATGATTTATGTGGTGTCCATTTCTTAGATTTTTACAGATGGTTGTTTCATTTAAATAAAAAACTAAGGCAATATCCTGAAAATATGCTTTGGTTCGAGTTTACAAAAAAGAACCAGAAACAACGGGCAAAAGATCCAGATATTGAGAAATACCTTATTACCCCTGAAGATTATCAAAGCATATTGAAACATTCTAAAGACAGGTTTGGTATGTGGGAAGGATTTTGGGAGTGTATGTGGATAACAGGTGGTAGACCTGAAGAAATCAGAAGCATGAAAATCAAAGATGTGACGATGGATGTTGAGAAAAATAGAGTTTTTGTAGAACTTAAATATAGTAAAAAGATACCGCGAAAAATTCCAATGATGAAAACACCAAATAACCTGATACGATGGTTGGAGTTACATCCAAAAAAGGATGACCCTGAATCATCGTTGTGGCTCAGTCACAGCACTAAAACATTTGGAAAACAATTGAAGCGTTCGTCTATTAACTCACGATTCCGGGAGTTGAAAAAGGAAATCGGAATTAATAAACCTATTTCTCCTAAAAGTTTTCGTAAGACCAGAGCAAGTCTTTTATTTAGTGCAAGAAACAAAGACGGGGCAAGAATCTATGACACCAAGGACATCGGTACATATTTGGGTTGGGATTGGAAAACCGTTGAAGAGAGAAGAAATGAATACGACCTCTCAGGCAAGAAAGAAATCTATGATCGATTTTTCAATACAGCATTTGAATCTATGGAGACATATGATACGGTCAAAAAAGAACGAGATACAATTGATCAAAAATATCAAAAAGAGATCGGAGAGTTACAAAAAGAGCTATCTGAATTAAAGGATCATTTGGTAAAAAAGACAAACATAGATAATTTCATTATCGAGTCCTTGTCCGTTATCGCAAAGGAAACGATGCAGACTCAAGGAGTTGAGGCTATAAAAGAGATATTTCATAAACATAATATTCCATTAGTTGGAGATTAATACTTTTAACGGAAGAGTATGATTATATGGTTTTTCCATATTGCTCACGAGGAAACTGTGACACATTATTTACTAGTTTTTATTAAAAACTTTTGCTCCAAAATAGTAAACAGGAGGACATCCAGATTGTACTACAGGTTCACCACTCGTCTGAACTACTATTGGTTCTCCACCAGATTGAATAATTTGAGAAAAACCTGATTGCAAAACAGGTTCACCACTACATGAAACAGGACGTAATATAACATGCTTCTGTTGTTCGACCTTAAGTCTACACTCAGGGTGTATATAATTTCCAAATGTCTTGCTGATTTTTTGATTTGTCTCCTGGTTATTAGCATCGAACAGCATTGGCTTCTCACAATGAGGACATGGTAACGAAAATTTGTTGAAACCACGGGTTTTATTCAGGAGTTTTTGCCATTCTTGTAATCGATGTTCCTCAGCTTTTAGTTCTTCTACTGTTTTATTAATGCTCCTCAATTCTTGCGTTATTTTCTCTTGGTCATCTTTTATTTTTTTTCTTTCCGTATCCAACTCGTCCTTCTGTTCGGCATTCCATATTTTTAGCCCTTTTTCCAACTCAGTGACATTTTCATCACGCTTTTCTATAACTTGTATACTTTCTTCTACCGCATCATACATTCTTGTTCTATTCTTATCCAACTCAATTTCTCGTTTTTTTAATTTTCCTTCTTGCTCAATGAGTTTTGCCTCATGCATTTTAGCAGTTTTTCTCTTTTCTTCTGCCTCAAAAAATAATTTGTTGAGATTTGATTGTTGTGCCTTCTTATAATTGTCAAAATTTGTTTTATCAATATAAAAAACTTCTCGATCAAACTTAAGTTTTTCCTGCCACTGTCCCACATCTGCATCCAGACGATTTTCAATATGGTATTGTAGCTGAAAATTCTTTTCTTTTAAATCATTGTTTTCCCAAAAAATATCTCTTATCCGGTTATGAAGGATCTTGTTTTCCTGCTGGATAGAAGCTAGAACACTATCATTATTTTCAATTGTATTATTAAGATTTTCAATTGTAGTTTCTTTTGCTTTAATCATATTATTAAGATCTGTAACTACTTTATTTTGAACATAGTTTTGTTCAATATGCTTGATCCATTCCTTATCTCTTTCTTTGATAGCATTTGACCGTTCACTTGCAACTTTATCATCTATGTCAATTCTCATTATCTCTCGTAGGTTTTCAGTACGTTTCTCCCATTCCTTCCTTTCTTTAGCTTGAAGATTTCCATTTTTAACCAGATTATCCATACTGCGTAATATTCCCTGTGCCCCTTCAATTGACTCATAGAAATGCACATTCCCTAAATGCATCTGGCTTTCCTCTGCTTTTTTGCTTTCTCTCTGATCCTCTTCCACTCCTTTGATTTTTCTTTCTTCCTCGTTTCTACATACTTTCATAATGGTATCTACCGCAAATCCAAGTTTTTCGTGAATTGCTTGGTAACTAAAATTTTCGGACCGCAATTTAAGGATTTCAATTTTATCAATTTTTGTTAGCATATTATTTATAATCATTACATCCCATATATTAGTTTTTCCCTCCTAGATATCAGGTTTTCATCCTATATCTGTAATGAATGTTTTTTGTTTTTATACTACTTCTGTCCGAAATTCCATCTAGTTTCATCCTATTTTAGGATGTTATATTTATATACGACAACGCAATGGGAGTTCCTTGCTGAAGAACAGGAGTATATCAAGAGGAGAGTTCACATACGACCAGCTTGAATGTTATGTGTGTACACAGAAACGAAAAGTAAGGCAAAATCACATTTCATTTCGATATGAACACAGTCGTTTTCTTTATCCAGTACATCTTTTATTTTCGTTTGATCTTATGAAAACTACGGCTACCTAAAGAAATATTTTAGACTTATATGACCATATAGAGGAATAGGGCCTGAAAAGAAAATATCTTCCTTCGATACCAAAGTTTGATGTTTATTGATTGTCAGGAAATGTTCCCTTCGGGAAGGGAGCTCGAATTTACTAGTAAATTTCGAGTAATTGATTAATCACAATAATCAAATAAATGTTCTAATTTTTCAACAGGAAGTATATTGGAATCATCTATTATTTCTATTGATTTATTTAATTGTGTTATAATTATACTTATTATCTTAGTAACTTCATCTTTGTTATATTTGAGGAGAACTAAATTATTTTTTACATATTCGACCCTTTTTTTTTGTTTTTCTGCTTGTTCCTTCAAATCTTTCTCACGTTGATATCTTTCTGTTTTAAATAAAAAACCTTTTCTCAGTAACCAGCTTTTACATTCTATAACTAATATCGTAGATTTATAATGTGCAATTATATCTATCTCAAAAGTGGGTTTTTTAGGATTATCCATATAGTTTTTGTAATCAACATTTATTCCAATAGAAGTTAATTGCTTTGCGATAACTTCTTCGAATTTATACCCCTCCAAAGACCTTAAATTTTCAATATCATCTTTAGATAAATGTTTATATGAGAGATAGGTGGAAATCAGTTTTAGAGTATTGGGCGGAACTAATAATTTCTCATCTAATCGTATAACGAGTGGAAATGAGACTACATTTGATTCGTCAGAAACGAATTTGGAAAAAAAATCAGGTATATCAGAGGGATTAATGAATAAAGCAAGATAATATAAAAGATCTCTTTCATCGATAGGTGTTAATGATTGCTCTTCGAATAAATCATCGGCCCATTTTGATAACAATTTTATAACACCAATATTATATCCAATATTGTCTTTTAATTCATCAAATCTTAATTGTTTACCACTTAGATCACCCAATTCAAAACAATTTAATATTGACAATATTTTTTCCAATTTGGATAATTTCGTTTCTTTGACAGGCAATTCTTTTGTTTTGCGGAATTTCGTTTTTGTCCTTTCCATCATAAAATTTCGTTTTTTATTTTCAATTTTTTTTCGAGATTCTAACTGTCTTATTTCCGTTTCTGTATATAATCCAAATTTTTTATAATTGTCCCAATATCGCTTCCACGTTTCCGTAAATTTAAACAATTGTTTACCGCCTTTTTTTCTAATACTTTCAAGAGTTTCACCTGATACAATCAGTGAGATGTTCTTTTCTGCAATATAATCAGTGATATCTTGTCCTTCCGGAATCTGTATCATTACTCCATGTTCTGCACCGATTAAACGTATAAGATTAACATGTCCAATTACCTGAACACCATACCCCCAAATCTTCATAAAATCCGGATCATTTGCTGAAGAAAAATCTTTCGAACCAAAGTTATTATATCTCAATGCATAGTTTAGCGCCTGGTTCGCCCCTAAGATGATTTGCGAATCAATAGCAATTTTTTGTTTTGTATCGCATTGTATTTCTCTTGTTGCAGTTAATCTACCAATAATCTCATTCCTATCATATTTAGCAAAGATATCTTCTGTTTTTTTCTTAAAAGTTGATATCTCCTTGCCTAATGAAGAAATGCTATCAACTTTGTCAATTACTGTTACACCTTTACACATTGGGCAAAAATTAACATCTTTTCCATTATATCCAATTAATTGTGTCGTTCCACATTTTTTACAAGGCATAATTACAATAAATATGAAATTGTTTGATATAAATTTTTTTGACCAATTAGTTTAAACCGTTCAAAAATCGAACGATATATAGAACAGGGATTTCAGGGTGTTTTCCTTGATAGAAGTTTTGTTGATGTTTTTTGAACAGTGATTTTAATGTATTGGAACAATAACTAGCATATCTTGAGTTTATCGTTCTATCAGATAACTATATTTCTCAGATAACAGGCGATAAAATATAGAAAAATTCATAGAAAACCCTGTAGTTTTTGTGATTTTTGGGGAAACATTTATTTACAAGAAGTTACACATAATATCGGAGCTTTTTTTATGAAGTTCATAGGAGCGATAGTACTAGGTTTACTCATGCTTTGTTTAGTTGGTTTAGCGGAAGCTTCAGATATTGAAGACATAGTTGATGTATACAACAAAATTGATGACGCAAAAGATGCACTTGAAATAGCAAATGAAGGCAGAGAAATGGTTCAGGAACAACTTGAAGATCCTACAAATGCTGCGCTTCTTAGAGAAAATCTTGAAGAAACTTTGACAAAACCTTTAGATATTGCTTTTGGTGGAGACATTCATGATAACGAAGGAGTAAAAAGAAGTATTTATGCGTATGTTGTTATAATAATTACTGTATCTATTTTTTCAACATTTATTTTACCATTTATTAAAAGATGATTAAATGCCACATAAAAAAGTAAAAGATATGTCACGCTCTCAACAAAAAGCTGCAATGGCAAATATGAATAACAAAATTTATGTTAAACCACATAAAAGAAATAATAGAGAATATAGAAGAAATTATGACTCAATATCTGAAAACATTGAAATGTCTTTGGAAGATATTAAGAATTTAATTGAAAAAATTGAAAATGATCCAGAGTGTACACAAAAACTTCTAGCAAAAATAGCATTGCTAGGTATATCTGCTGCTGCACCAGAATTATACCCCATTTTAAATTCTATCTTTCTCATTTATGAAGGAGGGAAACTTGTATATAACTTTAGTAATGATGATCTGAAAACAGATGATTTTGAATTCTTAAAATTGATATTAAATAAAGGAATTAGTAAAGAAAATGTAACGGACATATCCCCTGCAAAAGTACACATATATGGTAGAAAAGCAGAATATATAAATTCAATATTAAACAACCTTGAACAACACACAACCAAACATCTGGATCGAGGTTCTATTGAAAGAGAGTTGATGTCTATTGTACTAAAGATGGATAGTAAATCTTTCTTAAGTAAAAATAAAGAAGGAATAGTTTTTTTGGAAATTTCAAATTCATTTGACGTTGATAAAAAAATACTGTTTGAAGTGTTTGAAGACACCTTGAGAAAAAACGACCTAGATTTGTATGCAAAGTTATTGATGTCTGTAGTATAGTATCTAAGATAATTATGAGCGAAGCAGGAGAAAAATTCGCCCAAGAGTTTGTTATTGGCTTTGGCTTTCTTGGGGGAATCTGGCTTAAAGTTGGAGTATCTCCAGAGGGTGCTATTGCTGAGGCTGTAGTAGAAGTGATGAAATCAATAAACCCAGACATGGCGCCTTGGATTTCTATTTTATTTACAGCATTATCGATTATATTTTTTATTTTTACTTTTATTTTTGCCTCATTTATAGGCGGAGGTGCAGGCGTCATAGCCATTATATTAGCATTTATTGGAGGTTTTTTACTGAATGAAATTGGAGTGTTGCTATTATTAATCGCTGTTATTATAGGTTTATTTGCTCCAGATTTAAATTGAGGAATAGAAATGTGTAATAGAAACAATTATTTTGTTGGTTTTATTGATGTATTAGGATTTAGTAACCTGATTACAAACGCTACTGAACATACGGAGTTAATAAGCATATATAATTCATTGAGAAGATCGATTCATGCAATACCAGATGTCCATCGTACAGGACAATCTAATGAATTTCTTTATTTATATTCAGGTACTCCTGGAAGATTGCCTCCACACACAGATACAATTTTTAATAATGTTTACAATTTTTCCGACTCTATTATCTTTTATATCAAATGCTGTAAAGATTTGAATGATAATATTAACAGATTGTCTTCTATGTGCTGGATTATGAATGCATTTATTGCTGAGTCAATAATAACAGATCCCCGTCTTAATCAGTTTGCTTTACGCGGTGCTATTGCTTATGGACCTGCAATTATGGATAGAGATAATAGAATACATATTGGTAAACCATTAATTGATGCTTATTATTTATCAAATAATCAGGAATGGATGGGGGGTGCATTACATCCTACTGTTCCAGAAGAGATGATTGGATCTATTTTAGGTCATGATAAGCAACTGTTTGAATATGAGGTCCCTACTAAGGATGAATACAATGAAGAAATAAAATGTGCTCTGAATTGGGTACAACAACATCCTTGTAGACGAGATTTAACATCTGGAAATAGAAGACCAAGGGTTGAAGATATTGGCAAATCACATGTCATGAAAAAAGATTGGGGCACTCAAATTCATAAAAGAGATAATACTATGAATTTTGTAAGAAATATTTGTAATGAATATGATAGTATTAATTCATGATTTTTCTACAATTAATTTTCTATTATCTTTACTAGCATTTTGTTTTTCCCCTATCCAACAGGAGTGCTTTCACTGCAGTAGATGCTAAGATAAAAAAAAATGAGAAAGAACGAAAGGTTATATGGAGAGAATATATTAAAAGAACTCAGAATTTTTTGTGATTTATTGATGTTGACTATGTGAAAGAAGGATACATAACAATAAAAAATTGAAAAACATACAAAAAATTGATAATATGACGAATTTGATTAGAATAGCTGTCTGTTCAGGACAAACTTGGAATGACAGCATTTCAAGAGAATTTACAATAGATGATGAATATATTACAAATCGATTTTTTCATGGAAGTGGATTCAATATAGATCATATTGAAAATGTCGATGGAGTTAATGAACAAGGTTATTATGTTCATCCTAGTGGTCATCAATACAATGGTAGTGGATCAATAATAATTCATACCTCAGAAACAAGAAATTTTCCTGTTTGGATTCAAGTTGAATATGACCATAATCTAATAAGAAGAATCCTTGGTAAAGGCCCTCATTTAAATCTGTACATTCATTGTAATAACAGAAGAAGAAGATTGCCAAGGAGAGTTCATGCGGTTGATTCTCAAAATTCAATTATTATCTTAACAGATCTTGTCAACAACGAGGAATTTTCAAATCATGCAATTAGCCTACTCCCGCCTCCTTCAGGCTCATCATCAAGTGAAAGCTAAATTCTACAAGAGAAAAATGGCTTACACTAGTCTATAATTTTAAGCAATCTTGAATATTTAAACTAATTATACTCCCCATCAAAAAATTATTTACAAAACCTAAATATAGAAGACATACGTTTCAAAATTATGCGTCTAATAGAAAAATTAAAAGTGCCTTCTACGTTAAACTTGTTTTTTGCAACAATTCTAATTGTACCATTACAGATTGTTCTATTAATTCCAATATCTTTGGAAACTTTATCAACGATAAGAGAAGAACCTTCATATTTATTTCAAAACAATCCTATGATAATATTTATTTTCTTGCTTTTGCCAATAATATATTGCATTGTTATATCTTTATTCTTTCAACCAAAAAGACTTGTTTCACCGATCAATATACAAATTTTAACATCTGTATTATTCGCACAGATAGTACTAAACAGCATTATGGATGCAGAACTCACCTTAGATATTTTTATAAATATTTTTGGAAATCTTATATTTATTTTTATAATATTAATAGAAATTGGTTTGTTCCAATTTCTGTGTGTACGGTTGGTGATAGGATTGAATTATAAAGATTCTGTTAGGAAATCATATATAATTAATCTATCACCAAAAGATGTGATTAATATTTTAAAAGACAGTAATTTTCATAAATCAAGAAAATTTAAAATTTTAAAGATAAATAAAAATACGAATAATCCATTATTGATATTGAGATTCAATGATTTTAAGGAGCATATAATAATTGCTTTTGGTAATTATAGAAATGAAAAAAATAAATGTGTACTAGCTATAGCAGCCTTTCATAAAGATTTATCTTGGATTTCAAAGTCAGAATACGCTACACATTATGTAATTCAATATTTAACGATATTAAAATACGTTTGAAAGATTCAAATGATAAAATAAAAATTACAGCATTAGAAAATATAGATGATAATGTATCAGTAACAGCATTTGGTTATATAGAACGTATAATAAGCTCAAAAATTGATACATTCCTTGATCTCATAAAAAGAATACCAATATTTTATAGATATGCTATGTTGATTACAATTATTATTCTTGCTGTTTTTTCTGGTCTTTGTTATATAAATCGAATCACTATTGATACTTATACTAATATCTTTATTGCATTAATTATTGCACTTATGATTCAAATTGGAATACAATTAAAAGATGAGATTTCATTAAAAAAAGCAGATGAATTTGATTTATAATAAAAATCTTTTATTTTCAATCCCAATATCATAAAAATGCAAAATTATTTAAAATCGTAACAAATAATAGTCTTTGGAGGTAAAAATGTCTTATCTAGCAAATTCTAATAAGTCAGAAATTCATGATTTGGATAATACTCAAGTGAATTGTCAAATTGATGAAATTCTCTCTGAACATAGAATACCACTAGAGAATCTTTCAGATGTTTTAGAACATATTGACCATCATGGTTATAATGGATGTAGATGGTGTTTAGAACGATACCATACAGATTAAAGCAAATATGGGAGATTGAATCTTCAATCGAAACTTCCTGAGGTGTAACGGTTTTGCACGTCTGTCTTAAAAACAGAAGGAGTGGGTTCAACTCCCACTATATTTACGTAAATCTCAAACGGTGAATTATTAATGGATATAATAGAACTAATATTGGGAAATTTTATAGGATTTGGATTAGCTTTATTAGTTTACGTGATTTCACAATTATATTTAAATACAAAGGAAAACAAGAAAGCCCCTCCGGGGCAAATTAACAACGGCTAAATAGCATCAACACTAACAGATAGGTAGTTCCAATCATCAATTTTCTCCCCAAACACATGTTTTGATGGTGGACCTTTCTTCCAATACAACATAAATTCCATCAAATGACCACAAACAGGACAACATATACCACGATTTTTAGGAAAATCACTCAATTTAGACTGAGTTATACTTTCCTGCAGATAAAACCTGAACCGTGATTTCCATTTCCTCGCATATGCCCCATAATATCGTATCATCTTAAATTGACGATCTGGAATATGCTGAATCAACGCTTCAATAAACTCAAACACATCCATCGAAACAACATGCTTTACACCATCATTACCCTTGTACCAAAATGTAACTGTCTTCCCAGCATACCCGCAAATACGTGTATTTGCAATAGCAGGATGACGAACATAACGAGCAATATACCGCCCTATCGTTCGTTTAGAAGTAATCCTACTTTCCACAGGAAGATACACATAAAAACCATTAGGATATCGCTTAAACAACCCATCAATAAACCGAGCTAAACCAGGAGTTTTTGGAAGAACCTGTTTAAATCTAGTAAGCACCTGATACTGCCATGTCTTCCTCATTGCCTCCGCAGGAATAAACGTCTTAGGAATGAAACGTCTTTTTTTATCAAAACCACCCTCCGTAATCAAAAGATGAAGATGCGGCTTAAAACCAAGATCACGAGCAAACGGATGCAACACGACAATAACACCAGCCATCACATCCTTACGAAGGAAATACGACAACGTACTATTAATCGCAGTAATTGCTGCATCCATATACACTTTCAATAAACGATCTCTAAACCGTTTCATCACAGACCATAATACATCAGGAACACTCATCACGATATGCCGATGAGTAACATCAAACAACGCCTTTTTCAACGACTTTGACCATTTATCCGTATAATTTTTACCACAACAGGAACACAAACGACTATTACAACCAAAATACACAATACGAGACGCATCACAATGTGGACAATAATACACAAAAAAACCACGACTACCATCCTTACATGACAACATCTTCTCAACTTCATCAACTTCAACTTGTCGGAGTTCATCCCTGTGCTGATGTTTGTAAACATCCCAATTATGATTATCCAAAAAGATATCCTTAACAGAGACCTGAGGATTAGATTTAAAACACTGAGAAACCATCCCTGTTTGCATGTGTTAATTTCCAACATGCAAAACCAGTGCATGTCCTATAAAAGGGATGTGCACTGTCTAAAAATAGATGGAATTATCATACTTTATATACAATAAAAAAGAAAAAAACAAACAAAAAAATTTCTTATTATTAATTAAAGATGAAAATATCTTTAATAAAAAGGTTATAGAACTTTTAAGAAATAAAGATTTTAAATCAGGTGAAACTGTTTTAAGATTAAAAACTGAAAATAAAGATGCATGTTGGGATAGGATAATAGATTTTTATCATGCAAATAGAAATTTAATTACGAATATTAGCACATTATATGAATTATATCGAGCTATGAATCATGTTTTGGAATATGAACCATTTTATGTTGAAAATAGAAAAGGATTTGATGAAATATGTTTTCAAAGACAAGTCGGTTTAAGTACATATATCAAGGAGTATGATAATCAGATAGAAATTGTTGAAAACTTGATTGATGAAGAATTAAAGAAATGATATTATGAAAAACCACGTATGTAACATCACAGTTAATTACCCACAGTTAAATTCCCACAGCACTTTTACACAGTACCCAAATTAATAAGATTTTTATAAATCCGCTTCTGTATTAAAGTCTCTCATATTAATCTCCCTGTTCAAAAAACATCAACAAAACTTCTATCAAGGAAAACACCCTCAAATCCCTGTACTATAAATCATTCCATTTTCTAACGATGTTATTTTGTCTGATTGGAGGTGAGGACGATTGAAAAACAGAGACCATAGAGAAGATAATGGAGCACAGCAGGCAAGGTTGCCAATTTTGGAAAAACATTTCTTCATTGATTTCGTATGCAACTATTTCCTCTTTCTTTATCTCCAACTCATATTGCATCCTAATTTTTTCCCATACCTATAAATCATTTTGACTCTACCCTTGGTGCAAACAAGTATGTTACGTGCCCTTTTCCATCTGCAAAGTCAAAATCCACTTTCATGGGATTGTCGTTGCCTAAATGAAGTGTTACCGGATCTTTACTTTTTACCACTTTTATCATTTTGTTAAGATAATCGATAGAGAATAGGCTTTTGTATTTATCAGGAGAATTTATTTCGATTAGCATGTCTTTTGACAGCGAAAGGTTTACCGTATCAGTATCACCCTCTGCATAGAGTTCTAATTTGTCTTTATCTACTGTCAACGCCAAGTGATCCGATATCATCT
>SDBT01014742.1_pt1 | contig 12444 bp, 14 predicted proteins | sample 2277101 | NCBI WGS metagenome assembly SDBT01 (sample SAMN10404973, study PRJNA504765) | marine sediment metagenome | isolation source: marine sediment core GS10_PC15, 103 cmbsf | place: Arctic Ocean: Southern Knipovich Ridge | collected 2010
CGGCGAGGTCCAGGTAGCTCAGCGCGGTCGTTTCTCCGATGTAGCGAAATTTAGTGCCCCCCGCGCTACTGTAGATGATGTATTTGTCCGCGCCAGCCACGGCAGTCCAAGCCACGGTGTTGTTTTCCGAGCCTGCGACATCGGAATTTGTCACTCGCACAAAGGTTTGCGAGGCCGTACCGCCCGACGTGTACGCCGTGTGGCCCGTGCCATCTTCGCCCCGCAACTCAAAGTCGTTGTCGTTTTTGTTTGCTACGATGAAGCGCCGCCCGTTTAGTTCCGTCATGCCGCCGAGGGAAAGCAACTCTACCTCGTCGCCGTCGAGGAAACCGTGCGCCGTGGCCGTGATGACGACCGGGTTCGCTTGCGTAGCGCCCGATACTGTCTTCGCCGTGCTGTTGATGGCGGCGAGGCTTTCCTCCCCATCTTTGGTAACAGCGATCACCGAGTACGAAACAGTGGTGGTTCCGGTAACGTTGACGGTAAGGCCGAGGCCAGTTGGATGTTCTTGGGCTGGACCAAAGTTTGTCAGCGCTAAGGTCCAGTTGTCGTGATCCGCCCGCGTTAGATCGCGGGGAGCGTATGATGGGTGCGTGACAGAAATCACGTCATTCTGCTGCACCATGCGCAGTTCCGGCAGGTCGGCCAGGAGGTAGGGGGTGGCGATCTCGTATATGCGCGAGGTCGTGCCGCCCGACGTGTAGACCCCGAAGCCCGAGCCATCGATCTCCTCGCCCGTGACTTGATCCAGAAGACTGAAGGTATTCGTCGTGACGTTGGTCAGCGTGTAGCGGTTCCCGTTTAGCTCGGTCATGCCCCCGATGGCGGTGAGGAAGACCTCCTCGTCGTTCGCGTACCCATGGCCGGCAGAGGTTACCACGACCGGATTAGTCTGGGAGGCGCCGGTAATGTCTAGCGCCGTCTCCACGATATGGCCGTCGTTGCGAATGAACCGGATGTAGAGGTCGCCTACTTCCAGAACATACTGGTCCAGGACGCGCCGCTCAAACCGGAATAGGCGGGGCGGGTTGCTGTGATCCTTGACCGGGCCGATGAAGCGTAGGCCGGGGCGATTACTAACGCCGCCGGCTACCTGGATTTGGGCGTTACGGGCCGTGCGTAAACTGGTGCGGTAGGACGGGAGATCAATCCGTCCATACAGCGCCGGGGCGACCTCGCCTCGGGCGAAGCTCGGCTGGACTAGGGTGGCCACGACTAGTTGTTCCCATCAGGGAACGTCGTCAAAGTCGTGCGTTCTCCTATGGGCAACGTGGTTCCCTCGCGCGCCCGTATCCAGTCCGCGTCCGGGGGCGGCGCAAGTTTAGGCTCGTTCGCGTTTGAGGCTTCCGCCTCTTTTTTATACCGCGTATATAAGTTGAAGTTGTCGACACCAATATGACGTTTGCCGGTCAGCGTAAATGCGATCCGCGAGGCAAGCAAGTGCGACAGCGCAACCGTGAACAGCGGCGTGAACCGACCAGGGTTCACTACGTCGAAGGTGTAGACAAACGTAGCATCCTGGATGTCGGTCAGGATCGTCTTCTGTTCGGCGTCGTTGGTCTCTACCTCGAACGGGAAGAACTCATCCGGCGGGGACCATGGATGCTGTATCTTGCGCAGCACGATGGCGTCCTCGGGGTACTGGTAGCGATACCCCCAAATGTTAGAGCCGTCTTCCTGGGGCGGGTCCTGCCCATCCAGAGAGCCGAGCCGGCGCTTGCGAGCGAACGACCAGTCGAAGTTCTCCAGCGCCTCCAGACGGCAGAAGTCGTACCACGTACGGATTGCCGCCGCTTCGGGGGTATCTTCGTTCAGGCTCTCAATATTTGTCTCGGCCCCTACATGCACAAGGGCCATGCGAGCAATAAAAGCCTCGGACGTATTGCCTAGCGCAGACATGAGCTACTTCTTCCTGCGCCTGATTGCTTCCATAGCCGCTTTCATGCTGGGGAAGGCTTGCTGTTCAATAACACCTTTACCCCTTCCTTTGGGGGAGAGGCGTTTGATATGGAAGGCCCCATCTGCCACCGTCTTTACAACTGTCAGTTTCTCAACCAGTGTCTCAGCCATAGTCCTCTCCTTACGCGATCCTGTAGGCTACCCATGCGTCCGCGGAGGTATAGCGGAACCTCCAAGTGCTTACGCCCGAGCCCTCCGCCGCCACGCCTGGGTCGCACGCTGTGAAGCCCACGAAAGTCACGTTGGCATCGCCCGCTGTGAAGGTGATGACCTGCCCGGTCGTGCCGAGGTTATGCATGGTGAAGTCGAAGCTGTCGCCAACTACCAGCGGTCCGCCGTCGGCAACCAAGCCGATAGCATCCGTAATCAGTACGCCGGTGGGGGTCGTCACGGCCACATCAGCGCCGGGGGTGTTAGAGTAAATGCCTGATAGCAATTCTGCCGTCGTAAGCGTGTCCGCACCTGAGGCCGTCGGAGGAACCTTGATATTCGTCAACATTGGTATTGTGGGGACTGCCGCCAGGCCGGGGCGAAGAACTAGTACGCCATCCTTGCCAGCCGTGTTGCCGGTGCCGCCGACGCCCACCGTGAGGATCATGTCTCCAGCGATGCCGCCTGTGCCGTCTCCGGCCTCCACGTCCGCGCCGCCGTCCCCCGTCGTGAGGATGACATCAGCGCCGCCGCCGGCTGCCGTCGTACCAGCGTCATGCGGGCCGCCCGCGCCGCCGATGAGGGACACGTTGCCGCCGGAGCCCGAGGCGTTAGCGTCGCTGTCACCGTCTAGTTGGCCCCCGACACCCGACTGGATGGTGATGGTGCCTGAGTTGCCCGCAACGCCCGTGGCGGAAAGCGCGCCGGCCGGAGTGGTGATGGAGACCGCGCCGCTGTCAGCGCCCGCCGTGGCGGATGTCGAAGCGATAACCCCGCCGCCCGTGAGAGCAGCCACGCCACCGTCGGCATTCTCGGCTACACCCGCTCCGGCGACCACACTAGCCGCTCCGCCGAGGCCCGACGTAGCGCCGCCGGGGCCTCCGGTGATGTCTACGGCTCCGCCGACACCTGTAGCACCTGGGGCACCCCCAATAGCAGAGACAGCGCCACCAGCATTAGCGGCGGTGGAAGAAGTACCGCCCGTAGCTACGATCGCGCCGCCCTGGGCGGCGTCAAGACCATTGATGCCGAGGGAAGCATCCCCCGCCTCGATAACCTCGGCATCTGCCGTTACGGCGTTGATGTCGCCTGTGACATCCCCAGTCAGGTTGCCAGTGACATTGCCAGTGACATCACCCGTGACATCGCCCGTGATATTTCCGACGAGGGTCGCCGTAACACCGGCTTGGCGAGTTGTCTGGATGACGTTTCCAAACGCGTCGCTCCGCTCGTGAATAATCTTGTCCCCGTCGCTCGCCGAGTACGTGACCGTCCCGCTAGTGTAGGAGGTCGCGCGCAAGCGCAATGTCTCGTTCTGGCGCCGGGTCTGGTAGACCTCACTGACCGTCGCGTCTTCCGTAACCCACGGCCCGAAGACGATCTCCCACGCCGTCTCGGCGGGGGTCAGCGCACGTTCAAGCTGAACAGCCGCTATATAAGTGCCTGACAGGGCCACGGTGACATCTTCGCCGATCGCCTGCAATTGCAAACTGGCGCTAACGCCCGCTGCTGCGAAAGTTCCTGAAACGCTCGCCATTATTTCCTCCAGAGAAGGTGAGGGGGCCGAAGCCCCCTCCCGCTAGTGTTTAGGCGCTCGGACGTGCCGCTACGAACAGCATGTAGTCGATGTCCATAGTCGGGTCGCCGCCGTCAGCCGCCGTGGTATCGACCCACCAGAAGGGGATCAGTCGCGAAGTGGTGGCCACAGCCTCATTCTCGGCGTAGACTAGGGCGCCGTCGATGTACCAGTAGCCATCGCCGTTAGACTGTATCTCAATACGCAAGCGCACGTAAGTCGCGGCGACTAGGGTACCAGCCTCGAACTCATCGGAGTTGTTGCACTCCGCGTCGGCATTGGCGCAGACTGGTATCCAGCCATCAACATCATCCGCTTCCTCCGAGTGGACGAAGGCAATGCTATTGGCCTGGTTGCCGGTGTCGAAGGTCACGACATTGCTGTCCACATCAAAGGGGGTCAATTGCGTGCTAACACATTCCTCGTCATGCAGAGCCACGCCATGCTGTCCGGTGGTAACATTCGATTTGATGACAGTTTCAAAAGCCATCCAACCGTCGGAGACAAGCGCACCGAAGTCGGTCAAGTCGATGAGGGAGAAACATACTTCATCGGCATCGTCGCCCCCAGAACCGCTGATGATGGTCACCGCACCTTCCTGGAGAGCGGGAGTAACCACGGCGATGGTGCCGCCCCCGTCGGTCTCGTCCGTTATGTACCACTCAACATTGACAATGGCAGTATGGGTAAACCAGTCATCCTCGTGCTTGATGTACGCGCGACCCGACAAGTCCTGCGGGGCGATGCTAGCATTTGTCAACTGGGCCACAACGTCACCGCTAGCGAAGGCCGTCATCTTGACACGAAACGAGCCGTTGTCTTTCTCAGTAACGTACGTGGTGACAACCGTGGCGTCGTCGGCGCCTGTGACTTTTACAATGTTCTCCCAAGAGCCGGAGCCGGGAGCGCCGACTTCCCGCTGGAGGAAGGCTGCGGCATCGTAAGTACCGTTCGTGAACACCGTGAGCACGGTGCCGCGAGCGGGCACAGTTAGGGTGGAAGTAATTTCATCAAGGGCGTCGAGCACGTCGTCGGTCTCGGTGCTCTCCACGACATCACCGTACGCGGAGGCAATTACGCCAACCGCCAAGATGGTCGTGAGCAGTAGGGTTCGCAAGTACTTCATCAGTTTCTCCTCTTACTTCCTGCCCTTGGCGGGCTTTGCCTCGGCGTCAGCGTCGGCTTGGTCTTCAGCCTGGATTGCGAGACGAGTTTCCTCGGCGCGCTTCAATCGTTCGGCTTCCACGTCGTTGCGAATGCGGGCTTCTTCTTCCGCCGTTGCGCGAGCTAAGTCGGGGGTTCTCCGGTTATCTTGACCGGGGACGAAATCTCGGTCAGCCCTTTCCTGATGTTGCTCGTCTGACTTATATTCCTTCGCCGTCTTCGGCAACTTATCTCGGAACTGTTCGTCGACCCACCGCCAGTCGTCTCGGTGCTCGCTCTTGCGAACCCGATGACCGTTCGGGCTAAACCAGTTCCGCCTGAAGATTACTTTCATGCTTTCTCCTCCTGGAGTGGGAGGGGGCCGAAGCCCCCTACCCTACTGGCTTAGTTATTGGCGTCGTCGTAGGTGCGGAGTGTCGGGGGCTCATGCGTCAAGAACGCGTTGATCGAGCCTCCTGTCAGAGCCGCCGTGCCCACAACCTGCTGGATGCCGAGGTACTGCTCGTAGCCGGTCGTATTGGCCGCGTCGCCATCACCCTCTGGCAGTGCGTATGAACGCTGCCAACCCTGCGTCAGATCGGCGACAGCGTAATCGTCGGTCTTCAGGTGGATGGTCTGTGCTCCGCTAGTAGCCGGGGTGGTCACGCCGTCCGATACAAGCTGGAACTGCAAAGTCGCAGACCCGCCCGAGGTGGGCGCAGTCACGACCTGGAGAACCAGATATAGCTTCTGGCCGACGCCGATGTCTCGGGCCTTAACCAGATTTGTCAGATTGCCGACGTTCTTCGTGCCGGTCCCGGAGGTGTCCAGGGCGGTCGCATCGGCGAATTCCAGACCTTTGTCCATGTACATTATGTTGATCCTTTCCTTTGAATTTGCCGATTAGGTGACGGCAGACTCGTCAGCAGATAGAGCGTCAACCCGGCGCATCGGGACTTCCTGGAAGAACAGGGTCCTGACACCACCGACATTGCCGATCTCCAGCGTGCTACCGGAAACAGCGGCAGCTTGCTGACGACGAACCCAAGTACGCAGGTCACGGGCCATGTAGAAGGCGGCGCGGCCTCGGTTCAGGTTCGGGATGAGGTCGAGCGCCTGGAACATCAGGTCCGGCAAGTCCGGCCCAGAGGCCGCGTCCTTGAGCAGGAGCGACTTGTCGATGTTCGCAATACGCACTGCGTAGCGCCAGTCGCGAATAACTAGACCAGCGTCCCACTTGTAGTGGGTCATGTACGCTTCCATGCGGCCCGAATTGCTGCCGTTGGAAGCGTCCTGGATTGTGACGATGCCCTTATCGGTCATCTTCAGGCCCGCCTGAGAACCCTTTGGAGTGATGCCGAAGATCGTAGTGGGCGCCCAGATGACAAGCCAAATCGAGGCATTGTCAGAGCCGCTACCGCCGCCGTCGATGACGTTGTCGGAACTCGCGACCGCGCTAGAGCCAGTCGACAGCGAGTTGTAATACGGCGCGAAGCCGGTAAATGCCTCGGGCTCAGTCGTCGAGTTGCCGAAGATCAGTGTATCCTGGATTTCCTGGTTCATGCCCTCGATGAAAGCACTGTCTTCCTTCAGACGGAACGCAGGGGTGTTACCGTTCAGATCGGCCAGGGCTTGGTCAACTTCGGCGTACGCTTCAAGCATACCCGTATCGAAGGTGATCTGCGCAGTGGTCGACTTGTTGGGCTGCACGCCGCCGCCGATCTTACGCCACGTCGGGGCCGGAATGCCGGTGCGAACGCTCTCACGATGGCCGGTGGCGAGGTTGCCTTCCTGCCACGTCATATCGGTGAGCATTTCGCTGGTCTCGTGGAGGATTTCCACGACATCCATGATCGCACCCGTTGGACCCGTCAGCTTAGCGAGGTCCAGGAGGGTTGGGTTGTTAGAATTGGTGACAGCCATCAGACTGAACCTCCGTTATTTCTTTCCCTGGGACTTACCTTGGTTTGGGAACATTCGATCCGCACGATTGGTCGCCGTGCCTGAGCGAGAGTTTCCGGTCAGTATCCGGTCGTTCTTGACTACCCTGCCGGCAGCCGCGAGCATACGGATCATTTCGGGGTGGTTGCCCGCCCCAGTCGCCTCGAAGACTTCCGCCACCTCAAGGGTACCGAAAGCCTGTAAAAACGCGCCGGCGTCCTCCAAAGTGCCCTTCCACTTAGAGCCGCCGATGTCCTTGTCCTTCTTCGCTTGATCCAACCATTCCGCCTTGGTATCCTCAAACGCTTGATCCTGGGCCTGCGTTCGGGTACCCTCCAGCGCGGCGGCTAGGTCGACGAGTTTTTGCGCGCCGGGCTGATCGAGGTTCATCGCCCGCGCCGCCTCCTCGATCGCCGAGATATCCTCGGAGGCGAAAGTAATCTCCTCCGGTATGGTAAAAGTCTCGAACTCCTTGGGGCTCCCGGCCTTGTCGTCGGCTTTCGGGTCGGCCTTGTTGTCGGACTTGTCGTCGGCTTTCGGGTCAGCCTTGTCGTCGGCCTTGTCGTCGGCCTTGTCGTCGGCTTTTGGATCAGCAGCGTCAGTGGCCGCATTGAGGGCGGTCTTCTCGCTGGCCTTGTCAGTGGCCGCATTGAGGGCGGTCTTGTCCCCCGCGTCTTCCGCCTGTTCAGGTGGCATCTCGTAGCTCCTGTAATCGTTGCGTTGCTTCAGTTTGCATCTTCACGAATGCACTCGGGTCAACCTGGGAAATCTCCCTAATTAGCCAATTACTCACGTCGTTGCGGCCCGCCTCCCGGATCAAGGTCTCAGTGTCGTGAGACCCATCCGTATATATACCACATTTCAGCAGAGTGCGCCACAACAAAGTGCGCACGCGGTAATCCCCCAGCAAGTCCTTGAGATCGTTAGCCTCTACATCCCGACGAAGCCGTTTGCGACGCTCGCGCTCAGCCTCCTGCTCATCGGGCTCCGAGAGGTCAAGGTAGTCGTCGTGGTCGCTCATCCCTGCGTCGTCTGTCGTGACAGTACCGTGTCCCCCTCAAGGGAAGCCTCCGAGGAGGTCTTCGCGACCGATGCCTGACGCTCCGCCTGCTGCATCTGCTGCTCTTGCGCCCGAGCCCGAGCACGTGCTTCGCGACGAGCCTGGACAACGTCGTCGGGAACGATAATCTTCGGAGAGGTACCAATAGCCTGAGAATACTCCTCCACCGCCTGATCAGCGTCGAGTTTGTCAGTAACCTCGGGGTGGGTCTGTGACAACCCTTGAGCGAACGCGGTCACACGCTCGATACCTGTCGTGGCCACGGCACGCTGCGCTAGCGCCAGCGAGGAGATGAAGCGAGTATCTAGCTCCTGGCCCTGAAGTTCGGCGGGGGCCGGGGGAACAATGCCCGCTCGGATCGCCTGATTGAACACCCGGTTGACCACTCGCTCTAGCAACTCGCCGTGGATGCGCTCCAGGACCGGCCCAAGCCGGGTCAGACGCTCTTGGTTACGCTCGGTCAGGTCCAACTCGTTACGCGGCTGGATGCCCTCAATCCGTGAAATAGCGAAAAACAAATCTCCGAAAAAGTTTTTTCCGATCCGGTTCTCTGTGCGTTGTATCTCCGCCGACATCTCCTGGAGTTGTGGATTAACTGTATATACGGGACGCAAGCCAGTACCATTTTCTCCGCCGTCGTAGATTGTCATTCCATTGGCGGCGCTATTCACGCTCGCGTTGTGCAACGAGGGCGGACCCTGTAGCGGCGGGTTGACCATCTTGTCAATACCCTGCGCCTTGCGCCGCTCCATGACCTGGAGCATTTTGATGTCACCTAGCGAGACCATGCCGGGGCAACTCGTGCCATAGATATCAGTTCCCGTAACGTCCCAACGCGGGACGTAGGCGGGGAATTCGTCAAACCCGCCCCGGCTCAAGAACTTATCTGGGCTGCTGTCATCCAGTTCAAAGTAAACCGAGCGGAAGGGCTTCGACGTGGCCGAGATAACTTGGTCGTCAGCGTCCGGGTTTGGCTCAATGAAGTTGACCACGGGGCGTTCGATCTCATAGTCCCCTCTGTCATAGGACGACTGAACGGAGGTTCCGACGTTATCCAGCCCGAATTGCGAGATCATCGCCAACACCGTCATATCGAACTCACGCACTAGCGTATTTACGATAAAGCGGTCATCTTGCGCAATCATATAGCTACCCGCCGGGTGCGCGTAGAACCGGGCCACGTCCTCAAAGTCGTCTACGTGTGTCATGCACCCCGTAGCATACAGGAGCATATCCATTACTAGGGTTGGCGCCATGTTGTAGTAGTTGCTGGCGTTTAGTATGCGAAAGATGAGCCCTTCCACCATCTTCAACCAGACTTTTACCGGCTGGAATTTAAGCAACTCTGGGTCGCCCGGCTCAAACTGGAACCAAGGGCGTGTTGGCGGCATAGTGCCGGCTACGATGCCCGCAACCGCATCGCCGAGCGCTTGCGTTCCGTGACTGTTTATGATGTGCCGATGCTTGAGATTACCTCGGTTCGCATCCGTGGGCTGGAAGTGTGCAGACCGTGGCTGCACGTACTGGTCCAGGTCCTTGTAGTGGCTGATGAAGCTAGCGCGTTTCGTCTCCATGGCGCCCTTGCGGCGCATGAAGTAGTCTTTTTCATTCTGATCATGTGGCATCACGTGATACCTCAGACTGAGCGGAGAGAGGGGCCGCTCAAGGAGCGGTTGCCGGATAACCCACCCAGCGCCGTCAACGCGATGTTGGCGCCCCCGATCAGTCCGAGAGAACCTGTCAGCGTGGTGGTGCTCTTGGTCGACGGACCTCTGCGCGCCGCAGCCCTCCTAGAAGGGGGCTTCGGCTTTGGCCGTGCCAGCGTTGGCTTTGGTGCTAGCTTGACTTTCGGCTTCGGCGCTAGCTTGACTTTCGGCTTCGCCGCCACAGCAGTGCTCTTGCTCGGCGCGGTAATATCCTCATCCTCATCGGGAGAGATCGCGATGTCCGTGCCGCCGAACTCATTGAGGGCCGGACCTTCCTGGATGCCGGCCTCGCCGGCGCGAAGGAAATCTGGGGCATTGCCCTTCCCAAAGATGCCCTCTATGATAGCAGCACCAATAGTTACCGGGGCTCCTAGCACACCTAACGCAGCTTTTCCTCCCGTAAGGGCAGCAGCGCCGAGGTTCTGTGAGGCGCTGAAGTCCCGGCTAAAGGCCGTATTATCAAAGAAGAAATCCAGGCCGTCGTTGTCATCATCCTCATCAAAATCAAAATCGCTGCTTTGGTTAGACTGCTCGAACTCAGTATCGCCAAAACCTTCTTGCGCAAACTCTGGCAACCCGGTTCTCGGGTTGATCTTCCCGCTACCGCCGCGCCGCTTCAGCATCGCAGCCTCACGCTTGGAGATATGGGCGAGGATGGTATCCCCGCCTCGACCTCGCTGCCGAATGCGCTCCGCAGAGCGAGCGATTGACGCGGTTGGTATGCCGGCCATTGTAGTCCTCCAAACAAGTCAGTATACACTACTTTTCTGGCTGTGTCAACCCCTAGCAAAAGGTAAAGCCGGGGGCGTAAAAGTCGCTGTATAGCGACCCACCCCCACGGTGATGCGAGTTTCCTCAAGGGCGCCCGTTAAGTCAGGGATACCAGTCAACCGACCGATTGTGGCGTCGGTAGTAGTCCCAGCTATCGTATGCGCAGTGCTAGAGGACCCCTTGAGCACCCCGTCAATAAACGCATATGTAACCCCGCTCACCCGTGAGGCAGCTAAGTGGTACCATGTGTCAACCGAGAGGGTATCGACAAAGGATAAGGCGAACGGCGTGGTCCCGGCGGTAAAGACGGGGACACCTCCGCTATTGAAACGCAAACCCCAATGGTAACCAGAACCAGAGAGGCCACCACTACCAAATATCGAGATGTTGGTGATATCCCCCGTTGCCCGGACAAAAGTCTCAAAAGTATAGTCTCCCGTACCGGCGTTAAATGGGTCCCCAGCCTTGAACTCTACAATGAGGTAATCGCCCGCGGGAGACCCTGCGCCGCCAAACCCTGCCTTGGCCGGGTCCAGCGTTGTGACGAAGCTGCCGACCGTAGTGATCGTATGGCCGATGGGGCTCTCATCTACAAATACCGTATTACCGGCGACCCCACTATACCCAAGTAGCAGGACCACATTAGCCCAGTGTGGGTCAGAAGCACTCCGCTGAAACCGTATAGAACTCAAGGAACTTGCGTGTCGAATTCTCATCGTTACCTCCGTCTCCGCCTAATCCAGGGGATCATGCCCTCCGCCCCTGGAATAACTGCCGCCGCCTCTAAACGAAAATAGAATTTAGGACTATCGACTGCGCCCGCCTTGATCGCTTCAAGACCACGAAGGGGCTGTAGGAAAGCAAGAACAGGTTCAGGAACAATTGTTGGCTCTAAGCGAAAATATAGCTGAGGGTCATCGACCGCGCCCGCCTCAATCGCCTTAAGACCACGAAGGGGCTGTAGGAAATCAAGAACAGGTTCGGGAACAATTGTTGGTTCTAAGCGAAAGTATAGCCGAGGGTCGTCGACCTTGCCCGCCGGAATACCCTGTTCTGTAGCACGAAGGGGCTGTAGGAAATCAAGAACAGGTTCGGGAACAACCGTCGGCTCCAAGCGAAAGTGTAGCCGAGGGTCATCGACCCTACCTGCCGCGATACCCTGTTCCGTGGCACGAAGGGGCTGTAGGAAATCAAGGACAGGCTCAGGAACAACCCCCGGCTCCAAACGAAAATGGAGCCGGGAGGCGTTGACCTGCCCCGCCGCACCAGCCTGCGGAACAGGATATCGAGTAAGGGCACTCACGTCAGTTTACTCGGCTTACTCGGCTTACTCGTCCCAGACGAAGTATGTCTGGCAAATCTGGCCGGTGCCGTTCTCAAGAACAATCCCAATCCCATTCGTAACAAGCTCGACGGCATCAGGCAATCCTATCACTATCCCAGTGTCTCCGAAGGTCCAGATAACACCAGAACCAACAGCCGCACCAAGCACCGCCCGATAACCTAAATCATCTCCAAACGTAGCATTGACACTATGCGTTGTGTTTACCGTACAAAGTGGCAGTTGCCCTTTCGGATTGTAGGGCGACTCGGTTAGAAGTGCCCCCGCAGTTCCTACCGCTGTCAAACGAGTGAGAAAAATCTCAAGCGCGGTGGCCGTCGTGTTGAAACAACCGACCTCGCGGAGTGTTCCAGTGGAAGCAGCAGCCGACCATATCGACATCATCGGCTGCAACGACGTACCTGCCGTAGTTCGCGCGCCTGCGCTATATCGTGACATTACTCTGTTCCTTTCATGTTGATGTGTACGGAGCCATTACTAAATGGATTGGCCCCCCGCCGGCGACCGCAGCGGTCGTTACGGTGAACCGGGTGATCTCCCATATAGTTGCCACACTGCCAGAGGCGACGGTGGCGGCTCGACCTATCGCCATGCCCGCCTCACCAGCGGCAGTTAAATCAGTGGCAGTTACCGATGATTGCTCTGTAGCCCCAGTAAATGCTTTAAGAGCAGTCCCACGTAACTCAAACTTTAAGTCATTGTTGGTCCAATTAACATCGGTATCAATTGCAGATAAATTTTGTGCTGACCCCCCAACGACCTCCCGAATAAATAGATCATTGCCGTTCTTGGTGCG
>SDBT01014743.1_pt1 | contig 12443 bp, 7 predicted proteins | sample 2277101 | NCBI WGS metagenome assembly SDBT01 (sample SAMN10404973, study PRJNA504765) | marine sediment metagenome | isolation source: marine sediment core GS10_PC15, 103 cmbsf | place: Arctic Ocean: Southern Knipovich Ridge | collected 2010
ATCGCCAATTTTACCGGCAACAGTTTGAATTAATTTTTCTACAAAATCCATCATATATTCGTAATCCACGTAAGCTTGATAGAACTCTAATGAAGTAAACTCCGGATTGTGATTGCGGTCAATCCCTTCATTGCGGAAATTTTTCGATAATTCATAAACTTTATCAAAACCGCCGATAATTAATCTTTTAAGATATAATTCATCAGCGATCCTTAAATAGAAATTTTGATCTAGGGAATTGTGGTAAGTTGAAAATGGTCTAGCGTTTGCACCGCCATAAAGCGGTTGTAGGACGGGTGTTTCAACTTCTATAAATCCGTCATTATCTAAAAATTGTCTTATAAAAGTAATAATTTTTGCGCGCTTTATAAACGTTCCTTTTACGGCATGATTTACAATCAAATCCAAATGACGATTTCGGTAGCGTTGTTCCTTATCTGCAAATGAATCAAATTCTTCACCTTCTTTTTCCTTAACAATTGGAATTGGACGAATACTTTTTGATAGTATTGTAATATTTGCTGCGTGGACGGAAGTCTCACCTGTTTTTGTTTTAAAAATATATCCCTCAACTCCAACAAAATCACCGATGTCAAGGAGTTTGAAGGTATTATATACATCAACGCCAACATCATCTCTTTTTACATATATTTGTATCCGACCGGCTTCGTCCTGAATATGACAGAATGCTGCTTTCCCCATTTTCCGCAGCGACATTAATCTACCGGCAATAGTGACTGTTTTTCCTTCTAATTGTTTTTCATCATCTAAAATTTCTATACTTTTATGCGAAACAGAATATGAATATGGATAGGGATTTATTCCACTAGCTCTGATTTTTTTTAATTTTTCTAAACGGAAATTAATTATTTGTTTTAAACTGCTATGTTCTTCGGTCATCAGAAATCCTTATAAATCATTAATTATCAATTTGTTGTATCAACCAAGCATGGATGAATGGGTCAATATCGCCGTCCATTACAGCTTGGACGTTGCCAATCTCAACTTTGGTACGATGATCTTTCACCATACTATACGGATGAAAGACGTAAGATCTAATTTGACTACCCCAGCCAATATCCATTTTTTGATCTTCAATTATTTTATTTGCCTCATTCTCCTTATCAATTTCCAACTGCAATAAACGTGCTTTTAAAACTTTCATCGCTTGCGCCTTATTTTTATGCTGAGAACGCTCATTTTGGCATTGTGCAACCGTCCCTGTTGGGATATGGGTTATCCGCACTGCAGAATCAGTCCGATTTACATGCTGACCGCCCGCACCGCTTGCGCGATATGTATCAATGCGCAAATCAGATGGATCAATATCTATTTCAATTTCTTCTTCCGATAATGGATATACGAATACTGAAGCAAAAGACGTATGCCTACGGCTATTTGCATCAAACGGGGAAATTCGCACTAAGCGATGTACGCCCACTTCTGCTTTTAACAGACCATAAGCATAATCACCGTGAATTTCCAATGTAATATCCTTAATACCGGCTTCTTCACCGGGTTGAAAATCTATTATTATTTTTTTAAAATTCTTACGTTCAATCCATCTTGAATATAAGCGATATAACATGTTTGCCCAATCTTGGCTTTCGGTACCGCCGGCACCCGGATGGATTGTTAATATTGCATCAGAAATATCCTGTTCACCGCTAAGTTTTAATTTTAATTCAATATCCTCTACTTTTGATTCATAATCAGATAGTTCCTCATCAATATCTGCTTCGGAGCCTTCATCGGACTCGGCAAATTCAAATAACACTTCTAAATCGCCCTGGCGACGTTCCAAATCCTGCCATAGTTCTAATTCTTTTTCAATAATTGCTATTTTTTTAAGGATAGCTGTGGCTTTGTTACTATTGTTCCAAAAATCAGTCGCAATTGACTCTTTGCGCAGCTTTGCTAAAACGGTTTCTTTTGATTCAAAGTCAAAGGTGCCTCCGCAGTTCATTATACTTTAGCTCGGTTTTGTTAAATCGGTCTTTTAATTCGGTTACATTCATTGAACAAAATTATGAATTAATAATTATATATTAAAAAATTACTTTAATAAATAATACAGCAATTTATAATATTAATATTTTAGAAATAATTGTATTGACTACCCTTAACCGGCACTTACTCAATACTAAAATAATTTCATATTAATTCACTAACTTAAGCCAATATCTGATTTATTCTAGAGCTCTATGATGGTCTTAATTCTCCGGCGATATTTGCCCGTAGGCTATTAATCATATTATTGATAACACGAAATTACACGACCAGCGCTGCCCGGACTTGACAGCGTGGGCTCAAAATTTACCCTGTTAAATACGATTTGAGCCGATTACCTAAAAACATCTTTCCGGGCAGTATTGAGGCGTCGGCCAGATTCGAACCGGCGAATGACAGTTTTGCAAACTGCTCCCTTAAACCACTTGGGTACAACGCCACAATATTGAAATACTACTTACCAAATTTAAACCATAGCGCTGCCGAATAGACCACTTTTAGGGAAATACTGCGATCATGTCCTGCCGTTAGCATTCTAAGTAAAACTCCAATAGGGACTACTCACCATGTAGAAATTGCCGTTCTTTTCCAAGTATCGGTTGCAGTACAGACATAAATATAATCAGCATCCCAAGCTATCATTCCTGCCGTTCCTGTTGCCGTCGCACTTGCAGGCGTTTGACTAGACCTAATTCTTATTGCGTCACTATCAATATCTAATAATTCTGTTGGACTTGCTGTGCCAATTCCAACCTTTCCGCTCTTTAATACAGTCATGGCATTTGCCTTACTGCCCGAACTTGCACCAATACCTATTTCAAATAATGGGTCGTTATTCTCCCAAGCGGTAAGATCACCGCCGCTAACATTATACCGACCAATTACAAACGATAAATAAGCCTGGGCTTTTGTTTGATAGCCCAGCGCGGTTGAAGCTTGTCCGTCCGCTGTTGTAGATAAACCCAGCGCGGTTGAGTAAGCTTCGTTTGCTGATGTATTCCAACCCATTGCGGTTGCACCATCCATATTTGCTGATGTACCATAACCCAGCGCGGTTGAATAATATCCGATTGCTCTTGTATTATAACCCAGCGCGGTTGAAGTTTCTCCGATTGCTTTTGTATTATAGCCCAGCGCCGTTGAATTGTCTCCGCTTGCTCTTGTGTTATATCCAAGCGCAGTTGAATAATTTCCAATACTATCAGCATCCCAATTAGTGCCAGCAACATAGCCTGCTCTAAACGCGCCTTTCTTACTGTAAAAATGCAGTCTTGTACCTGTTCCTAAGCTTTGTGCAATGCCACTAGCATACGTACCCTGCACAAGTAAGCCGTCATTACCACTAACGTGCAACTTTGCTGTGGGACTTGCTGTTCCAATACCGACATTGCCATCGCTATCAATATAAACACCTTCGTCATCGCCGTCGCCGCTAAGGTAGCCACCATTGAGCTTTAATTCAAAACCGGCCATATCAACATCTTGCGTTGCAGTGTGATTACCAAGATCATCTCCACCTGCGCCTAATAATTCAATCTTATCATATACATCATTCTTTGTAGGTGAATCCGTATCAGCATTCCAACCTATTCCATAAACTTCAGCTACACCATCATCATCATCAGTTACCTTGGCGGTATTGGCTGCTACTGCCGTTGTACTTGAAATATCAACAGTTTTTGTAGCTTCACCATCATCTTCAAGACTTAACTGAACATTATTCCCGGATATAGAAAAAACATCGATCGTTTGATCATCCAAACCACTTTGTGATGCAATCCAATCCGTTCCTGTTGCCGTGGAAGATAGTATTTGCCCTGCCGTACCGGCGTCTCCATCTTTATCTTCGAATGTGCCATCAAGACGCATATTCCCGGCTACTTGTAACAATTCATCCGGCGTTGCTGTACCTATTCCAACTTTTCCGCTCTTTAATACTGTCATGGCATTTGCCTTACTGCCCGAACTTGCACCAATACCTATTTCAAATAATGGGTCGGTATTTACCCATTCGTCATAAGATCCACCGCCAACATTATACTTACCAATTGCAAACGCTGAATAAGCCTGTGCTTTTGTATTTTGACCCAGCGTGGTTGAAGCTTCTCCGCTCGCTGATGTAAGAATTCCCATCGCAGTTGAATAGTCACCGTTCGCTGTGGTCATAAAACCCATCGCGGTTGAACCATATCCGCCTGTTGATGTAAGAATTCCCAGCGCGGTTGAAGCATCTCCGCCGGCTACTGTCTCTTCGCCCAGCGCGGTTGCTGCCATTCCGATCGCTGTTGTACCAGTACCCAGCGCGATTGAAGTTTCTCCGCTTGCTTTTGTGTCATATCCAAACGCAGTTGAATAAGTTCCTATATTAGCATTATCCCAATTAGTACCATCAACATAGCCTGCTCTAAACGCGCTTTTCTTGCTGTAAAAATGCAGTCTTGTACCTAGTCCTAAGTTTTGTGCAATGCCACTACCAAACGTACCCTGTACAAGTAAACCGTCATCACCAGCTATATTAAGATTGGCTGCTGGCGCAGCTGTGCCTATACCAACTTTACCATCAGCAGCAATATAAACACCTTCGTTATCGCCATCGCCGCTTAACCAATTGCTACTCAGTTGTATATTCTGTGTAGCTGTGTGATCTCCAAGATTATCAGCTCCACCACCGCCACCTAATGATTCAATCTTATCATATACATCATTCTTTGTAGGTGAATCCTGATCGTCATTCCAACCTATTCCATAAACTTCAGTTACGCCATAATCATCATCGGTTACCTTGGCGGTATTGGCGGCAACATCTGTAGCAATATCTATTCCATCTACTGTTCCGCTAACTGCTATATTTCCAACTACGTCCAATATTTCAGTTGGACTTGCGGTTCCAATACCAACTTTTCCGCTCTTTAATACTGTCATGGCATTTGCCTTACTTCCCGAACTTGCACCAATACCTATTTCAAATAATGGGTCGGTATCTACCCATGAGTCAGCAGATCCACTACCAACATTATACTTACCAATTGCAAATGAACTATAAGCCTGTGCTTTTGTATTTTGACCCAGCGCGGTTGAATAGTCTCCGCTTGCTGTTGTAGCACTACCCAGCGCGGTTGAATAGTCTCCGCTTGCTGTTGTATAACTACCCAGCGCGGTTGAATAGTCTCCGCTTGCTCTTGTGTTATGTCCAAGCGCCGTTGCACCAACTGCGTCTGCTAATGTACTAATACCCAGCGCGGTTGAAGCATATCCGCTTGCTGCTGTATTTTGACCCAGCGCCGTTGAATAGTCTCCGCTTGCTCTTGTGTTATGTCCAAGCGCCGTTGCACCAACTGCGTCTGCTAATGTACTAATACCCAGCGCGGTTGAACCAAATCCGCTTGCTCTTGTGTCATATCCAAGCGCAGTTGAATAATTTCCAATATTAGCATCATCCCAATTAGTACCATCAGCATAGCCTGCTCTAAACGCGGCTTTCTTGCTGTAAAAATGCAGTCTTGTACCTGCTCCTAAGCTTTGTGCAATGCCACTAGCATACGTACCCTGTACAAGTAAGCCGTCAACACCATTTATATTAAGATCGGCTGCAGGCGCAGCTGTTCCAATACCAACATTACCAACACTATCAACATAAACACCTTCGTCATCGCCATCTCCACTTAAGTATCCTCCATTAAGATTTATTTCAAATCCGGCCATATCTAAATCCTGAGTAGCTGTATGATCTCCAAGGTTATCTGAACCACTTGGTACAGCAATCCAATCGGTTCCTGTTGCGGTGGAAGATAGTATTTGTCCTGCCGTACCGGCGTCGCCATCTTTATCTTCGAATGTGCCGTCAAGACGCATATTCCCGGCTACTTGTAATAATTCATCCGGATTCTTTGTGCCGATGCCTACATTGCCGTTGTTTTCTATAATCAATCGTTGTTGCCAACTGTCGTTTGTTTGCGTAAAAAATTTAAAATTACCGGAGTTGTTTCTGGATATTCCAAAATAAGCACCGCCATCTGAACCATGTCCAACATACATTGATCCGATTGATAATTCATCAAAGCTGTCATCACGGATTTTTACTAATGTTTGGCCCGCCGCACTACCAAATAATGTGCTTCCATCGCCTTCAACGTCGAGAATCCTGTCCGGACTTGTCGTCCCAATGCCTACTTTACCATCGCTGCTAACATAAACACCTTCGTCATCGCCGTCGCCGCTAAGGTAGCCACCATTGAGATTTACTTCAAAACCGGCCATATCTAAATCCTGAGTAGCTGTATGATCTCCAAGGTTATCCGCTCCACTCGGTGACGCTTGCCACTCAAAATTACCTGAATCTACTTCGTAAGTAAGAGTATATTCATCGGTAGGATCATTTACGGAATTAAGGTGTGCTTCAAGAATTTTGTCATCACCTATTGTTAAAGCGGTTGAACCCGTAACATCCCCTGTATGAATTGCATTAGTTACCTTGGCAGTATTGGCGGCAACATCTGTAGCAATATCTATTCCATCTACTGTTCCGCTAACTGCTATATTACCGGCTACGTCCAATATTTCAGTTGGACTTGCTGTGCCAATTCCAACTTTACCATCAGCAGCAATATAAACACCTTCGTCATCACCATCTCCACTTAAGTATCCTCCATTAAGATTTATTTCAAATCCGGCCATATCTAAATCCTGAGTAGCTGTATGATCTCCAAGATCATCCGCTCCACTTGGTAACGATTCCCAGCTCAAACCTCCCGAGGCGTTTGTGGTTAATATCTGCCCGGCATTACCGTCATCGGCAGGTAAAGTATAGGTAGTATTCTGGGTCATGGCCGCATTAGGCTGAAAGACCACTGAATAATCGGTTTCACCCTGCTCCGAGTAGATAGTAAGCTGACCATCGGTTCCATCATCGCCGACTTGCATCCCATCTATTACTTCCACGCTACCGTGAATGTGCACTTTTCTGTGAAGATTATCGTTTTCCCAGAAATGAAGATCTTCATCCACATTTTCCATAAAAATAATTTTGTCTCCATCATCAGAAATAATTATGTGCTCGGCACCACCTCTATCTGTTACAAAGTGTGCATCTTGCCCTCCAGTCGCTTTTATTACCAAATTAATATCTTCATTTGAAGTATTATTCTCAAAATGGAAGCTTCCGATATCCGTTACTATGTGAGCGTCAGTTCCATCGTGGAAGTACTTTACCGAACTACCAACTACTTCAAACTCTTTAGCAAATATTGTGCCCCAAGCTGATGTCTCACTCCCCATATCCTGCGTATGATGGACATTCGGCATTAACTTGCCGCCGGTGAGCAAATCTCCGGTTATTTTTGCATTGCCCTTAACGTGCAGCTTCCTATCAGCATCGGGTGTTAATGTACCAATCCCGACATTACCTGTGTCCTGATCGATGAATATTCTCGTTCTATTTCCAGTTTTTAGTAAAAGGTCCGAATTATATGTACCTATACCTCCTGAAAGTAATCTAATTGACGCATTGAAAAAGAAATAGGGCATATCAGTATATATATGTGCCCCCCATTGATTACCCGGGCCTAACTTGATATAACCATAATCCGTATTAAATTGATTCCAGGATACTCCTGCTGATGCAGCTGCTTTCCCCTGTGGCCCTGATTTTATCTCGTTTCCATCTTCAGCCAAAGGATAACCCCTTATAATACTATGTCCTATACCTGTATTTAATTTTTCTGATAGCGGTGATACTTTTGAGAATACTCTTGGTACTACTTTCAAGCTCTTGTCCTCTTTGTTCCATACTACCATTTCATCGCTATTTTTACCTTCTGCCATAGTTTCTATCTTAAGCTCTCCACTTATGTTTACATTACCATCTTCTACTATTAATGCTTCCTTCTCTTTTGCATTCCTCACAATGAACTTGCCATTCTTCCCCGTCTCATTGATGATGTCCTGTGTAAATACAATATTGGTTAATAATATTGATATACCGATGAGTGTTAGTCTTTTCATTTTTTACTCCTCTTTTTGATATAATTATTTTAAAAAGGTAATCTTTTGTTTTTTGATCATATTACCAGCTTGTACGGTCATTAGATATATACCCGATCCAACAGTTTGACCATATTGATCTAAAGCATTCCAATTGAACTCATGCCAGCCGGCACTTTGTTGGTTAATGCCATATTCTGTAATCTTCCTGCCGGTTAGGTCATAGATCACAATCTTTACAGCAGCGCTTTCAGGAAGACCGTAACTTATATTAACTATCGGGTTGAAGGGATTAGGATAGGCTTTAGATATTGACAGTTCTGTTGGTAGCGATGTCTCTATTGGTTCAGAAATTTCAATAGTGTTGTTGATTGCTTCAGAAACATTGGGTTTTTCTGCTTTATCTTCAATGAACTTAGCATCATGTAACAGAACCATTTCATCATACCACAATTTGGCTGATGCGTTTGTTTCAACTATTATTTTTGCTCCTTTACCTATAATAACTCGCGACTCAGTTGGAATGGGTGCCTTGAAGATTTCTCCGTCTATATCACTTTTCTTATCAATAGGGAATGCAAGTAGGATTGAGGTTATAAAGAGTAAGGAAAACAGCTTACTATTAAATTTAATGTTCATTAAATCCTCCTTGTAAAAACAAAAGGACCATATAATTGCTTGATCTACTTTGATTATAAAAAAATTGTAATTTTAATAGACAAAAGTAGATTTGCTATACATAGTAAAAATGCGGTAAGAATGTGTAATCAGTTCAATCCGATCTATGATACGCATTAAATACATCCCCGTCGGTGCATTGTTTACATAATTGACAATATATATAGTATTCATAATAAGGTCCCCTCTTATTAAATACTTTTAAACGATATTAATAAATAGCAATATTAAATATCTTACATTACTTGGTTAAAAATTAATTGCCGTTAATTAATAAAGTAATAGGTGTACTCCTTATATATTAATGGGGAGTTAACTAAAATTTTTTTAGATTTTTCACTACAGCCTAAATACTTAATATATCGTTCAGTACTAAAATAATTCCAGATCTAACACGATGATAGTATTAATTTCCCAGCGATATTCACCGGGCGCTAATTAATCATATTCTCGATAATATGAACATATGTTATTCGGGGGGACAAAAAAAGGGTTATAATATTTAAATAATATCTTGTATTTATTTACTCTAGTGCTCACATTAAAAACTTAGCCAGCCTCCAAGTCTATGGACATTGTCTAAATCATGATTAGAAAAACTATAGTCAAGACCTATGGAATAATTCAAATTACCGAATGTTAATCCAAGTCCTCCTTGTAAATAATCATAATTAAATCCACCGCGTATGGTTATTACATCAAATAAAGTTAATTCAGCACCATATTGTGATTCGTTTTTATATAATGAGTTCTTTTGCCAGAGATAAGTAATTTTTATTGGTAAATGGTCAAATGTTTGAAAATAACCAATACCGGTAATTAACTGCATTGGAATAACATCCCTTTTTCCCGAACTCCAATATATTCTCGTATTTACTATATTGTTTAACGACATTCCAAACGCGAATTCATCTAACCAGTCATATAAAAACAGATGCTCTAAATCAATGAGAACCATCCCGCCCATATCAACCCCAATACCTGTTCCGGTTACTTGATATAAATCTTTTTGCAATAATTTTACATTTATTCCAATTGGTATTCTTAATGGAAGCTCCGCAAATTTCCATTTTGGCTCAATATTAAATTCAATACTTTTAGATAAATTGATGATTAAAGCTGACTCACGAGTATTAAATGAATTAAATCCACGGGCAACTAAAGCTCTTATCGAATCTCGTCTAGATTCTAAATCATTAATTGATCTAACATCGGGACGTTCAGATATATCGTTCACCGATAAATTCAAAGCATAAACTCCCCAGTGATAACCTTTTTTTGTAGGATGAGAGAAACCTAAGGTGTAGTACTCAGCAAATCTAAATTGATTTACATACATACCGGTTAAAGTATTATTTGTCAAAAATGCCGTAGCAGCGGGATTTACTAAATATCCCCCGACATTTTGAGGTAAAGCGACAACAGACCGTCCTAAACCAACCGAACGAGAAGAACCGCCTATATTTAAGAATGCATCTCCATAACTCGTCTCCTGACTCAATAGAAACGATAAGAATAACATAATAACTACGATGAATTTTTTCATTAATGATAAATATTAGCGAAATAATTGGAATTAAATTGTAAAATCAATAATTAAAATATAATTTAATCACCCGATGAGATAAATAAACGATCATTCAAAAATCGTCGTAATGCCATTTCATCTTGACCAAGATTTACAAGACGACCGTGCTCGGCAACAGAAATACGATGTGTCTCTTCTGATACTACCACAATTAATGCATCTGTTTCTTCCGACAATCCCAATGCTGCGCGATGCCTTGTCCCCATTTCCGGATCAATCATTGTACTTTCAGTTAGCGGCAAAATGCATGCAGCAGCTTCAATAATTTCATTCTGAATTATTATGGCACCATCATGCATGGGTGAAGTTGGATTAAAAATAGATATCACCAGCGGAGCTGTTATTTCCGCTTTTATGGACATGCCGGCGTCCTTATACATTCTCAGACCAGTTTCTCTCTGGAAAACAATTAATGCGCCCCACCCTCGATCAATGATTTGGGAAGTAGCTTCAACTATTTCTTCAATCGATTTTGCCGAATCGACCCTGAAAATTGAACGGAAAATTCGATTCTGACCAACATATATAAGCATTCGACGAATTTCAGGTTGAAATAATATCACAAAAGCAACTACCCAAACTGTCTCAAATTGATTGACTAACCACGATGTAGCGGAAAATCCAAGTGAATTAAATACAAACGATGCAATCAATAGAATAATAAGACCAACTAACATTTGTCCGGCGCGCGTGCCTTTAAAATATTGATAAACTTTGTAGAATAACCAACTTACGAGTAATAAGTCAATTACATCTACCAGTGTAACGGTTAAAAATCCTATTTTAAATAATTCCATTTATATAATTTATTTAACTAAAAGTTAATCTATAGACCATTATTTTACATCAATAAATTTTATGAAATTCCACAAATATTTTCTGTTATCTTAACAACACGTAACATTTCTTTAACATCGTGAACTCGGACAATACGCGAACCGTTCATTATCGCTGCGGTAACTGCAGCGGCAGTTCCCTCTATCCTTTCTTCCGGAGGTAAATTTAACGTATTACCGATAAATGATTTACGTGAAGGACCAATGAGCACGGGAAATCCTAAATCCACTATCCGGCGTAATTCACGAATCAATGTAAAATTATTATCAGTAGTTTTACCAAAACCAATACCCGGATCAAGAATAATGTTGTTTTTATTTATTCCATTTGATGTTAATACATCTACTCTCTCTTGAAAAAATGTAATTAATTCCCTCATTAAGTTGGAATAAGAGGGATCATTCTGCATATTTTGAGGATTTCCTAACATGTGCATCACAATTATTGGTACTTTTGCTTCGCTAACAAAATGAACCATATTGTTATCAAATCGCAATCCACTAATATCATTGATAATATTTGCTCCCGCGGAGATTGCCTTACTTGCAACATTAGATTTATAAGTATCGATTGAAATTACAATATTCGATTCTTTGCGAATGCCTTCGATAACCGGAATTACTCTTTTTAATTCTTCCTCTATATCAACAGGTTTTGCACCGGGCCGGGTTGACTCACCGCCAATATCTATAATATCAGCACCTTCATTCTCCATCTTGATGGCATGACTAATTGCAGTTAGAGAACTATCATATTTACCACCATCACTAAATGAATCGGGTGTAACATTCAGGATTCCCATAACTAAGGGTTTTCTGTTATTATCTTTTAACCAAATATTAAAATAATCTGATTTCATAATATATTCTAAAACCCAAAAAATAATATTTATTTAGTGCTAGCCTGAGTTTTAGATCTTGGTTTACTAATTCCAGTTAGTTTCTTGGTTACTCTGCCTAATCTTTGATTTTTTTTATCAGTGATCGGTTTTATATTACTTACACTTTGCTGTCTATTATTTCTTCGACGAATTACTTTTTTGCCTAATATAATTCGTTTTACATCACTATCATCGATTGTTTCGTATTTGATTAATTCTTCAGCCATTAAATGTAATATCTTTTCGTGTTTAGCTATCAATTCATGTGCTCTTTTCTGAGCTATGCGAATTATCCTAGCCATTTCTTCATCAATCATTCTTGCCGTCACATCGCTAAAATCACGATGAGACTGAATTTCTCTACCAAGGAAAATTTCCTCGTTTTTCTTTCCAAATGTCACCGGACCAAGTAAATCGCTCATACCCCATTCACAAACCATCTTTTTTGCTATGACCGTTGCTTGTTCAATA
>SDBT01014744.1_pt1 | contig 12443 bp, 9 predicted proteins | sample 2277101 | NCBI WGS metagenome assembly SDBT01 (sample SAMN10404973, study PRJNA504765) | marine sediment metagenome | isolation source: marine sediment core GS10_PC15, 103 cmbsf | place: Arctic Ocean: Southern Knipovich Ridge | collected 2010
GTTATCCGAAAGTAATGAATCCTATAAGGGCATGGGCTCCACCGTTTCGGCAGTCTATTTCACTGACAGCACCCTTATAGCAATCAACGTGGGCGACAGCCCTATTTACCTGATTCGAAAAGGGGGTATAAAAACACTCTCCGTACTCCACACCATGATGGCCGAGCTTGCGGCAATGGCCCCCAAGAAAGCCGAACCGCTGGGAAGGCAGTACAGGCACATGCTTACACGGGCCATGGGGATCAATGAAACCGTAAAGCCTGATATCTGCGAACTTCAGGTTTTCAAGGACGATATTCTGGTCATAAGTTCCGACGGCTTAAGTGATAAGGTTTCTCCGGAGGAGATACTTGATGTTGTGAATAAAAAAAAGCCTGATAAAGCCTGCCGCCACCTCGTGGATCTGGCAAACGAACGCGGTGGGGAAGACAATATAACCGTTATAGTTTTGAATATAAAAAATCTCATAGATGACGGCTCCCAACCTGCAATTGAAAAAAAAGGAATTGAAGCGGTGACGAATACATCCCGTGAAAAACCACAAATAGCTGTAGAGTACGATACAGAAGACGGTTCCAACAGAAGTTTTATTCAAGACATTAATGACGACGGCGTGTTTATTAAAACCAGGGAATCCTTCTACGTTGGGCAGGATATTTTGCTGACCTTTTTGATGGACGACGAGAGTTCTTTCATGATCGCCGGTAAAGTTGCCAGTAGAATACCAGAGGGAATTGACGTAAAATTCGAAAAGTTATCCCAGCAAGAGCAAGACATGATAAAAACCCTTAAGGAGAAAATAAAGCCTGGATAAGCCATAGTGGATCATTTAAAATTTCTATTGCTGGAACCCTTTTTTGGCGGTTCACATCAGGATTTCGCAGAAGGCCTGATTGCTCATTCCCGGCACAGAATTGACCTTATTACGCTGCCTGCCCGCTTCTGGAAATGGCGGATGCGGGGAGCGGCTTTATACTTTGTAAAAAAGATTCCCTTTCTTAATGACTACAACGGGTTGATCACCACAGACCTCATGAGCCTGTCGGACTTTAAGGCGCTTTGTGGGCAATCCTGTCCTCCATCACTGGTTTATTTCCACGAGAATCAGCTTACTTATCCGCTGGCGCCCGGTGAGATCAGAGATTTTCAGTTTGGTTTCACAGACATTACCACGGCATTGGCTGCGGACCGTGTTCTTTTTAATTCTCATACCCACTTTGATGCCTTTTTCTCAAGTCTTCCCGATTTTTTGAATATGATGCCCGAATACCAGCCGAAATGGGTGGTCGACGCAATCCAAAACAAATCCGGGGTACTCTACCCGGGTTGTAATTTTCCGGCAGCAAGCAAAGCGATGCCCTGTTCCTTGCCTCAGCCCGACTCGCTGCCGCTGATAATATGGAATCACCGCTGGGAATTTGATAAAAACCCGGCAGACTTCTTCGATGCCCTGGATGTAATACTTGAGCGGGGCCTCGATTTTCGCCTCGCACTCCTGGGAGAGAACTTTCAAAAGGTCCCGAAAGAATTTATTGCCGCCCGGGAGCGTTACAGCCACCGGATTGTCTGTTACGGTCACGAAGCATCCAGGGAAAAATATTGTGAATGGCTGAAACAAGGTTCAATTGTAATCAGCACGGCAAAACAGGAAAATTTCGGCATCTCGGTGGTTGAAGCGATCCGTTATGGCTGCATCCCTCTTCTCCCTGACCGGCTCTCGTATCCGGAAATTATCCCCAGTGCTTTCCATTCCGATTTTCTATATAAAAACCAGGCGGAATTGATTGAAAAACTTTGCCTTCTTATTTCTAATTACCCCCGATTTCAGCAAAAGCGTCAAAATTTTTCCAAAGCGATGGAGCGTTTTGCCTGGGAAAATCTTATCGATCAGTATGATAAGGAATTGGAAAAGCTGTCTCGCTGCAAAGCTTCCTGACCGGAATGGCTATTTCAAACCTGACTTGTTCTAAATGGAGAAATAGATGAACATAGTTGATTTGAGCCATCCCATATCTCCAAATATGCCTGCTTATCCGGGCACAGAGCCGCCTTCATTCATCAAAGGGTGTTCCATTGATGACGACGGTTTTCTTGAAAAAAAGATCACCCTGTACTCGCATACCGGGACCCACATCGATGCTCCTTCTCACATTATTCATGGAGCGAAAACTCTGGACCAGTTCTCTATTGAACACTTTTCCGGCAAAGCATTTTTATTGAATCTACCATCAATAAATAAGCAAGAAATTGGCATTGCTGCCCTGGAGTCTCATCAGAGTTTGATAGGCAACAGCGAATTTCTTTTGCTTAACACAGGCTGGAGCCGGTTCTGGGGTACTAAGAGATATTATTCCGGGTATCCGGTCCTGTCTGCTGAAGCAGCGCTATGGCTCAACAACTTTGAATTAAAAGGGATTGGATTTGATACGATTTCCGCGGATAAAGCAGATTCACATAATTTCCCGGTTCATAAAATTTTTCTAAGACGAAATAGGATTATTGTAGAGAACTTAACAAACCTGGATGCAGTACCGAGCAATCAATTCATGTTCTCATGTTTTCCTCTAAAGATTGAACAGGCAGATGGTTCGCCAGTCAGAGCAGTCGCTATTATTAAATGATGTTTTTGTTTCTAACCAGTCATCCGCAACATCTATCATGCGGATTCCCGCCCATTATGCGGGATGAGGAATCCGGGATAGTATTGGACTCATAAATGAATGCATGCTCATTCAGTTGAAAAAAAGCGCCTAGCCCAAAGGCACTTTTAATTCACCAGTCTCACTGTTTACAACCACCACTTTTTATTTGATATTTATTACTATTTAGTCGAAGCCGATTTTTTTATCAATTTTTCTTGACATTTTACAGCGATGTCTGTTAATGAATGAGTATTCATTCATAAGACAATAAATTTTGATAGAGGTTCTGTTATTAGCACTAAAGAGAAAATAAACGACAAATATCATCGGATTCTTGAAGCGGCAGTCAAAGTATTTGCTGAAAAGGGTTTTTTCCAGTCAACCATTTCTCAGATCGCCAGGGAAGCCGGTGTCGCTGACGGTACGATCTATCTTTATTTCAAAAATAAGGATGATATCCTGGTACAGTTTTTCAGCAACAAAACCAAGCAGGTATTTGCCAGGTTCAGGGAAGAAGTCGATAAAGCGGACAATACTTTCGATAAACTTCGCGATCTTATCCGCCTGCATCTCGAGGAATTCCAGAACGACCGGAATATGGCAGTGGTCTATCAGGTTGAAACACACCGGAATATCCGTTTAGTTGAAGAGCAGATAAAAGAGATGTCCAAGATGTATCTGGATATTGTTTCAGAAATTGTGGAGCAGGGCCAGGAAGAAGGAATCATCCGCAAGGATCTGTATCTGGGTCTGGTGAAGCGTTTCATACTTGGAGCCGTGGATGAGGTAATAAACACCTGGCTACATTCAGGCGGAAAGTATGACCTTGTGTCCATGGCAGATCCCCTTGTTGAGCTTTTTTTAAAGGGAATAGGCAACATAGGGGAAACAGACGTAACTTCTCAATAAGTAATGGAGAATAAGGAGAAATAAGAATGGCACAGATTATTGCTGATCGTAGAGACGTCGATTTTGTTTTGCACGAACAGATGCAGGTGGAAGATCTGAGCAAACACGAAAGGTTTGCCGAGTTTAATAAAAAGACGGTTGATATGATTGTATCCGAGGCACGCAATCTGGCGATCAAAGAGATCCTTCCCACCCAGGAATTGGGTGATCAGGAAGGATGCAAGTTCGAAAACGGAAAAGTGACGGTTCCGGAGTCTTTTCACAAAGCTTACAAACTCTTCAAGGAAGGTGAATGGGTGGCCATGACTGAGGACCCCGAGTGGGGGGGGCAGGGAATGCCGACAACAGTTGCACTGGCAGTCAATGATTACTTTGTGGGAGCCAACTTCGCTTTTATGATTTATCCGGGGCTGACCCATGGTGCGGGAAGACTGGTTGAGACATTCGGAACAGATAAGCAAAAAGAGATCTTTCTTAAAAAAATGTACACCGGAGAGTGGACCGGAACGATGCTGCTTACGGAACCTGAGGCGGGATCGGATGTGGGCGCACTCACCACTTCCGCGGTCAAGAATGATGATGGAACCTATTCCATCACTGGGAACAAGATCTTCATCTCCGGAGGCGAACACGATCTTGCGGAAAATATCATACACCCTGTTCTTGCCCGCATCGAAGGCGCTCCTGCGGGAACCAAAGGAATCTCCCTGTTTCTTGTCCCCAAAATATGGGTTAACGACGACGGAAGTCTTGGTGAGTCCAACGACGTGGTCTGTACCGGTATTGAAGAGAAAATGGGAATCCACGGCAATTCAACTTGCTCTCTTACCCTTGGCAGCAAGGGTAAATGCAGAGGAACCCTGCTGGGTGAAGAGAACAAGGGGATGCGCGCCATGTTCCAGCTGATGAATGAAGCCCGTCTGCTTGTGGGACTTCAGGGTTTCGTTTGTGCATCGTCAGCTTACATGTATGCTGTTAATTATGCCAGAGAACGGATTCAGGGAAAGGATCTTCTCAAAATAAGGGACAAAAGTGCCCCTTCGGTTCCAATTATCCAGCATCCGGATGTGCGACGCCAGCTCATCACAATGAAGGTATATGTCGAGGGGATACGAAGCCTTCTCTATTATATCGGTCTGTGTGAAGACAAGATTAAAATCACGGAAGACCCGGAAGAAAAAGCCAAATATCAGGGCATCATCGATGTCCTCATCCCCATTGCCAAAGGCTATGCCACAGACAGGGCCTTTGAGGTTTGCAGCCACGGTATCCAGGTCTATGGCGGGTATGGATACATAAAAGAGTATCCCATGGAGCAGCTTCTGCGGGATTGCAGGATAACCATGATCTACGAAGGCACCAACGGCATACAGGCCATGGATCTTTTAGGGAGAAAGCTTGGAATAAATAGGGGGAAACCCTTTATGGATCTTTTGGGTGAAATGCAAAAGATCATTACAGCGGCCAAAGGTGTATCCGGCCTGGAGAATTTTGCAGCTAAAGTGGAAGAGGCGGTTAATAAGCTGGGCGAAGTTGCTTTGCATATGGGGACAACGGCCATGTCGCCCAAGGTTATGAATGCCTTTGCCTTTGCCTATCCTTTCATGGAAGTCACCGGTGATGTGGTGATGTCCTGGATGCTGCTGTGGCGGGCAACGATTGCGGCCCGGAAACTGGAAAAGGGAGCCGGGAAAAAGGATGCTGCCTTCTACGAGGGCCAGCTTAAAAGTGCTGAATTCTTCTCCTATTCCGTCCTTCCGGTCACTTTGGGTAAGATGAGGGCCATTCTGACAACCAATGGTGCTGCCGTAGAAATTTCCGATGATTCATTCGGCGGATAGATTTTTCATAAACAACACCTATTTTTGTCTTTTTGCCATCTCTTCTTCCCTGAGCTCCTTTTTTAAAATTTTGCCCACATTGGTTTTGGGGAGTTCGTCCCTGAATTCAATTTCAGTCGGAAGCTTGTACTTGGCCAGCTTGTCCGTGCAGTATTCGATAAGTTCATCCTGGGTTGCAGTTTCCCCTTCTTTGAGCGCAACAAAGACTTTTATCGCTTCGCCGCGGGTTGGGTGCGGTATCCCGATGGCACAGGCTTCCTGAATCTTGGGGTGCTCATAAAACACTTCTTCAATATCCCGCGGATACACATTACAGCCGCCGGATATGATCATATCCTTTTTACGGTCAACAATGTAAAAATAGCCCTCTTCGTCCATTTTGGCGATATCACCGGTATGGAGCCAGCCGTCTGTCAGGGTCTTTGCTGTTTCTTCGGGATTGTTCCAGTAGCCCTTCATTACCTGGGGTCCTTTAATAAGAAGTTCGCCGGTTTCTCCAACCGGAACATCGGTGTTTCCATCATCCAGGTCTACAATTCGGCACTCTGTATCGGGGATAGGAACCCCGATACTTCCGACTTTCCGCTTTCCACCGGCAAAAGGATTAATATGGGTTACAGGCGTAGTCTCGGTCAAGCCGAATCCTTCCACGATTACGGCGCCTGTCTTGTTTTCGAAATCCCTTATAACTTCAAGCGGAAGCGGGGCACTTCCTGAAAAGCATCCGCTAATGGAAGTCATATCGACCTTATCGATGTCAGGATGGTTAAGCATCCCAATGTACATGGTCGGAACCAGCGGTGCAAAGGTAGGCTTGAATTTTCTGATAGTTTCAAGCAGGGCCTCTGGTTGGGGCTTTGGAACGAGGATATGTCCCCATCCCATGTGAATGGCAAAGTTCATGGCAACTGAAAGTCCGAAAACGTGGAAGATGGGAAGAGCGCCCAGCATGATTTCTTCACCTTTATTGAATTTCGGAAACCATGCTTCAATCTGCTGGACCTGTTTGCTCAGGTTGCCGTGGGTGAGCATTGTACCTTTTGAAACACCGGTTGTTCCTCCGGTGTACTGATACATGGCGACATCATCAAATGAAGGCTCAACATCAAGTGGAGTTGGCCAACTTTTTGCCAGCACATCCTTCCATTTGTAAACGTTTTCAGCAGATTTCACATCTGCGGCCAGGTTTTTCTTTTTGGCGACAAGAGGAAACAGAATGTTCTTTGGAAAAGGGAGATAATCACCGATCGAGGTATAAATGATCTGTTTAATTTTTGTTTTCGGCCTTAGATCGATCATGCGATTGCCTAAAAGGTCTAAGGTAACAAGTAATTTCGAGTCTGAGTCGTTGAATTGATGCTCAAGTTCCCGGTCTGAATACAAGGGGTTATTCATAACCGTAATACCACCGATCTTCATTATGGCATAGCAGGCGACAACGCAGGGGATAACATTCGGCAGCAAGATAGCCACGCTGTCACCTTTATTGATGCCAAAGGCATGAAGGCAGGCGGCAAAACGGTTTATCATATCATTCAGTTGCCGATAGGTTATTTTGTATCCCTGAAAGAGCAGCGCCATTTTGTCCGGAAACATACCGGCTGATCTTTCCAGAATTTCCGGCAGACATATCTCTTCGTATTCTATCTTTTCCGGAACCCCCTCTTCATAACTGGCCAACCATGGTTTATCTTCATATTTAATTTCTTTTGTCACGTAAGCCTCCTTTTTCAAGTGCATCTCCTTCTGGTTTATTGCAACGATTTGCAGGTGTTATTTATCGATCTGATAATGATGATATTTTTTCTTATAAAGAGACTGTTAGGATGAAAATTGATATTTGTCAAGAAAGCTTGTGATTAATATGTACATCATATAATTGCTACCTATTAAAACGTAACCTGTGATACTAAAGCTGTTTTCTTAACATATGTTTATAATTGTTCATATGAAAAACTTTGGAGAAATATGGGTTTTTTCTTGACAGCGTGAAAACCTGTCAGTTAAAAATGAATGAATGCTCATTCATTTATGGGCTATATTTTAATCTTTATTATCCTTCGTGGCCCCTGCCCGACGGCTGGCAGCCTGCCCGCCGGCCGGCAGGCGGGGCGGGTTCGTGGTTAGATAAAACATAACTTTTTTGGTTCCGGCCCGTCCGCCTCACTTTGCTTGGCAGAAGGGCGGGTTTGTCCGGGTTAAGGAGTAAGAAGGAAAAAAAATGGAAGCAGCTTTGATCTCTCCTGCCAAGGCAACAATTATAGGTATTCCTGCGGTATTTTTTTCTCTATTGATTCCGCTTATTGGTGCTGGATTTTTTACATACATTATTGTGATTCGGCTTAAGCCTCTAATGAAAGCTTCTCCTGACCCAAGGCTTGATCGTTTAACTATTCGTTTTTTTAACATGTTCAAGTATGCCATGGCGCAATACCGGCAACCAAGGTACATGTTTGCCGGAATAATTCATATCATTATCTTTGCAGGTTTTATAATACTGTCTTTGCGATCGATTACACTTATTTTACTCGGAATATCAGATGGTTATGTATTGCCAGGACTGGGGGGCATGACCGGGCATTTTTACGCTGTTCTCAAGGATATTGCTGCAACATTTGTTCTGGCAGCATGTCTGGTTGCCATGGTCCGGCGAGGGATATTTATCCCGAAACGATATGCTGTGCCGCCCAAATACGGCAAAGATCATACCTGGGAAGCTATATTCGTGTTGTTATTGATTACAGGTCTTGTGACATGTGATATGGTTTTTGAAGGAAGCTTGGCCGCGGCCCTGATTCAAAAAGGACTAAAAACACAAATTCTGGTGCCGGGGACCGGGTCCTGGATTGCCGCCAATTTTTTTAGTGCCACAACACTTAATAAGCTTCAGATTATACATCTGGGTGCATATTTTTCACATGAACTGATATTCTTCTTCTTTCTCTGTTTTCTGCCGCTGGGGAAACATTTTCATATTATTACATCCTTGCCGAATGTATTCTTAATGAAACTGGATAAAGGGTCTATAAAGCCGGTTCAGTGGGGTGTGAAGGATGAAGAGCTTGACGAACTTGAGTCTTTTGGCGCTAAGAAGTTCGAGGACTTTACCTGGAAACATATGCTCGATTTTTATTCCTGTGCGGATTGCGGGAGGTGTTCTGATAATTGTCCTGCCAATGCCGTGGGTCGGCCGCTTTCTCCCAGATTTATATCCATCAAATGTCGTGACTATTCTTTTGGAAATTACCCTCTGTTTGGCAGCGCGGGCAAAGGGAAGAAGTTGATCGGCAATGTGCTCGAAGAAGATGAAATCTGGTCGTGTACGACCTGCGGAGCCTGCGAAGAAGAGTGTCCGCTCTTAATCGAGTATATCGACAAGATTGTTGATGTCAGAAGGGGTATGGTTGATGACGGTATGGTGCCGCAATCTTTGCAAAAGCCGCTGAGTGCGCTTGAAAAACGCGGAAATCCCTTTGGCAAGATGGAGAAAAAACGTGCGGACTGGACAAATGATCTGCCTGAAGAATTTAATGTAAAGATTCTGAATAAAAAAGAGACCGCTGATACGCTCTATTTTGTCGACAGCATTACATCATATGATGACAGGATACAGGAAATCGGAAGGGCTGCGGTCAGGGTCCTTGCTGCCTCCGGCATCGATTTCGGGATATTGGGGCCGGCCGAAAGGGACAGCGGCCATGAAGTAAAACGATTCGGCGAGGAGATGCTTTTCCAGGATTTAAGGGACAGAAATACGGATGAAATCATCAACTCAGGTGTTAAAAATATTGTCACAGCAGACCCACACGCCTTTAATGCATTGAAAAATGACTACAAAGATCTTCCGCCGGTGGAACATATCAGCCAGACCATAACAAAAAGCATTAAATCCGGGAAAATCCGGTTAATGGGGGCTGAAGATCAAAGTAAGATTTATACCTATCATGATCCATGCTATCTTGGTCGACACAATAACATCTACGAAGATCCCAGAGAGGCTATTGATGCGATTGCAGGGATTAAAAGGGTTGAGATGGCAGCCAATTGCAAGGACCGCTCGTTCTGCTGCGGCGGTGGCGGCCTGATGCTTTTTTATGAACCCATTGAGGAGAAAAGGATGGGGCAAATAAGGGTTGAGATGGCGAAAAAAGCCGGTGCAAACGTGATCGTTACGGCCTGCCCGTTCTGTATGGTCAATATTGAAGATGCCATCAAGACCAGCGGCCTGGAAGGAGAAATGGAGGCCATTGATCTTGTGGAACTGATTGATCGCCATATAATTGAAGATTGAAACACGTCAGTTCAATAACCAACTATCTTGGAGGAAGAATATGGAAATTTTGGTATGTATTAAGAGGGCCCCTGATACCTCTGAAAATGAAATAGAGGTCAACAGCGACGGGACGGACATTGAGCGGGATGACCTTGTATACTCCGTAAACGAGTGGGATAACTATGCGGTTGAAGAGGCTATCCAGATTCGAGACAAGGTTGGAGGCAGCGTTACCGTTGCTTCCGTTGGCGACGAGGAAGCAGAAGAAGTACTGCGAAGAGAAATGGCCATGGGCGCTGATAAAGGCATCCTGCTTTCGGATGATGCTTTTGAAGGATCTGATGGAAAAGGGATTGCAAGTATTTTAAAAGCCGAAGTTGAAAAAGGAAATTACGATCTTATCCTGACAGGCGCCCAGGCAGATGACGGGGCCGGCCAGGTGGGCGGTATACTGGCTGCGATGCTGGATTGGCCCTATGCTTCTCTGGTAAATTTTCTGGAAGTTGTGGATGACAATAAAATCAAAGTCGGCCGTGAAATCGCGGGCGGAAACCTGGAAATGAACGAAATCGATCTTCCATGTGTCCTTTCGATTCAGACCGGCATTAACGAGCCACGCTACGTGGGTATCCGAGGAATCAGGAAAGTTGCGTCGCTGGAAATTCCTGTTTTCAATACCGAAGATCTTGGTATTGACCCTGAATCTGTTGGGGAATCCGGCGCAAATATAAAACGCCAGGATTACTTTGTGCCTGATCTGGGTGAAGGTGCCGAGATTCTTGAAGGAAACACCGATGAAATAATCGAAAAACTGATTGAACTGCTAAAATCCAAAGGAGGGATAAAATAATGGCCCGACAGGTTTTTGCATATATTATTCACAAGGATGGTGTTGCCGACGACACAGCCCTTGAGTTGGTTGCAGCGGCCAAGAAACTAGATCCTGATGCTTCGATTACCGCAGTTGTTGCAGGCGCCGGTGCTGAGCTTGATGCGGTATGCAATGAAGTTGCCTCTTCATTTGCCGAGGTCTGGAAAATCGATGACGAAGCTCTTGCATATGTAAACGCAGAGGTTCTCCGGGGCATGCTGGTGCGTATTCTGCCAAAGAACGGGATTGTTCTGGTTCCACATGAACATTTTGGAATGGATCTTGCGCCGGGTCTCTCCGTAAAGCTTGATGCTGCTTATCTTCCGGATGCTGTAGACTTTGAAGGTATTGAGGATGGCATGCTAAAAGTTGTTCGCGAGGAATACGGCGGACAGGTCAGTACACATGTCCTTTGCGATATTTCCGAAGGAGCCGTAATTACCGTCCGTCCGGGCTCTTTCAAACCAGACGAAAGTAAAAGCGCAAACGGCCAGGTCATTGACAAAACAGCCGAAGCCATGGAAGGTGATCTTCCGGGAAGCGCCCGCCGTTATCTGGAAGTTGTTGAAGCCGAAATCGGAGATGTCGATATTACCAAGTCTGACATACTTATCTCGGTGGGCAGGGGAATCGAAGATGAGGAGAATCTGGAAATTATATTTGAACTGGCGAAAGCCATGGGCGGAGATGTTTCATGCTCCCGGCCGATTGTGGATGCAAAATGGCTGGAGAAATCCCGCCAGGTCGGAACTTCAGGCCAGACGGTAAAACCGAAAGTCTACATGGCTCTGGGTATCAGCGGAACATTCCAGCACCTGGGAGGCATCAAGGGTGCTCCCTTTATCGTAGCGGTAAATAAGAACCCTAAAGCCCCAATTTTTCAGGTCGCGGATGTTGGGGTTGTGGATGACATGATCGATTTTATTCCTAAGCTCTCCGACAGGATCAACGAAATAAAAGGTTAATAGAACTATTCTTTTCATGATAGCCGTCTGTCCTGTGCTTTGATGACAGACGGCTATTGTTTTTGATATATATCTGGGTTGATGCAGTTAGGGGGCTTGGGGAAAGTCCTTAGGATAAGAGGAAAATCTTATCATTTTGGAATGTGTCTATTTTACTTCTATAAAGTTAACACCTGTGAAAGGTGGAGCCGGCTTGGCAAACAAAAAACCCTGCCCGTAAATCAAACCTAAATCGAGCAATTCCTTTAATTCGTCTTCCGTTTCTATTCCCTCGGCAATAACATCCGCGTTAATGTTCTTTCCGATCTGAACCATGGCTCTGACGATTTCTTTCTTCAAAGGATCATCATTAATATTGCGCACCATAGAAATGTCCAGTTTTATATAGCTAATATTAAGCTCAACCAGAGATTTGAGATTGGAATAACCGGCGCCCACATCATCAATGGCAAGCGCAAAACCGATGTCTGAATAATACTCTGATGCTTCTTTTAAGAGCGCATAATTTTCAATAGCCTGCCGTTCAGAGATTTCAAGCACAATGCTCCTGGAACTGATTTTTATTTCGTCAAGAAAATTTTTCAGATAGCTGCCTTTAAATTCCGGATCTTGAATAGTAGAAGGCAGAATATTAATAAACAGTTTAAAGCCTTCAGGGATACCTTTTGCATTAATTAAAGATCGTTTGCGGCAAATGCGATCCAGTTCAAACAACAAGTCTGTTTCTTCAGCAATGTTAAACATGACAAAAGGGTTTTCATATGCTGAATTTTTCGGCCCACGGGATAATGCCTCGTATCCAATTATTTCAGGGGAAACAAGGTTGAGTATCGGCTGATAAATCGTAGAAATTTCTTCTTTGATGATGATTTCCTGCAATTTTTCCTTGTTCCGCATTAATGCCCTGAATTCCAGATAATTCGCCATTAACTTGGCATCTTC
>SDBT01014745.1_pt1 | contig 12443 bp, 13 predicted proteins | sample 2277101 | NCBI WGS metagenome assembly SDBT01 (sample SAMN10404973, study PRJNA504765) | marine sediment metagenome | isolation source: marine sediment core GS10_PC15, 103 cmbsf | place: Arctic Ocean: Southern Knipovich Ridge | collected 2010
ACATGATTGAGCCGGCGGTTACGCAAATAATTGCTGAGTATGGCCGAGATCCATTTTTGATCTTAGTCAGTTGTTTGCTCAGCTTGCGAACCAAAGATACAGTGTCGCTGCCGGCATCTCGTCGCCTTTTTCAATTTGCAAAAAATCCAAGCAAAATGCTCGAGCTTGATAAAGCTCGAATAGAAAAGCTTATCTACCCGGTTGGTTTTTATCGCCGGAAGGCTCAGCAGCTGCATGAAATCAGTGCGGATATCCTCAAACGGTTTGATGGGAAGGTGCCTGGGACTGAAGCTGATTTGCTTTCGTTCAAGGGGGTCGGCCGTAAAACGGCTAACTTGGTCTTGGGTGAAGGGTTTGGTATACCGGCTATTTGTGTCGATACGCATGTTCATCGCCTTTCTAATCATTTCGGTTTGGTTACCACAACGAAAACACCAGAAGAGACTGAGATGGCACTGCGAGAGCTTTTGCCGCAAGAATATTGGATAGAATACAACCGGCTCTTGGTGATGTGGGGGCAGCATATGTGTGCTTCTGTTGGGCCATGTTGTTCGAAATGTGCCAGGTTTGATTTATGTCCAAAGGTAGGTGTGAAGCGATCTTGTTAGGGTGCAAGCTTATCGCGTACCTGTTCCCATGTTTTTACTAATGTACCGTTATAGGTACTTCTTTTGATAGCTGGTTGCTCTTGCAGAGCGTCAATAAGTTTTACTTGATCGATAGATGAGGAGTAGCAGGATTTTCCTGAATGGCTTAAATATGAGGGAAAACTTTTCCAGCCTTTGCGTGCAGCAACGCGTGGTAAAACGCACATAACGTCATCGCTCAAAAATTTAATATAACAACGTCCACCTTCTGCAGGCGTATGAGTAATATCATAAAAGGGCTTTAGTTTTTGATCAGCAGTTGTCAGATCAGCGTTTTTTGGCAGGCAGGCGACAAGATAATCTTTGGTGGGAAGAACAACGTGAGCCCGAGTTCTTCTGACATGAGCCGTGTATATTGAAATTGCCAGGAGCCCGACAATTGTTACCAAGCGTCTGTTTGAGCTCATTACTTTTCCCTTTTATATTGCGCAATAAACATGCAACATTGTAATATGCCTGTTGTACAATGTCTCTCAATTAGATATTACAATTATGATATGGATTGTGGCAATAGTTTTTATTTTCGTGCCACAAATGAGTTGTGTGAGTTGGTATTGTTCTTACAGAGTTTGCTTAGCTTTTTCAAGCAGCTGATCGAGACTGAGGCCAAACTCTTGTTTACCATCAAGGTAGCGTAGGGTGATGGTATTTTTCTCTACCTCTTTTTTGCCAATAACCAACATCCAGGGAACTTGCTCGAGTTGGGCGCGTTTGATTTGTCCGGCGATTGGGTCTGAGGACGTGTCCATGGTAACGCGGATGCCGTGTTCTTTGAGTGTGGCCATAAGATTTTGGGCGTATTCTTTTTGTTCATCGGTGATCGTCAATACTTTGACTTGGATCGGTGCGAGCCAGAAGGGTAAGCGTCCTTTGTAATGCTCAACCAAAATACCTAAAAATCGTTCGAACGAGCCGTAAATGGCGCGGTGAATCATGACAGGCCGTTCTTTGGTGCCTTGTGGGCTGATGTAACTTAAATCAAAATTTTCGGGCAAGAAAAAATCGACCTGAATCGTGCCACATTGCCAGTTGCGGCCCATGGAATCTTCTATATGAAACTCAATTTTTGGTCCGTAAAAAGCACCTTCGCCTTCTTGAAGTGTGTAATGTTTTTCTGCTTTATCTAAGGCAGATTTAAGTGCTTGGGTTGCTTGTTCCCAAAGCTCGTCACTGCCCATGGCTTTTTCTGGTTTGGTTGCAAGGCGGATGATGATATTGCTGAAGTTGAACTTCTTTAGTACTTCATATGTCATGTTGATGGTATTGAGCACTTCCTGTTCTATCTGTTTTTTGGTGCAGAAAATGTGTCCATCATCGATGGTGAATGCACGGGTGCGAAAGAGGCCATGCAAAACGCCTGAGAGTTCATGCCGATGCACTAAACCGAATTCTGCCAGGCGCAGGGGTAGCTCACGATAGGAACGTGGCCGTTCTTTATAGATTAAAATGGTTCCTGGACAGCTCATTGGCCTGACTGCATAATTTTTGTTTTCGACCTGGGAAAAATACATGTTTTCTTTATAAAAGTCGTAGTGGCCCGAGCGTCGCCAAAGTTCATCGCTTAACATGATTGGTGTTTGCACTTCATGATAGCCGTATTGTTTGAGTAATGTGCGCAAATAATCAGTGAGTATATTAATAATTGTTTTGCCGTTCGGGTGAAAGAAGGGGAACCCAACACCTTCTTCATGAAATGAAAACAGGTCAAGCTCTTTGCCCAAGCGCCGATGATCATAGCGCTGTGCCTCTTCGCGTCGTTTTTCAAAAGCATCAAAATCTTTTTGCGAAAAAAATGCTGTGCCGGTAATACGTTGCAATGCCGGTTTGGTTTTATCAGCACGCCAATAGGAGCCGGAAATATTCAGCAATTTAAAAAAGGTAATTTCACCCGTTGAGGCAACATGGCCGCCTTTGCAGAGGTCAAAAAAATCACCTTGTTGCGCAATGCCAACTGTGTCGCTGGGAATCTCATCAATGAGCTCAAGTTTGAACGGATTGTCTTTATATAATGCGCGCGCTTCTTTTTTTGAGACTTGCTTGTGGGTGATTGGTAGATTTTGCTTTGCCAGTTCATGCATCTTGGCTTCAATAGTTGCCAGATCTTCTTCTTTAAAATTTTGTTCGGGCAGAAAATCGTAGAAAAAGCCATCTTGCGTAGCCGGACCAATAGTTAGTTTGGTCTTGGGAAAAAGCTCGAGTACGGCGTGAGCCAATAGGTGTGCGGCGGAATGGCGTAACTTTTGCAAGTCTTGTTCTTTATTCATGATGATCCTTTTTAAAGCTTAGGTTGATTTTAGGGTATTATAAATCAACTTTTTTTGCTAGTATCGTGTGCCATGTATTGTTATCCCAAAAACCGTATTATTACTAGTTCAAATAAAGGGTCACTATGAAGTCGTCTATTCGCAATTATGTACTTTGCCTTGGATCAATGGGAATGATTGGTTTGAATCTTCATGGCATGGAGATGGAACAAGCGCAGTACGCGCAACGTTATTTTTATGTTCCCAGCGCACAAGAATTAAAAGAATATAGCTTAGATTGTTGGCAGATTCTCAAAGCTGTTTTCCGAGACCAAAAGCATACGGCTGCCTTTACGGCCAGTTCACCGTGGTTGACGGAACAGATTGCCAGCTATGTGCCCGAAAATAAGCCGGTTCGTATTCTTGAAGTGGGCCCGGGGCCAGGGCCAGTGACGTCAAAAATTATTGAGCGTATGGGCGAGGGTGCCCAGTTTGAAGCGGTTGAATTTAACAAAGATTTATTTAATCAATTAAAGGCAAAGTTAGGTGACAAAGAAAATGATCGCGTACATTTTTATAATGCGGATATTAAAGACTGGAATCCTGAGCATAAAACAGAACAGCATTATGACCTTATTATTTCAACAATACCTGTTACACAACTTCCGCTTGAAACCATGCAAGCAATACTAGAAAAATATAAAACAATGCTCAAACCGGGAGGTACGCTTGTTTATATTACCCTGTGTGGTGCGCGCACGCTGACCGGTTTGGTAAAGACAATGAAGTCTACTTTGGTCCAATTCATCGATTCATATGTATGGCCTCTCAATCGGCAAATGCGTACTGATTTGGCCAATGACTGTGCTCACTATAAGCAGATAGTGCAGTTGCTTGGCCAATGGTCAGGTAATCATTTTAAAAAAATAGAAACAAAAATTGTTTTGCTCAACATGCCACCTAACTATATCATGGCGTTGCGCATGAAGGATTCAAAGGAAGAATTAGATTAGTGTGCTTTATTGGCAAGTAAAAAAGTTTTAGCATAGGATTCTTTGTGGTAGGATTTTTGAGGAAAATAAGGAGACGTATCTTAAATCATATTAGGTTGAGAAAATAATGGCTAAAACCAAAACAAAGCGTGCAAAAAAGCCCACTCAAAAAATGTACGTATTAGACACCAATGTCCTAGTACACGATCCCAAGGCGGTTTTTGCTTTTGAGGGGGTTTTTGTTGGTATTCCTGCAGTAGTTATTGAAGAACTTGATAGATTCAAGCGTGAGGGTACTGATCGCGGCCGCAATACGCGTGAGGTTATTAGAATTCTCGATGGTTTGCGTGAACAGGGTTCGTTGCGTGATGGTGTGTTGCTTGATAATGGTGCAACGCTGAGAGTTTTATTTCTTGAACATGAAGTGCCGGTTACTCCCTTTAAGCTTGGAATGGAAGATAATGAAATTCTTTTAACTGCACTTGCTCAAAAACATCACGGCTATCAAGTCAAATTTATCTCCAAAGATTTAAATGCGCGGGTAAAAGCTGATGCGCTTGGTCTTGAAGCGGAAGATTACTTAAAAGAGTATGTTACTGAAGAAGATTTTTACCGTGGTTGGGTACGAGTGCCGGTGCCAGCAGTTCAATTGAAGCAGGAATTTCCGACTATTCTTGAAGAGTTAGCAAAAGAATATGAGCTAACTTACAATCAGTTTGTCTTAGTTGAAAGCCAGCACAATCCCCATAATTATCGAATATTTCGTTACATTGGAGGTGATCAGTTTAGACCAGTGACAATGCCAATCTTACGGTGGCCGTTGCAGGCGCGCAATGCACAACAATTAATGGCATTAGATCTTTTGTTTGATGATTCAATAGCTTTTACCGCGTTGTTAGGGCCGGCCGGGACCGGTAAAACCTTTTTGGCGTTACTTGCCGGGTTGCACAAAATATTAGTTACCGATGAGTATGAAAAAATGTTAATTGCGCGTCCGGTAATACCAGTTGGGCGTGATATTGGTTTTTTGCCCGGGACGCTTGAGGAAAAATTGCATACGTGGATGTTGCCTATTTATGACAACATAGAATTTATGAGACACTCAATTGCCATTGGGAACCATGTTACCGCGCTTGAAACGGAACAGAAGCCCAAAAAGAAGGGCAAAAAATGGCGCAAGAAAGAGCAGGCTATCGCATCGCTTGATGAGCTTGTGTATCGCGGTAAGGTTAGTTTGGAAGCGATTACCTATATGCGCGGACGCTCAATTCCGTATCAGTTTATTTTAATTGATGAAGCACAAAATTTAACACTGCATGAAGTTAAAACATTGGTCAGTCGGGTGGGTGAAGGCAGTAAAATAGTCTTGGTTGGTGATCCGTATCAAATCGACTCGCCGTATCTTGATTTTAGTAGTAATGGTTTAGTAATGGCGAGTGAACGATTCAAAGGGCAAAAACTGTTCGGTTCGGTATTCCTAGAGACAAGTGAGCGCAGTGAATTGAGTCAACTGGCAATCAAGTTGCTCTAGGCTCTGTTGATTTTTGAATACAATAAGGGACGGCAAGATGCTATTCGCTTGCAGGTTTTCCATAGTGCTGGCATGAGCGATTGCGTTTGCAATTGTAATACGGCAAATTGTGTACAGCTAATTGCATAGCGACATTCAGCCGGGCCGAGTAACGGTCGCATGCCGGTGATTAGGAAGATAAGTATTTTATTGATCATTTGTTTTCTTTTTCAAACAGTTGTACAAGTATATCTTTCAACTCATCAAATGATAACGTGGTACCTTCTGGTTTTACGATTACTGCACAATCATAGCCATACTCATACAATTTTTCTTCATAAAAAATTGATTTAAGCCGACGGCGAATTTTGTTGCGTGTTGGTGCATCGCCAACCTTGCGTGAAGTGATAATGAGGATACGCCCGAAATCTTTTTGGGCAGGGCCAATAAGAATGGTAAGGCCCGGGTGCTTGAGCGCCTGGTGAGCTGACTGGAAAAGCGTATCAATTTCTTTTTTGGTAAATCGAGTAATGTCTCGTGCAATTCGAGGCATAAGCTCCTACCATTAATAAAAACGTACCGCTACGCGTTTTCTTCCCTTAGCACGTCGACGGTTGATAATTTTACGGCCGTCCTTGGTTTTCATACGCTTTAAAAACCCATGTTTTCTTCGGCGTTTTTTGAGGCTCTTTTTAAATAAAGTAACAGACATGATAATCCCTTATAAATTCAAATGCTGCTGTATACCCTTATTGTACGGGAAAATAGGATTTTTTCAAATAAAAATGCGATCTTATTCAAGGGCGGCTAGATAGCGCTCAGCGTCCAATGCTGCCATACACCCGCTTCCGGCCGAGGTAATTGCCTGTTTGTAGCGATAATCGTAGACGTCGCCGGCGGCAAAAACGCCCTCAACAGAAGTTCTAGTATGGTTTTCAACTTGAATATACCCCCATTTGCCCATGGTGAGCTGGCCCTTGAATGGGGCGGTATTGGGCAAAAGACCGATGGCAATGAACACGCCATCAACCGGCATAGTCTGTGTTTCGCCCGTTTGTTGATTCGTGATTGTAACCTCGTTAACATGCTCGCCGTCTCCGCGGAACTCCGTGACTGTGCTGTTGTAGATGATCTTGATATCAGGGTCATCAAGCACGCGTTTTTGCATGGGGTGTGAAGCGGTCAGTTTTTCAAGATTTTGCACGACGGTAACCTTGTTCGTAAATTTTTTCAAAAATGATGCATCTTCCATAGCGGTGTCGCCGCCACCGACCACCAAGACTCTCTTATCTGGGTAAAATGCGGCATCACAGACCGCACAGGTCGTGACCCCTTTACCCCAATATTCATCTTCGCCCGGGCATTCTAATTTGTTGGGGGTTGCACCGCTAGCGATGATGACTGTATGGGCTTTGAGTTCGGTGTCTCTCTCGGTCCATAGAGTAAACGGCTTTTTTGAAAAATCGACCTTCGTTACCGTTTCAGGTAAAAATTCGCATCCGAAATGTTGCGCATGTTCCCGCATATTCATCATGAGCTTTGGGCCGAGTATACTTTTCTCGCCGGGCCAGTTTTCCACGTAACTGGTGCCCATGAGTTGGCCACCGGGTGTGCTGCCATCAATAATGAGTGGTTGCAGATTAGCACGGGCTGCATAAACGCCAGCAGTCAAGCCTGCAGGTCCTGAGCCGATAATGATAAGCTTATGTATTTTGTTATTCATGAGAGGGCTTTCAGCCTATTTTTTTGTTAAGTGGTAAATGATATGATTAATTGTTTTTTCTCGTGAGCAGGTGCGTTTCAATTCTTCTGTTGGTATGGGAACTTCTTGTCCTTGTATTGTAAATGATGGAAGATTAAAATAAATAAATTCTTTCATTCGTGGGCGATTGGTTAGATTAAGATAACCTTTAATATCATAATCGGAAATGTTGATATTTTCGTTGTATGCAAGCTTATCAACAAATATAGATTCTTTTACCTGTTTTTCTGCTAGCTGCCGTATTCGTACCTGAAAATCTTCTTGTGCCCGGTAGACGTTATAATCAGGATTATGCTTGATAACATCGAGTAATACTTTCTGCTGGCGTAGTATCAAATGATTAGGAATAGTAAAACGATGTTTATTAAGAAGCAGCTTCAGTGACTCTTGTGCCATAGCACGGCGTTGTGATATATCGTTGCGATACGAAAACACTTCAATTAACTTTTTTTGCATGTCTTTATTTGTTTTAATACGGAAGTTCTTTTTAAATTGTTCTAAACAGAAATAGCTGTGGGGCAGTGTATCAGTTATTTCGATGCGAAAATCATAGCCGGTATCGAGTTGGTCGCTGAAATAGCCCTGCAATCCTTTATTGTTGGTGTAAAATACATCGCCTTTTTTTTTCTTCAAAAATATTGTACGTAAAGGACTTTCTGTTTCTTCATTGCCGAGTCTGAACCAAAAATGTTGCGTAAAATTTGTAATGATCGGTTGGTGATTCTCGTCAACAATCGTGACAGCAAAACTAAGCCAATCTCGCATTTCAAGCCGGTCATCAGTTAATGCTGTCAGTTGTTCTTTTTCTTCTTTGATAAACGTTTCAACTTGACGGTCCAAGTCTTTATAATTTTTGCGTTTGGGTTCCTTGAATGGGAAATATTTCCATTCATAGATAGCGAGTTCAGGAAAAAGGCTGAGCTCGAATCGAAAGGCGGCATCAGCGCCAAGTTCAAGCGTAATGTCTGTGAGCCGCGGATCTCCCGCAACGACCAATTTTTCCGTACGAATTTTTTGGTACAAAAAGTTGATGACACAATATTTAAAAAGAAATTCTTTACTGTGCTCAATAAGATGTTCTTTGAAGTTTTGTTTGACATAAGTAAGAGGAACTTCGCCACGGTTGAATCCTGCTGTCTGGGCAGAGTGCTGTTGTGAAACCGCAGATTCATGATACAGTGCATCGACGATCGCCGATGGAACTATGACCGTTGCTTGGCAGAGTGCGGGCCGAATATGGTCAAGCACAAGGGACAATTCAGGGGCATGGTGAGTAATAGACGATTTCTGTGTTTTATTTTTAGCGGGAGTAGTATTACCGTTAGGTTGTTCTAATGGATTTTCGACGTGTGCCACTGCAGCTTCCTTTTTTTTGGTGCAAGAGAGAGGACTTGAACCTCCACTCCCTTTCGGGAACTGGATCCTAAATCCAGCGCGTCTGCCAATTCCGCCACTCTTGCACAACTTTTTTTATGGTGGGCTGCCTTGGACTTGAACCAAGAACCCACAGATTAAGAGTCTGTTGCTCTGCCAATTGAGCTAGCAGCCCATAAATCTCTCAAAACACCTCTAGTTTAACAGAGGGAAATAAGAAAATAAAGCTGATTTTTCTCTCTGCTTCGTTAGATGGTGGTAACTTCTGTTTTTTTCTTTTTCTCCATCTGGTCGGCTATATCGCAATATTTGTCCGTTATTTTTTGCAAGACATCACACAGCCGGTTATAAAAATTTTCAGAGATCGTTTTATTCTTTTTGCCGTCTCGGATGAGGTTGTTAAATTCTTTGCGGACGTTGCGGATGGCAACCTTGCATTCTTCTACTTTTTGTCCCAAAATTTTCAGCAATTCTTCTCGGCGAGTTCCGCTTAATTGAGGTAATTGTAATCGGATGATTTTGCCGTCATTGACGGGTGTGATGCCAAGATCAGAGGCAATGATAGCCTTTTCAATGTCATTAATGATATTGGTGTCCCACGGTTGAATGATCAGTAGCCGCACTTCAGGAGCACCGAGCACTGCCAATCCTTTGAGCGGCATGGCCTCTTGCCCATAAGCAGAAACGGGAATGTTTTCAATAATCGAGGTGTGTGCGCGTCCTGTTCTAATTTTAATCAATTCGCCTTCCAAATGCTTGATTGATTTTTCCACTTCTGCTTCCATAGGTTTTTGGAAGCTTTTGATATCATTTTCAACAAGTATTATCTCTATCATGCTTATTCCTTTTCTTGAATGATGCTCCCAAAATCATGCTCGCGAGTTGCGCGTATCAATGCATTGTTTGCAAAAATGTCAAAAACGCGTACACGCTGTTGATATTGCCGTGCAAGAGCATACGCCGTTGCGTCCATAATGCCTAATTGTTGTGTCAGCGCTTGCGAGAATGATAGTTCTTTAATCAACTGTGCATCGGTATGTTTGTTTGGATCTTTGTCATAAACCCCGTCCACGTGTGTTCCTTTCCAGATTTCAGTGGCTTCGATTTGCAGTGCACGCAGTATAGCATTCGTGTCGTTCGTGAAGAAGGGGTTACCGGTTCCACCACTGAACACCAAGGTTTGATTGTTGCTGACGGCGGTAGTAATTGCTTGCTGTGAAATCGGTTGGCCAATCTCAGGGCATGCAATAGCACAAAAATGTGTGGCAGACAATTCCTGTTGCTCCAATAAATCTTTTACAATCAGGCCATTCATCATTGTTGCCAGTATACCAACGTTATGTCCTATCGATTGGCTTATACCAAGTTGTTTGCCGTGTTCCTTGCCGCGAAAGAAGTTGCCACCACCAATCACAATGCCAAACTGATACGTATCGTGCAGCTCTTTAATTTGCCTGATAATGTCATTAATGGCATTTGCCGATAATGTTTTCTGTTTGCGGTCAAGAAACAACTCACCCGTAAGCTTGAGTAAAATTCTTTTTTTTCTATTCATTATGCACCAACTTCAAAGCGGGCAAACCGGCGAATGCGGATATTCTCACCTGTTTTGGCGATGAGCTCTTTTAACGCATCCTCAACGGTTAGTTGGTCATTTTTGACAAATGATTGCTGTAGTAAACAGATTTCTGAATAGAGCTTTTTGATTTTGCCTTCAATAATCTGATTAAGAATTTTTTCCGGCTTGCCTGAATCTGCAATCTGCTCTTTTATAATACCGCGCTCATGATCAAGAAACTTAGGATCCACTTGCTCAGGACCCAAATAAAGTGGCTTGAGTGCAGTAATGTGCAAGCACAGATCGTGAGCAAAGCGGGTAACATCTTCGGTGCGCGCGACAAAATCAGTCTCACAATTGATTTCTATCATGACGCCAATTTGGCTTCCCGGGTGTATATAGGAATGCACGAGGCCTTCAGTGGTCTGCTTGGCAGCCCGGTTTGCAGCAATTACAGCGCCTTTTTTGCGGAGTAATTCGACCGCCTTTTCAATATTGCCACCAGCTTCTTCGAGTGATTTTTTGCAGTTCATCAGCCCAAGCCCAGTGATATCTCTTAATTCTTGGATAAGTTTACGATCTATTTTTGCCATGGTTCTCCTCTGGTTGTACAAGAGATTAAAGGGGATAGTTCATTATTTTTAGTTTGCCAGAAATGGGGCTTTTATCAAATTTGAGCTGAAGAAGAGGGATAAAATAATCAAGGAAACAGAAAAGGTGGCAGCACGTTTCTGCTTCCGCCTTTTCTCACTGTTCTGATCATGTTTTTCTTATGGCGTTGGTTATCCTTTGTTCATATAAAGTGGCGGATATTGCTTTTTCTGCCACGAAACGCATGCGGTATTATGGTTAATACCATCAATTTCGATATATTCTTTGCAATTGACAATCTGCTTTTTGCCTACTTGTTCTGTTGTGCAGAAGATTCTGTAGTGTGAATCACTATATCCGCCAGCCCAGTCATAGCGCACACGAATTCCTCCAGGACCCAAAGGTACCCAGCCTAGAGCATCTGATGTTTCAGACTCTTTGCTGGTTACTTCTCTCGGTTCAATTGTGTTAGAAAAGACTGAACTTTGAAACTTTTGTGCCATAAGATGAACGTTTCCTTTTGTTGCCCTAATGTTAAAAACGCCACACAAAGCACCTTGTGCAGCCATTTTTATATAACCGTCCTCATGAAAATATGGCGCCCAGTTATCAGCATAACTAGAGCCTACTATGCTAAGTGCTAGTACCCCGGTTGCAATGATATGTTTTTTCATAATTACTTCTCCTTTTTACAGGTTAAACATCATACTTCATTCACTACTTTAAGTTTATCTGTTTTGACAATCTAAAATCAAGGGTTTTGTGTGTTGTTTTAAAGTGGGCTGGTTCTTAAGGGGAGACATTCAAAAAAAAGGGCTACAAGTGCAGCCCTTTTGCGTATCGTGATAAAAATTCTACTAATCTCCCGTACTCATTGAGGTGTGGGTTGGAACGCTGGGGGATATACTGATTCGCAGACCTACTCTGACTTGTGTTCGATGACCAGTCTTTTACCCAGACCAAGAATTCTCTTCTTGTACGTTATGGTCCATTCGTGCGACGGCGAACATGCCCTGTTGCCTTGAATACTTTTTGTTTTGTTCGATCCCGCTCCTTGGACTGTAATTTCTGTTATGCAGTCCACCCCGTGTGCTTGTTGCGTTGCGTCAGTTTTTTTAGTTTGTCCGGCGGCAAGAGAGCCGAAATAGAAGGGTCTTTCTTCTTTTTCACCTTTTGATGTATAAAGCATTGTAACGTCAAAACGATCTTCTGTTTTATTTTTAACCGTGAGATCCACGGCAAATGCACCGGTGCCAGACATAAGTGCTAAAAGTGCTATGAGTTTCTTCATAATTAATTCTCCTTCTAAAACAGGTTAAACATTATACTTCATTCACTACTTTAAGTTTATATGGGTTAACAATCTGAAATCAATGGTTTGATTTGTTAATTTTTGGACAGTTTTCAATAGACGCTCTGGTGGGGCTTTTACATCTTTTCCGGCTTGCTGATTCCCATTACATCAAAGCAGAGGCCAAGGGTGGAGCGATCAAGACGAGAGTGCATGCAAAAAGGGGCTACGCTTGGTTACGTAGCCCTTGCTTGAATTATTTCAGGTCTACAAACCAGTCCCTTCGGCCCTCTTGATCTCCCGCTCGCTGGTCTCTGGGTTAATAGATATCTCCCATTCGGCTGATTCACAAACATTCCCACTGTAGTAGATTTTACTGCTGTAGTCATCTATTTTTGTAAGTCATCCCGGTAATTTTATTGTTCCAGTTTGTCCGGGTTCTATCTACGTCATTCTTTAATTACTCGTGGAAAGA
>SDBT01014746.1_pt1 | contig 12442 bp, 12 predicted proteins | sample 2277101 | NCBI WGS metagenome assembly SDBT01 (sample SAMN10404973, study PRJNA504765) | marine sediment metagenome | isolation source: marine sediment core GS10_PC15, 103 cmbsf | place: Arctic Ocean: Southern Knipovich Ridge | collected 2010
GCTTTACCTTTCCGCATCCGACCAAGAGATACCTGTCTTCATACCCGATAATCCGTATATCCTCTATCCCATACGTGAAGTCTTGGTGATTCGTGCCATCGCCGTGGATAGTCACGTTTTTAAATCGAGTAAACTCAATACCATTATGGCTTATCAAAGGCCAGACCTCAGAAATATAGTTTTCGAGGCAATGCTTTTCTCTGCCGAGCCTTTCGTCGAAGAATTTACCCTTCCGGTAATTTCTGTGACATCTCGGCAGAAGTATCATCTTGCCCTCGAGGAATTCCGCACCTGCATTAAAGACAGCACCAATTTTTATCTCGTCGTTCTCTCTCCATGTGAGCCCGAGGTCTTGAGGTCTGACAATGGGATTTCTTTCATAGGAATCAAGCTTGAAGATGGTCTCGCCTGAGTCTAATTCAACGACCCTGCCATTTCCTGCGTTCTCTAGGAGACCCATTTTATGGCTTCCCACAGCACCTTCCTGAATAACTTCTTCGACTCTATTAGGACCGGCTCTGAACTAGAGTTATTTTCCATCTCATTTTTTCCTATAGAGGTGCACATGTTGTCTTGCCACAGCTTGCCAAGAAGTAAGGTTTCTATACTGTTCAATGCGATTCACCACGTATTGCCTGAACTCGTGGTCCTCAAAAAGACGAATAGCTATCCGTGCAATTCCAGACGAATTAAAGGGAAGGACAAGTAAATCATCGCAGACATTTCTCAACTCCTCAAACTTGGGTATTCTCGAGGCAATCGTCGGCCTCTTCGCACCAATGGCCAGATGGAATGATCCGGAGGCAGATCTATCCTCCTCGTAGTATGGAAAAAGGACAATATCAGAAGCCCTGAGCAAATAGGGGACATCCTCGTTTGGAAAGAATCTTTTTGGATAGATGACATTCTCTTGAAGCCTTAGTTCGTCTATTCTTTTGGTCACAAATTCCGCGTATTCTAGATCTTTCTTTGAGGCGTTTGGAGCCAAACCCCCAGCCATAAAGAAGTACACACCTTTTACCTTCTCCCGTATCTGGGCCAGGGCCTCAAGCACGATGTGTACGTTCTTGTGTCTCTTGATAAATCCGAACATAAGAAGGATTTTTGCATCCAATGGGAGGTCCAGTCTCTTGCGAGAAACTTCCTTATCCTCATCGCTGAGTTCTGTCCCATGGGGAACGACATGAATCTTCTCTGATGGTACTGCCAGCCTTGTGAGGATCGCTTCTTGAGCGGGAAGGTGTACAATTACGGCATCTGCGAGTCTGGCAATTCTCGCTGCGAAGTTCTCGTCTACTGCTCCCCTTACCGAGAATTGAGCCGGTCTTACACAGTGGATGGTTATGATCTTCTTGGTGCTTGCCCCCAGCCTCTGGAGCAAAGAAGGCAATCTATCGTCAAACTGGTATATGCTGTATTCATGTTGAATATGGGCTACATCCACGGCCTCGATGTTTGAAATGATAGCCTCTACATAATTCTCATCTCTGCTCCAACAGGGGATTACCTCAAATTTATCCATCTTGACCGAGGATGCCCCCTTTTCGGCGATGATCTTGACCTCCAACGCGGGATCAACTTTTCTGATACCGCGGATAAGATAGTCTGTGTAGGTAGCTATACCACACTGCTGAGGAAGATAGGTTGATACATAGCCGATTTTCATTGCTCAGATACTCCACCAAACGGGCCGTCTTTGGCGCCAACGACTTTAGCTGCTCATCTTAGGTAAAGGATACCCGTGGACTCTCCTTTATTAACTGTGAATTCTGCACAGGTGTGTATTATAGATTTTCACGCGAATAACTTCAAGCCTTTCGGATAATCAATCATGCCAGCCACTGCTATAATATCCTGTGGATTCTCCCCACACGTCTGGGCAAGCAAATGCGAAGTAAAAGCAAAGTCATCCATCTCCGGTCACCTATGACTGGAATGCCTACCCCAAAGGAGAACTTTGAGTTCCGAATGCAAAAGACATAGGAATTTCGGATTCCTGTTGCAAGATACCCCCTTTTTTCAGTGAGTTATTAAGAAATAACAATTCCGTGTATATCGGACTTCATATTTTTTTGCAGACATCTGAACTGGAAGTTCCTATCACTACGCTACCTATAATATAAAAAACCATTAAGTATCAATATGTTATCTATTTGGCATAGGCCTTGCTATCCGTATATTTTGACAAATTTATCGGCCCGCGTAAAGAGTTAAGGAGGTGCTTTGTATGAAGATAATACCCCTGCACGATAGGGTTCTTATTAAGAGGTTAGGTGAAGAAGAAAAGACCAAAGGTGGAATAATCATCCCCGATACGGCCAAGGAAAAGCCCATGCAGGGTAAGGTGCACGTGGTCGGGAAAGGCAAGCGCAACGAAGATGGAAAGCTCATCCCCATTGAGGTGAAGGAAGGAGACAGAGTGCTGTTCGGCAAGTATGCGGGCACCGAGATAAGGATTGAAGGCGACGAGCAGCTGATTGTGCGTGAAAATGATATCCTTGGTATCGTTCAGGAATAGAAAATTGGAAAGAGAATATCTAGATGGCAAAGGAACTATGATTTAACGAGGCGGCCAGACAAAAGATACTGAAAGGCATAAACGTACTGGCCGATACGGTCAAGTTAACCTTAGGTCCCAAAGGCCGCAATGTAGTGCTTGAGAAATCCTTCGGTTCTCCGACCATTACAAAGGATGGGGTGACAGTTGCAAAGGAGATCGAGCTTGAGGACAGGTTCGAGAACGTGGGTGCGCAGATGGTCAAGGAGGTAGCTGGCAAGACCTCGGGTGAGTCCAGCAGAGCGGGACGATGGCGGGCAGGTACGAGGCATAGACATCAAGCCTCAAAAAATCCACTTAATTTTCCCGCCTTGGCGGGATAGAATTTCCGAGAGACCTTATGTCAAAGAATATTTATTTAACTATAATACGAGACGTCAAATTACGGCATAGGAAGGAAGTGCCTGCCACTAACGGTCAAAAGAATGAGATCCCTTTTTGCCCTCCTATTATCATCAAAGACCATGGATCCGGTTACACCATCGAAATTGCTGTTTTCCGCTAATGCGGAGCGGAGGCCTTCCCTTGTCCTTATATCCCTTCCTTCTCCCCTTAAAATCCCTTTGACCATTCGGATAGTATCGTAACCCGTGGCAGCGAGAAGGCCTGGTTGCTGGCCAAAATTGGCCTTGTATTGGTCAACAAAACTATCTACCCCTATATAACCGCTACCAGGAAAGAAGCCAGTGGGAAATAGTGCCCCGTGAACATATTTTCCTGCGATCTCTATCAACTGCGGAGAGTTCCAGAGATTTGTCCCCAACAGCCTTACTCCAACAACATCATGAAAGGCCAACTGAGACGCTATAAGTGCTACCCTTTCATGGCTGTCGGGTATGAATACGGCATCGAAATCAATGATAGGCTTCGGCTTGTCTTCAGAGTCCTCCTCCCCCTCTTTCACCACACCTGATCCTGGCCTGGGATAGAATAGACCAACCATCTTTTTTATCTCCCTTGCAAAATCCGTATCCCCAGGATTATAGGACTCAACAGCAGTTATCATCCCTCCTCGTGATTCAACCTTATCCCATAACTTATTCATGAAGTATCTGCCATAGGCATTGGCAGGATAAAGTATGGCGAATCTCTTTAACCCCATTTCACCCATGACCTTATTTATTAAGCTTCTTAGCTGGTCTTCTGGGGTGAGACAATTCTGAAAGACCATCTCTCCCTTGCTTGTAATACCTTCACTCTGGCTTAAGGTGATTATGGGTATACTTAATTCCTGGGCCTTCTCCACAACTTCTTCAGCAACCTTGCTAATGAGGGGACCTATAGTAACTATCGCCTTTTCATCCTCTGCTAATTCCCTTAATGCCTCGATTGCTATTAGAGGATCGCCTTCTGTGTCCCTTATTACGAACTCTATGGATGAAAGGCCTTCGCTGCTTTCCCGAAAGATGTCTAGACCGAGTTCTAAGCCATTTAAAACCTCTTGGCCATAGATGGCAAAGGGACCGGTCAAGGGTAAGAGACAACCGATAACGTTAGGACTAACCTTTAATCTCTCCTCAATCTCTTGGAGCACTTCGTTAGCCTTTATCACCAATTCCTCTTCCGGTTCAAACCTCACTATCTCTATTGCTGTCTCGCGGGCCTCTTCTAATTTATCTGATTCAAGATAGGATAAAGCAAGCTGGTAGTAAATAGGAGAGATGAGATCGCTCTCTTTAGCATAGGCAGACATCTCCATTAGTTCCTCTTCAGTGGCCGGATAGATGAGATCCAAAAGTTGCGACCTGATGTCCTCCTTTTGGTCTACTTCGATTAATGGGGAGTCCAATACTTTGAGCCACCAATAAAGGACACGTGGATAGTGATTTAGTTCCTTTAGGTTCTGGCCCAAGAGATAGAATATCTCTTCTTTCCTGGGATAGTCTTTATAAAGCTCAAGCCACCGTAAGGCAGATAGCCTGGACTCGGAATATTCCTTCAGGTGAAAATATGCCCTGGCTATTAAGAGGTGGATCTCCGCCCTTTTTTCATTCAAGGGATATTCATTGACGACCTCTAAAAGAAGAGGTAAGGCCTCTTCATATTGGTTCCGGCTATAGTATATGGTTGCCTTTCTCGTTAATGCGTCCCTGACCCTATCCCCTGCTGGAGATGCCTCAAGGTACCTCTCATAGGCTGCTAAGGCCTTATCATATTCCTTTTGACGCCAATAACCTTCGGCTATGGCAAAATGATCTATGACCACCTTTTCTTCAGGGGGTTCCCTTGGGGGTGGCTCCCTTGGAGGTGGTTCCTTTAAAGGCGGTTCCCTTATAATTACCTTCCTCTCGCAGGATAGAATAAAAAAGGCCATTACCACCATTAGGGTGGCAATGACCTTACTAAAAAAGGGGGCCTTATTTCTTGTCATCCTTTACTTCCTCGAAATCCGCGTCAACGACCTCCTCGTCTTTTTTGGCTGATTCGGATTTCTCAGGACCTGCTTCTTGATCAGGTTGGGCTTGAGATTGGGCTGCCTGGGCGTATAAGACCTCAGCTATCTTATGTGAAATCTGGGTCAACTCCTCTGAAAGCTGTTTGATCTCCGCTGTATCCTCACCTTCCATGGCCTTCTTGAGTTTGTCAATAGCATTTTCTATCTCTCCCTTAGTGCTGGCATCGAGTTTTTCCCCTGCCTCCTTAAGGGATTTTTCAGTAGTATAGATGAGGGAGTCAGCGGCATTTCGGGCATCAACAAGCTCTCTCTTCTTTTTGTCTTCTTCAGCGTGAAGCTCGGCATCCTTGACAAGCCCCTCAATTTCCTCTTCACTAAGGCCGCTTGAGGCAGTTATCTTGATAGACTGCTCCTTTCCAGTTCCTAAATCCTTGGCAGATACACTAACAATACCATTTGCATCAATATCAAAGCTTACCTCTATCTGGGGAAGACCTCTTGGCGCTGGCAGAATCCCAACCAGTTCAAAGCGGCCAAGGGTTTTATTATAGGTAGCCATTTCTCTCTCACCCTGAAGGACGTGGATGGAGACCGCTGGCTGGTTATCCGCTGCAGTTGAGAATACCTGACTCTTTTTAGTAGGTATGGTAGTATTTTTCTCAATAAGCTTGGTGAAAACACCACCAAGGGTCTCAATGCCCAGCGAAAGGGGAGTAACATCAAGTAACAGGACATCTTTTACATCGCCCTTTAAAACACCAGCCTGTATGGCTGCACCGACTGCAACAACCTCATCGGGGTTGACACCCTTGTGAGGCTCTTTACCAAAGATTTGCTTTACCTTTTCTTGAACCTTGGGCATCCTGGTCATTCCTCCAACCAGAATTACCTCATCAATATCACCGAGCTTTAAATCAGAGTCACGTATGGCTATTTTACAGGGTTCTACTGTTTTTTCAACCAGATCCTCTACAAGGGTCTCGAGTTTAGCCCTTGTTAGTTTTATGTTCATATGTTTTGGCCCACTTGCATCAGCGGTAATAAAGGGAAGATTGATGTCTGTCTCCATGGATGTGGAAAGCTCCATCTTTGCCTTCTCACCCCCCTCCTTCAACCTCTGTAATGCCATCTTATCATTCCTCAGATCAATCCCCTGATCCTTTTTAAATTCATCAGCAAGGTAATCAATAACCCTTTGATCAAAGTCCTCACCCCCTAAATGTGTATCACCATTGGTGGCCTTAACCTCAAATACCCCGTCACCTATTTCAAGGATGGAAATATCAAAGGTACCACCCCCAAGATCAAAGACGGCAATTTTCTCTTCCTTTTTCTTATCCAGACCATATGCAAGTGAGGCAGCCGTAGGCTCATTAATGATCCGCTGGACATTCAATCCTGCTATCTTTCCCGCATCCTTGGTTGCCTGTCTTTGGCTGTCATTGAAATAGGCCGGAACAGTGATTACGGCATCGGTCACCTTTTCACCAAGGTATTCCTCGGCAGTCTGCTTCATTTTCTGCAAGACCATTGATGATATCTCGGCTGCAGTATAACCTTTACTTTTGATGGTGACCTGGGCATCACCATTTTTTGCCTTGGTAATCTTATAGGCCGTTACTTTAACATCCTTTTTGACCTCAGGTGAATCAAACTTCCTGCCGATCAATCTTTTAACCGCATAAACGCTGTTATCTGGATTGGTAATTGCCTGTCTCTTTGCTGTCTGCCCCACAATCCGTTCCCCGCTATCGGTGAATGCCACCATCGAGGGTGTAGTCCGACCCCCTTCCACGTTGGCTATTACCTTTGGCTCACCTGCCTCCATAAGGGCAACGCAGGAATTGGTGGTTCCCAGATCGATTCCAATCATCTTACCCATTGTTTCCTCCCTAAAAGTATGTTCTTTATTTAAACGGTTCCCTCTCTTTTATTCGTATTTCTCTGCGAGACCACAACCATCGATGGCCTAATCAGCCGTCCGTTCAACAGGTAGCCCTTCTGAATTTCAGTTATGACATGTCCAGGGGCAACTTTATCATCTCCCTGCTGTGAGATTGCCTCATGAAAATTAGGGTCAAAGGGTTTTCCCTCTGCCTCGACCTCTTTAAGACCTGCTTTTTCCAGCGTCGTGATTAGGCCACCCAGTGTCAGCTCAAGGCCTTCAATTAACCCCGTGGGATTTTTATCATTTTGCGCATGAGATATGGCCTTTTGAAGATTATCAATTACCGGAAGGATCTCTTTGATGAGAGATTCATTGGCATATTTCCTCAATTCCTCTTTTTCTTTTGTCCCTCTTTTTTTGACATTTTCCATCTCAGCATAGGTGCGCATATAGAGGTCGTGATTTTTTTGGGCCTCCTCCTCGGTTTCTTTTAGTTTTTCCAAGAGTTCCTGCCCTGTCATCTCCTCTGTCTTCTTCGCCTTCACCTGTCTGCCTTCTTTCGGGGATTTTGTATCCGGCCCTTTGTGACCTTCTGTCTTCACCTGCTTTTTTTCCATATCTCTAAGATCTTCTGGCCTTTCCTTTTCTTGTTTTTTTCCGAACCCTATCCCATGCATGTACAAAATATCCTTGTCTACTGACCAAGATAATCGTTAAAGATTTTAAGCATGTGGATAAGCATTGTCAAGGGTGGGGGTATAAGAAGGCAGGGCTATCTTTTACAGTCCTTCGCCTGTTAATCTCTCGAGGACCTCAAGATATTTATCCCTTGTGATCTGAACCACTTCTGGTGGTAATTTTGGGGGGGGTGGTTTCTTTGGCCAGTCAAGGCGATTGAGGTAATCCCTTAAAAACTGCTTGTCAAAACTCTTTTGAACCTTCCCAGGTTTGTATTCATCCATTGGCCAGAATCTGGATGAATCCGGGGTTAACACCTCATCAATCAGCATGAGATGATTATTTACAAACCCAAACTCGAACTTGGTGTCTGCAATGATGATACCATTCTTTGAGGCCACATCCCTCCCGTGCTGGTATAATTTCAGGCTTATGGTCCTGATCTCATTGGCTATATCTTCTCCGAGGATATGTGCAGTATCCTCAAAGGAGATATTTTCATCATGGGCCCCTAGGGCAGCCTTGGTTGCTGGTGTGAAGATCGGTTCTGGCAATTGAGATGAATCCTCCAGTCCTTCAGGAAGGGATATTCCTGAGATACTCCCCAAGTCCCGGTATTCAAGCCATCCAGAGCCTGAGACATAACCCCTTACAACGCATTCCACTGGAAGGGGTTTGGCCTTATGCACCAGCATGCTCCGGCCAGCAAGATATTCTTTATGAGGCCAACAAGATTCAGGATATTTATCTGGATCAGCGGTGATTAGATGATTATCAATTATGGAAGCAAGCCTTTCAAACCAGAAAATGGAGATCTTGCTTAAGATCTTCCCCTTGTCTGGAACAGGATCATCCATAACCACATCAAATGCAGATATCCGGTCAGTAGTAACTATGAGTAAACTCTCCCCTGCATCATATATATCCCTGACCTTCCCACGATTGACCAATCTTAAGTTGGGGAAATTTGTTTCCCAAACCACCTGCACTGCCATAATTACACCTCATGAATGTTATTTTGAGAGATGATAACACAAATTATTTATAAAAGCAGCATAGACAATACAAGGGATCTTTTGTATAAGAAAATCTTAGATTAGCTCCAGTGATATCATTAAAAATTAAAGTATAGCAATGATCAAATTAGATTTTGAAAAGGGTGGCGGGATCTTACCAGCCCTTGCCCAGGATTATAAATCAGGCAAGGTTTTAATGCTGGCCTATATGAATAGGGAGGCCTATCAGCTTACCCTCAATACTGGAGAGGCCCATTACTGGAGCCGCACACGGGGAAAGATCTGGCATAAAGGGGAAACTTCAGGTAATATCCAGATAGTGAAGGAAATTATGGTGGACTGTGATCATGATACCATCCTGCTCAGGGTAGAACAGTTAGGAGGGGCTGCCTGCCATCTTGGATATGAGAGCTGTTTCCACAACAAGATTACCAAGAATGGAGAGGAGATCATTATAGGTGAAAGGATATTTGATCCGGAGAGGGTGTATAAAAAATGAACGTGCTTAAACTCGGTATACCAAAGGGGAGCTTAGAGGAGGCCACACTAAGACTATTTGAGAAATCAGGCTGGAAGATCTCTATCACTGATAGGAACTACTTTCCTGAAATCAACGATGAGGCTATTGAGTGCTCAATCTTGAGGGCCCAGGAGATGTCTATTCATGTAGAGAACGGGGCTTTAGATGCAGGCCTCACTGGTAGAGACTGGAAAGAAGAGTATGAATCAGATGTTGTCACTGTTGCTGACCTGATCTATTCCAAGGTGAGCCAGAAGCCTACCAGATGGGTTTTGGCAGTGTCTGCCGACTCCGATATCAAGGGATTGTCTGACCTCAGGGGTAAAAAGATAGCGACAGAACTGGTTAATTTTACCAAAAAATACTTCGCCCAAAGGGAAATAGATGTTCAGGTTGAATTTTCATGGGGAACAACAGAGGCCAAGCTTGTAGCAGGTTTGGCAGATGCTATTGTTGAAGTTACTGAGACGGGAAGTACTATCAAGGCCCATGGACTGAAGATTATTCATGAACTGATGCAGTCTAACACCATATTCATTGCGAATAAAGATGCATGGGAGGATTCATGGAAGAGGAACAAGATTCAGCAGGTTGTCTTACTCTTAAAAGGGGCCTTGAAGGCTGAAAATATGGTGGGTTTAAAGATGAATGTACCAAAGGAGCAATTAGATGGGATTATGAAATTGCTCCCCAGTATTACCTCACCAACCATGGCAAATCTCCTTCAGTCCGATTGGGTTTCTGTCGAGGTAATTGTTCAGACTCAAAGGGTCAGGGAACTTATTCCGCAACTAATAAAAGAGGGGGCGGAGGGGATAATTGAATATCCACTCAATAAGGTGATTTGATTGTGTGCCAGAGGCGAACTTAGGGGCTTCGCCCTGATCGCTACGAAAAGATTTGTGATTTAAATAACTTGATAGTATAGGAAATCCCATTTTGGACGCAGATTAATCCGCCTGGCGGATAAACGCAGATTTTTTGGATTAAGAAATAAAAAATTCTTATCTGCGTGTATCTGCGAAAATCTGCGTCCTAATTTAACTTGCAGAAATTCCGAAATATAGAACTATGATAGTTGCAACCAGGGCCATAGATTTCCGCTCCTTTATCGTCATGGATGTCCTGGAGAGGGCGAATGTCCTTGAGAGGGCGGGGCATGATATCATCCACCTTGAGATAGGTGAGCCAGATTTTGATACACCTCAATGCATAAAGGAGGCAGGGATTAAGGCCATCAAGGAAGGAAAGACCCACTATACTCACAGCCTGGGAATTCCTGAGTTGAGAGAGGCCATCTGCAACCAATATATGGATAAGTATAGTGTTCAGATAGATCCTGACCAGGTCATAGTGACCTCCGGTACATCGCCGGCGATGTTATTGATCTTTTCGGCCTTGTTAGAAGATGGAGATGAGATTATCGTCTCTAATCCGTATTATGCTTGCTATCCTAATATTATCAATTATGTTGGTGGAAATTGCCTATTTGTAAACACTAAAGAGGGGGATGGATTTCAATTTCGGCCAGAAGATGTTGCCCAAAAGATATCTCCCCGAACAAAGGCAATTCTTATTAACTCTCCATCAAATCCTACCGGAAATCTCCTTTCCCCTGATAGAATGCAAAGGATAGCTGATCTTGGACCATATGTCATCTCTGATGAGATATATCATGGCCTGGTATATGAAGGCAAAGAGCACACGGTCTTAGAGTATACGGATAGGGCATTTGTCTTGAATGGCTTCTCCAAACTCTATGCCATGACTGGATGGAGGCTGGGGTACGTGATCTGTCCACCCGACTTTGTCAGGCCCATGCAAAAGATACAGCAAAACTTCTTTATCTCAGCTGGTAGTGTCTCCCAGTGGGCAGGGCTTGCGGCGCTAAATGAAGCACAGCCGGATGTCCAAAGGATGAGGTCTGTTTATGATCAAAGGAGACATTACATGATCAAAGGGCTCAGGGAACTTGGTTTTGGAATTAGTGTTGAGCCTGTTGGGGCATTTTATATCCTTGCCAGGGCAAGTCATCTCTCCAATAATTCCTATGAGCTGGCCTTTGAGATTCTTGAAAAGGCAGGGGTGGGTGTTGCGCCCGGGGTTGATTTTGGAGCCAATGCCGAGGGATACCTCAGGTTTTCCTATGCAAATTCGGTTGACAATATCACTGAGGGACTGAAAAGGATAGAGGGATTTTTAAAAGAAGGGAATCTCTAAAGACCATAAGCCCTTATCTTTTTCGCAGCCCTTATAGTTGAGCATATTATTGGCGTACTGAAGATCATTCGGAAAATAGAGGATGGGTTTGTCGGGCCGATCCAAGAATACTGAATCTCCACTTCGCGTAGGCCTAATCGGTGTCGGTAGACATGGTAGTCGGTATGCCAGACATATCCATGAGGATTTCCCAGAGATAGAACTCATCGGCCTGTGGCGTAGAAACACCGATGAGGGAAAAAGACAGGCCAGGCAATACGGATGCCGATATTTCCCTACCTACTATGACCTCTTATCCGATAAGTCCATCAATGCCGTGGTGGTTTCGCTTCCCTCTGCCCTTAATGTATCGGTGTGCGAAGAAGCGGCAAATCGAGGCAAACATATCCTCCTGGAAAAACCGGCGGCCATCAATTTAAAGGAGGCGATTCGGATTCGGCAGGCGGTTTCACGTTATGGTGTTCGCCTCATGGTCTCTCATACCCTCCGGTTCAATGGTGTAGTCATTGCCGTCAAGGATTACATCCCCCAGCTAGGTTCCCTCCATTCAATTCACCTCAGCCAGAGGTTCGAGCCTTCCCCCCTGGCCTGGCTGGATCAAATGGATCTTTCAGGGGGTGGAATCGTCTTGCACACTGGAGTCCATAGCTTCGATCTCCTCCGTTTTCTCACCCAGGAGGAGGTCGATAAGGTATCGTGTAAGATTAATCAGGTCTTCACAAGGGATACGGAGGATAACTTCTCGGCGATCATGACCTTTGAGAGGAGTCCTATGATCGCCTCGGTTATGGGATCGAGGGGGACTAAGGGGCGTAATGGTTTGATCGAGGTGGCAGGGGAAAATGGGCAGCTCATCGCAGATCACGTCCACAACTATCTCTATGTAGTAAGGGGTACGGAAGGAGACCCGTGGAGTTGCCAGAGCCCATCCCAACTGTCTATGAGACGCTGAAGGCCTTTTCCGATAGCCTTTGCCGGGATCTTCCCTTTCCCGTGACCATTGAGGACGGAGCGATAGCGGTGGCCATAGCCGAGGCATGTTATCGTTCCGCTGAAACAGGGAAGTGGGAGAAGGTACACTATCCTTAATACCCATAATGCCTTAGTCGAAGGTTTTGGGGCCAACCAGAGGGAGGGTCAATGCTGAATTATAAAGCGCCATTTCGCA
>SDBT01014747.1_pt1 | contig 12442 bp, 10 predicted proteins | sample 2277101 | NCBI WGS metagenome assembly SDBT01 (sample SAMN10404973, study PRJNA504765) | marine sediment metagenome | isolation source: marine sediment core GS10_PC15, 103 cmbsf | place: Arctic Ocean: Southern Knipovich Ridge | collected 2010
AACATGTCAAACCCAGGTAAGGTTCTGCGCGTTGCTTCGAATTAATCCACATGCTCCACCGCTTGTGTGAGCCCCCGTCAATTCCTTTGAGTTTTAGCCTTGCGACCGTACTCCCCAGGCGGTGCACTTAACACTTTTGCTCCGGCCGTGAAGGTGTCAGAACTCCCACGACCTAGTGCACATCGTTTACGGCGTGGACTACCGGGGTATCTAATCCCGTTCGCTCCCCACGCTTTCGCACCTCAGCGTCAGGACAAGCCCAGTACACTGTCTTCACCATCGGCGTTCCTCTTGATATCTACGCATTCCACCGCTCCACCAAGAGTTCCATGTACCCCTACTTGCCTCAAGAAAAGTAGTATGCAGAGCAGTTCCTCGGTTAAGCCGAGGGATTTCACTCCACACTTTCTTTTCCGCCTGCGTGCGCTTTAAGCCCAGTGATTCCGAACAACGCTTGCCACCTTCGTATTACCGCGGCTGCTGGCACGAAGTTAGCCGTGACTTCCTCTGGGATTGATCAATATGCCGAAGCATACTTTCTAGTCCCTGACAGTAGTTTACACCCCGAGGGGCTTCATCCTACACGCGGCGTTGCTGTGTCAGACTTTCGTCCATTGCACAATATTCGTTACTGCAGCCCTCCGTGGAGGTCCGGGCAGTGTCTCAGTCCCGATGTGGCGGGTCAGCCTCTCAGCCCCGCTACCCGTCGTTGCCTTGGTGAGCTTTTACCTCACCAACAAGCTGATAGGAAATAGGCTGCTCCCAAACCGATAAATCTTTGATCATATAACTTATGATATATGATATCATCCGGTATTACCGCCCCTTTCGGAAGAATGCCGAAGCATTCAGACGCTATCCCGGAGTTCGGGGTACATTACCTATTCATTCCGCACCCTTTCGCCACTGACTATATTATAAATAACATAGTCCGTTTGACTTGCATGTCTTAGCCACGCCGCCAGCGTTCGTTCTGAGCCAGGATCAAACTCTTCAATTTGAATCGTTGAAACCGCCGGTTAGGGCAGTATTCTTCGAGTTTAAGGACTCAACGCTTTTCGCTCACGCAACGAAAAGTGCTGGTCAGACCCGTTATAAACGGGCCAGTACACAATTTAAAGCCGGCTGGCGACGTGAACTACTGCCAGCAGACTACATTTTCGCTGCTTTTCTGCGGCACAAATCTCGCAAATTCGCCAAGGCGAATAAGCTCAATTTGCTTAACTGTTAACTTGTAAAAGAACGGGCTCAAATCAGCCGAAGGCTGATCTGAGAATTTTTAATTCTTAATTTTTAATGTTTAATTAACGATTCGGCCTTCGGCCGAGACTACTATATAACCGACCAAAGGTCAGTTTGACAATTTTTAATTCTTAATTTTTAATGTTTAATTAACGATTCGGCCACCTTGGGTGTAAACTTCGGCCGAGACTACTATATACTGCACCTATCTTTGCCAAATCGCGATTTTTACGCGAAAAATGGCGAAAGAAATAGCGACCAGATGCACAATCAGCAACCTGTTCGCTCCTCAACCATCCCAGTCTATAGCCAAAGGCGGCAGCAGTCAATAGGAAAAATAAAAAAAAATGAAAAGAAAGGCATAAGGCAAAAGGCATAAGGCAGAAAGTGGCTTTCAGACGCGAATAACGCTGATTATTAACTACTTAGTCACCGAGAAAAAAAGTAAAAAGAAAGGCATAAGGCAAAAGGTCCGCCAAGGGCGGATTTCGCTACGCTCAACACGGACACGAAGGGGAGTTCTTAGTTCTTAATTCTTAATTTTTAATTGTGGGGGCTGGGTGGGGGGGTTCGCCTGAGGCGAATTTCACTCCAGCTTTGCTGGATCTACGACAAAATGAACATCCAATCCTCCTTCGGCGGATCTACGACAGCCAACAAGGAACAAGGAACATCGAATTGTGGAGGTCGACGGAGCCGACCTGAGTATAATTTTAGATTTTTTCTTGACACCTGCCAGCGATATGCTACAATATCGATAATCGGGGGGGGAAATCTGTATTAGGAGGCAGGAAAATGAGAAATACAATTCTTTTGGTTGTCGGTGTATTGTTGTCAAGTTTAATCAATGCAGGTGCCTTTGCGGCCTGTCCATCTGCTGACCTTACCGGCGACTGTAGGGTCGATTTAGAGGATTTTGCCGTAATCGGTGCTGATTGGCTCGGCGAATATGACTTAAACGATGTAAACTCGCTGGCGAATCAATGGCTGGATAATCCCTTCGTAACGACATGGAATACAAACCTCGGTTCTGGTACGACGGTTACCCTTGCACTGGCTGGTACCGTGGACGCTACTATCGACTGGGGCGATGGCACCATCACTGACGTAAACACTCCGGGCCCGCACACGAACGACTACGGCACCGATGGGACCTATACCGTCTCGGTTACCGGAAGTGCGACAGCGTACAATAGCTATGACAACGGCGGTACGTCTTCAGAGCGTGCAAAGCTGGTAAGCGCCGATAACTGGGGCGGGCTCGGCTTTATCAGTATGGAATTTGCGTTCCATCACTGCCCGAATCTCGTTTCTGTACCGGCTACTTCAGAGGGTATTGAAGCCGTCACCAACATGGACCAGATGTTCGCCTATGCGTTGTCGTTCAACCAAGACATAGGCAGCTGGGATACCTCCAGCGTCACCGACATGCATGCGATGTTTTACTCTGCATCGTCGTTCAACGGGAACATAGGCGGCTGGGATACCTCCAGCGTCACCTCCATGAAATATATGTTCGCTGGTGCGACCTCGTTCAACAATGACATCAGCAGCTGGGATACCTCCAGCGTCACCGACATGAGCAGCATGTTCAGCGTTGCGTCGGCATTCAACCAGCCAATAGGCAGCTGGAATACCTCCAGCGTCACCCACATGAGCTATATGTTCGCCTTTGCGTCGTCGTTCAACCAGCCAATCGGCGGCTGGGATACCTCCAGCGTCACCAACATGTGGGGGATGTTCGCTGGCGCATCGTCGTTCAACCAGGACATAGGCGGCTGGGATACCTCCAGCGTTACCGACATGCGCAGGATGTACTACGATGCGTCGGCATTCAACCAGGACATCGGCGGCTGGGATACCTCCAGCGTCGCCGACATGGGCTATATGTTCCTCAGAGCGGACTCATTCAACCAGACAATAGGCGGCTGGGATACCTCCAACGTCACCGACATGGGCTATATGTTCTACTATGCGGATGCGTTCAACCAGGATATCGGCGGCTGGGATACCTCTAACGTCACCGACATGGGCTATATGTTCTACGGTGCGTCGGCGTTCAACCAGGACCTCTCCGGATGGTGCGTCTCACCGATTCCTTTTCATTCCGACTTCGATACCGGCGCCACCAGTTGGACACTGCCTAACTCACGGCCCATCTGGGGAACCTGCCCGTAAGAGAGGCATAAATAATTTTTAATCCTCCTTCGGTTCGCCTGAGGCGAATTTCACTCCAGCTTTGCTGGAAATTAATAAAAAAGGGGGAAAAATAGCTGGTTTTATCACGCAAGTGGGGCCAAAATGGGGGCAATTAGGAAAAAAGACAGGAAACATTAAAATTACCGGTTTTTACTTAAAAAAGCTCTTGACACGTTGAAGTAGAAAGGTAAACTGGCAACAGTCTGTTGGTTTAGACTAAAAAGAGGAGGCAAAAAGCTTAATTTCTGGAATATAATTTTTATCTGGTTAGTCTCTATATACTTAAGATTTCAGGAGAGTGTCGTCGCATGGGCTGGAAAAAAATATGTAACTTGATAGAGAAAATTGACCCGAAGACAGAGTTGTCAGTGTTACGAAATGATTTAACAATAAAATGGGCAAACAAGGCACATCTGGACAGACTTGGGCTAGAGTTGAATCAAATCAAGGATAGGGTCTGCTACGAATTAACGAATCATTTTAGCACGCCTTGCGAATGGTGTCCGACAAAAAAAACACTTATAGATAAACGCATTCACCAAGCAAAGGTATGCTCTCCTGAGGGTAGTAATATAAAATCTTCAAACATACTTTCATTACCTATCTTTGGACCTAAGGAAAAAATCTCTGAGATTGTAGAAATTATTACCAGCAATGACGAAAAAGAAACCTTAGATTTAAAGAAAAGATTCCAAAAATATCATAATATTTTCGATTTTGGACGTATTATGGAAGAAATAGAGGCGGAGAATCACATACCAGTCTTTTTACTTGTCGGTGTAGTATCGGAAAAATGTCTAGCTTTCAAAAAGGCAGACATATTTGTTCTTGAAGAAGAAGCAAATCAGAAGAATTTATTTGTGAATCGGATTGGCAGATTGGCCTCATGCAGAAGTTTCAATAAAGTGATACGAATGTTAAACAAACGTTCGAGTCGAATGTATTTGAATTCTTATCGGCTCCAATTAGAAGACAGTTGTGTAAAATGGGAAAAATTCTCTGATAAAGAAAAGCCTTTGTTGAATGATATAATCGCTAAGTTATATGGAATGAATACTAGAAGTGTAGCAAATATAATAAAATCCTCACAGATGTCAGTACGATTAAGTCCGAATTGTGTAGCAACTCTTATAAGTGGAGGAAAATATAAATATTTCATAGTTGGCCAAATCATGGGAAGTGGACACGATTTAGCACCTAATCAATATCTGCTCGACATTGGTATATACGGCTTGATGATCCAGCAGGCCATCAAGAATCGAAAGTTTTCGAGGGATGTGGAGTATGTACTAAAAAATTGTGAGGAATTTTTAGAAGAAACAAAGAAAGACTCAGGTGCAATGATTTTTGCTTCAAGCATTGTTACATCTTTCGCCCATGATCTCAAAGAAAGTTGTGGAAATCTTAAAGGACACCTTTATGATATTTGGTCAAAACTTGGAGAAAGCAAGCAAAAAGAATTACTATATGCTTATGAAGCTGCTAGGCGAGAAAATCTCTTTATAAAAGAGTGTATGGATCGTGCTATAGATATTGCTAGATTCGAGAGAATCTCGAAAAAAGACTTTGAAGTGTATGATCTACATCAATTGTTTCGACAAATTGAAAATGAGTTTTTGAATCGATTTAAAAAGAACAGAATCTCACAAAAATTTCTATTAAAAGCACCAAACCGCATGGTTTTATGCGATAAGTTATTTATTAAACAGGTGTTAAGTAATCTTATTTCAAATGCCTGTGCTTCACTAATACGTACAACACATAGAAATAAGGAACTTACTGTTCGTACACTAAACAAGGGAGAAAACTTTGTATTCATTGTTGAAGACAATGGTTGGGGTATTAATCCAATACTTAAGGAGAAGATTTGGAAACCGTTTTACACTACAAAAAAGAAGGGAAAGGGTACAGGACTTGGGCTAATGATCTGTCGTAGGATAGTTTGCGACATTCATAATGGAGATATTAATGTGGCATCAAGGCACGGTATTGGGGCAACATTTACAGTAAGTCTACCATGTTTTTAGTTTTCATTGGTTTATAATATTTTTCTATGATAAGGAGCAAAAAATGGAAGAAGAAAATGAATTTGGTGTGGAGGTTGCATGGTGGGAACATGACATTAATTCAGTTAACCATGCCAAATCTTGTTTAGAAAGGCAAAATTTCATTATCCATCTAAGTGAGGATGTCGATGAAATTGAAAGCTGGGTTTGTCGTAATGGTTATGATGTGCTTTTGACTGACTTGCATACAGAGGGAGAAAGGGGGGGCACAGAATTGATACAGGGCGTATTGAAGTCAAGTAAAAGAATACCGATTATTCCAGTCAGCAGCTACCTTGGGAATTATGAAGCGCAACTCAGAAAAATTTCTCCGGAACTTGCCGAAATTGGTTTTGATAAAACAAGACTGAAGGAACCTAGTGGAATTGAAGAAATTCGCCAGAAAATACTTGATAACACAAATGGAGGTAAAATAAAAGTAGTAGAGCGTTGTTTTGGTTTCGTGGAAGAAACAATAGGAGAGGAAATCATTATTTGTGTTCAGTTGCCAGACAAAACTGAGGACAAAAAAACTTTTCAAAAAGATTTATTAGATAAAGTGGCTATCGGTGAACCTTCAAAATTTCTCGAAATTACTACGGTTGAACGTATACGCGGGAATGGTATGACATTGGAAACAATATTCAAGTGGCTTCAAAATGCAAGTAGTTAAGGAGGCAAAAGAAGATAGATGAAAAGCAAAAAGGAAAGCAAGAAGAAAAGACGGCATGATTTAGTGTTCAATATTTATCATGTCGGTCAGGGCGACAGCACCTTAATCGAATTTCCTAATGGAAAAAAGTATGGTTTAATTGATAGTTTTAAGCCACCATGGCGTAAGCCTCCATTTGTTAAAGTATTGCAAGAAAAAGCTAAAGATCATGGGCGTTGTGAAATGGCTTTTGTTTGTATTTCCCACCCGCACCGCGATCATGTTTTGGGTGTATCCGATATACTTAAAATTAAAGATTTAAATATTGATGAGTTTTGGCATCCTTTACCTGACATTGAAGAATTTCTTGCCATGAAGCCTTGTGCAGATGCATCGGAGAAGAATTATGCGTGGGCTAAAGCCGCTGAAGTATATTATAATTCTCAGATTAAGGAGTTTGTATCTTTTTCTCGAAAAATAAGAAAAAAAACAGAGCTTAAAAATACTCGCCCATTACGGGCCATTGGAGATATACCGCAAATAGAGGGTGTGCAAATATATTGTTTAAATCCTTGCCAGGGGACACTTGGAAAATATAAAGAAGAGATAAAAAAGAATAAAGGCTATTTTGATACATTTAATCGTAATCTTTTGGATACTATTTCTGCTACTTTTCTATTCGTATATGGTGAAAATTCGTTTTTATATTCATCCGATATACAAGGAGAAGAGTGGGGTCATCTGGTTGCGAATGTGATTAAGTTAAAGGATATTAATCCTTATTTTCCTGTTTCGTTAGTAAAGGCCTCTCACCATGGTGGTCCACGGTCATTTTATGATTCATTATGGCAGGATATTTTGGGGGAAAAAAAGAACTACGTTTTTGTATCTGGTGGAAATGCAACTCATCCTAATGATAAGTTTATTGATTCAGTACTTAAATCTAATAATCATTTATTCTGTACCGGCAAGTCTCAAACATGTGGCCGTGGTAAAAAGATTCGCAAGCCCAAAAAACACAAAAGCTTTCATGTTACGCGTTGGATGGAACGATATGGGAAACAGTTAGTTGATCATCTCGAACCCTGTTATGGTGATATACGTATAGTTTTACCTAAGAAAGGCCCTCCTAGGATAGAACCACAACATTTGGATCAACTGTGTGCAGATTCAGTTGGTAAATTTTAACTTGTGTAGAATAAATAGTGTACAGCGAGGGGTTCCGATAGTTCGATTCCGATGAATCGGTGGGGTAAATATTATACAAAGGTTTGCATTTGGGTTTGTTGCGATTGCATATTTTAGGGGGAAATTAAAGGGGGCAGACACTTTTAATTTTGCGTTTTTTAAATGATTCCGCGTGTGCACGGCCGGCCCACCTGAGGTGCAAGCTACCAAATCTTTTTGGACGCAAAGCCTCCAGATAGCACAGAAAGCGGCATTTTAATTGCCAATTTTCTATTTCCTATTTTCTATTTAGGGGACAAAATTTTTTTAATTTAGTTCTTGCATCACAGCGGTCATCATGTTATCGTGGCCGCTTTAGTGGAGTGTATTCTTCCATCTCTCAGGAGTATCCCCCCAATAATTAAGAATGAGAGATACTATTAATGTGGCCTATAAACAGGCCAAGGAGAAGTACAAATGAGTCTAGGTACAGTAAAATGGTTCAATGCGAGCAAAGGATTCGGTTTTATTACTCCGGACGATGGCGGCGATGATTTATTCTTCCATCACTCTGAGATTAAAATGGATGGCTATGCATCGCTCGATGACGGCCAAAAGGTTGAGTTTGAAGTCGGCGAGGGCAAAAAAGGTCCATGTGCGACGGGCGTAGTTGCCTGCTAAGCAGACAACAATACTTGAGAACTGAAAGGCCCTGCAAAATAGCAGGGCTTTTTTTTTATTAACCGAGGTACCTGGGGCATAAAATTACGCGGCACACCCTACCAGCTAATCCCTTTTTTGCGCGGAGTTTTGGCTCAAATGCAATTTATGCCCAAGGTAGGCGGCGAGCCGCCGCCAACCGGAGGCTCCTTATTCTGTCTCCTGCCTTCTGTATTCTGTATTCTATATGTGGATGCTCCGCGTCCACATAGCATAGAAAGCGGTTGCACTATCGTGCTATCGGGTAAAAAAATAAAAAAATTTATCTCCATACCCTATAAGCACTTATCGATTTTCGCATGTAAAAAAATCACCCATTTTCGCATGAGAGACGCAAGTTCGTGCAAAGGGTGGGGGGCTTACTTTTTTTTTAGACAGGATAACAGGATACTAAGATATATATAAAAACATTAACAAGATCATACTTTGGATCAACAGGAAGAAAATCAGGGGGCATAAAAAAATTAAAGGTATCCGGGGCTGGCGGCGATAAAAGGTTAACAGCAACCCCACCCGGAGGATGGGGCTAAACGATTTGGAATCGCGTTGTGATAATTGTTTTTTTTCGGTGTGGATGATGAATCCGGATCGGCCGGTGCTGACGTGCATGCAGAAGGTGAACTTCGTCGGCAGGTGGCGGGGGGTGGTTATCGATGGGGCGTGCGGTAATTTCTATCCGAGCAGTACCTGTAAACTCGGCTCGGGCGCTATCCGCAGGATCCCGGTTACGCGGGGCAGGTTCGCTATCGTTGACGGGGCGGATTATTACCGGCTGGTGCGGTTTCGGTGGCACGCGGTTTTTAACAGTAAAACATTTTACGCGGCCCGGATAGAGAGGGGCAAGACAATCAAAATGCATCGGGAGATAATGAGGGCGCCTAAAGAGCTGGTGGTTGACCATGTCGACCGTGACGGTCTGAATAACCGCAGGGATAATCTTCGGCTATGCTCGGCAGCTGAAAACGGCCGGAATACCGGATCAAATGCTCGCGGGACCTCGAAGTATAAAGGGGTCCACTGGCATAAGAGGATACGAAAGTGGGCGGCGGCAATTCAATATGATAAAAAAGTGTATCATATCGGATATTTCAGCGATGAAGTCGAAGCGGCAGAGGCTTACGATAAAAAAGCGAGAGAGTTTTTCGGCGAGTATGGCTATTTGAACTTTCCGCAGGAGAAATAAAAGATAATTAGCCATCCGCCAGAGGCTCGCCTGAGGCGAGTTTCACTCCAGCTTTGCTGGATTTCGCTACGCTCAACACGGACGCGAAGGACACAAAGAAAAAAAGGTTCCTGACACCTTTAATTCTCCTCAATACCATATTTCTGCCGTCTGTATTTAGCCCGCAAGGCAGCGTGTTTCTGCGGTTTCTTTTTGTGCTTCCACCAAAAACGCCCAGGCGCTGATTTTGATATCAGAACTATGGCAAACGCAATAGCCAAAAGTATAATTCCAACAAGTACGAAATAATACCCGGCAGCTATACCACACAAACGGTCTAAGAATCCACCGTGTGCGGCAGTGCGTTCTTCCTCTTCTTCTTCCTCTTCCTCTTCTCCTTCTTGTTGCGCCTTTTCCATAGCCTCGAACTCTGCCACCATTTTCAGCTTCATTCTGCGAGCTTCTTCCTGCTGTTGCACTTTTAGTTCAAGAGTTTTCTTTGGTCTCTCCGCCTGTTCAAGTTTTCGCTGAGTAATGGTAACCTGTTTTTCAAGCTCGGTCTTTTGGGCTGCTTCTTCTAACTCCGCCTTTCTTTTTATCTTATCATCCTGAACCTGTTTCCAATTCGGGTCTTGCCAGCGGTAGAGCGTGTATGTTCCTGTGCGGTTCTTCTTGAATACAACACAACCATTACACAGTTTGTTTGTCTGCTCTGGTGGGATTTGCTGATAGTACCAGATGTTAGTGGAGTCTGTCTGGCTGGCTGTCGTTTCTTTCGGTTGGCCTAATAACATTGTGACCTGAGTCTTACTCATGCCACTTCGCAGCTTCGTCCAGCTTTGAAAATCCGTCCACTTCTCGACAGGTTTTCTCTGTGCCATACACACGGCGGAAAACAAAACAATAACCGCTAAAGCTATCCTTTCTCTGTTCATAGCTGAGATTATAGCGGATTTTGGGCTATCTGGCAAGCCTGGCATTTTTCGCTATTTTGCCTTGACTGTCGCTATGTTCAGGGTATAATCGCTTGTAGCTTAATTGGGGGGAACTTTGGCGAGGAGGTAGGGAGATGAGAGCGTTATACAGAAAGCTGACCGCCCGTTGTGTTCAATGTGGGCAGAAACTCGACTCAAATCATTCAGCGACGACACAGGCAACAAGAGTTAACAAGCGATTCAGCGATTCACTCAAAACCCTGACCCGAACACCAATGGTGCAAAATTGCAGAAAGTGTCAGCGGATAATATTTGAAGGAGAGCCCGGCTTTGTGCAAAGATGTCTTCTGACTGACATCGCATAGCCCCGCTTTTTTTCTTGCATAATGGGCTTGGGGTGGTATAATTGCTGTATTGGGGACAAAAATCTGAGTTTGGAGGCAGAGAAAATGAAAAGGTCAGGGCTATTTTGAATAATTCAGTTTTGGTCATTGTTTTTCTGGTCTTTGAGCATAAAGATAGAGCATCCAGTTAATAAAGCCACAAGGCCACACTGTAAAGACAGACGAGTAAAATCTATCTTGCCCGAATATTCATATTCAGCATCTTGTACTTTTGGTGAAGTGAAGATAGGACTGTATTTGAGGTAATAGCCACTCTTGAAAGTAAACGGTGGAAACACACCCATAACACCAATAATGATTATCCCTGCCCACAGACATTTTCTTTGGTTTTTATTCATTTTGCACACCTTTCAGCTAAAGTCCCATTCGCTGAGATTATAAGCCCTTGCGGTCTGTGGCTTATCCACTATTCGGAGCCATTCTGTTATAGCCTGTCCTTTTGGGTTTTTTTCATATAAATTATTTCTTATACGGTATCTGCTGGAATAATACAAAGAAATCTCAAAATAGAATCACCTGTATTCTTGAAGGTATGCTCTTTATCGCCGGGTACAAATATCACATAATCCTTGCAAAATTTGTGTTCTTCTCCTCCATAGACAAAGACGCCTTCGCCTTCAAGAATAAACACCTCGTGTTCATGAGAATGTATATGCAAAGGTGTATGTCCTCCTGCTTTTAATTCAAACATTCGCATTACAAAATGAGTTGCTCCGTCATCTTTGGAAATGAGCAATTTGATTTCAACATCCTCGGCCCCATCCATTTCAACAGGCCTGGCGATTATATTGCTACTATTTTCTATTTTCATAATTGTTCCTTCTTAATTCCCTACCGCTATTTATATACTTTTTTGTTTTTGCCTGGGTTTTGGCCTGTCGTCTATGTTTTTCCCCTGCGGTTTTTATTTTTTCTGCGATTACTTTTTCTGCGGTTATTATCAACTGGCAAAGATATTTGCCTGCGGTCTTTACCGCTTCGCCGTTCATTTTGTCTTCGCTCGGAGCCGTCCCAATATTTTGTATCGTTTTGTTCAATCATAATATCCCCTTTTCGCTAAAGTCCCATTCGCTGAGATTATAACCCCTTGCGGTCTGTTTGGCAAGGCTGAGTATATTTTCTATTTTTTTTCTTGACACCGGCCAGCGTTATGGTACAATTCCGGTAATCAGGGACAAAAGTCTATATTTGGAGGTAGAGACAATGAGAAATGCAATTCTTGTTCTAACCATTGTGGCCGTTCCCTGTTTTGGCGCGACCATTAATGTTAACTGGAACGGTACAGGCGATTACACAACTATCCAGGCAGGGATCAATGCGGCTGTTAGCGGGGCCGATACCGTCATCGTTGCCGATGGCACTTATACAGGAAGTGGGAACTATAATTTGGATTTTGGCGGAAAAGCTATAACGTTACGCAGCGAAAACGGGCCGACAAATTGTATTATCGATTGCCAATACATATTTGATCCATTGGGACGGCGCGGTTTCTATTTCCATAGCGGTGAAGGTTCGGATAGTGTTGTTTCCGGCTTGACGATCAAACGCGGTTATATCTATGGAAGTAATGCGAAAGGAGGCGGAATTTATTGCACCGGTGCTTCGCCAACTATTGAAAATTGTGTCATTACAAATAATAGAGCTTATGGTAACAATCCCTTTATTGATAGCGGCGAAAACGGTGGGAATGCTTATGGTGGAGGTGTCTATACAGAATCGGGAAGTAACCCATATTTTGTCAACTGTTCGATACTAAACAATACTGCTAAAGGCGGTAATGGCGCAGATTTTGTTGTATGGTTTCCACCAGGTAATGGCGGCCTTGCAAGAGGTGGAGGCATATATGGTGCTGCAACATTAGAAAAATGTACAATCTCTAATAATACTGCCAGGGGTGGAGACGGGGGAGACGGGGG
>SDBT01014748.1_pt1 | contig 12442 bp, 12 predicted proteins | sample 2277101 | NCBI WGS metagenome assembly SDBT01 (sample SAMN10404973, study PRJNA504765) | marine sediment metagenome | isolation source: marine sediment core GS10_PC15, 103 cmbsf | place: Arctic Ocean: Southern Knipovich Ridge | collected 2010
GACCGGTCGGTGGGAGAGTACCTGTGGGCGCCGGGGGGCGAGGGCATCTACTTCATCGCCGCCAACGAGGGTCACAGGGCCATCTTCAACGTGGACCTGGCCTCAAAGGAGGTGAAACGCCTTACCGAGGGCACCTACAACAGCTCCCTCCAGATCACCCCCGGCGGGCCTCCCCGTGGCCGGGAGCCTCGGCGTAGCCTCCACGGCGAGCCCGGCCAGGGGCAAACCCTGGTCTTCCTGCGCCAGAGCATGAACGCCCCGGCGGAGATCTATAAGCTCGACCTGGCAACCGGGGAAGAGATGCAGTTAACCCATACCAACGATGACCTGCTGGCCCAACTGGAGATGAACCCGGCGGAGGAGTTCTGGTTCAAAGGGGCCGGCGGCGCGTCGGTGCACGGCTTCCTGCTCAAACCGCCCCATTTCGATCCGGGCCGCAAGTACCCCCTCCTGTTCCTGGTGCATGGTGGCCCCCAGGGTGCCTGGAACAACAGCTTTCACTTCCGGTGGAACGCCCAGCTGTTCGCCTCGCCGGGGTACGTGGTGGTGATGCTCAATCCCCGGGGCAGCACCGGCTACGGGCAGAAGTTCACCGACCAGATCTCGGGCGACTGGGGCGGCAAGGTCTACAAGGACCTTATGAAAGGGCTGGACTACGTCCTGGCGACCTACGATTTCATTGATCCCGACCGGCTGGCGGCGGCCGGCGGCTCCTATGGCGGCTATATGATGAACTGGTTTGAGGGCCATACCGACCGCTTCAAGGCCTTTATCAACCACGCCGGGGTCTTCAACTTCACCAGCATGTACCTCCACACCGAGGAATTGTGGTTCCCCGAGTGGGATTTCAAGGGCACGCCCTGGACCAACCCCGGCATGTACCGCAAGTGGTCGCCCCATCAGTTCATCAGCAAGTTCAAAACGCCCATGCTGGTGATCCACGGGGAGCAGGACTTTAGGGTGCCCATCAGCGAGGGATTGCAAACCTTCACCGCCTTGCAGAGGATGGGCGTGCCGTCCAAACTGCTATATTTCCCTGACGAGGGGCACTGGATCATCAAGCCGCAGAACAGCGAGCTGTGGTATGAGACCGTCTGGGATTGGCTGGCGACGTATTTAAAGTAAGGGTGTTTCCCTTGACCAAACGCATCTTGATTGTCTACGGCCTGCTTATTTCGCTGCTGTCGTCTCTATGCGGCCAGAACGTCCTGATTGTCTATTACAGCGTCCGGGGGCACACGGCGGCCATGGCGGAGGCGGTGGCCGCTGGCGCCCGGTCGGTGCCCGGTGTGTCGGTCAGGCTGCTGCCGGTGGATCAGGCGACCAACGAGGACGTCCTGGCGGCCGACGCCATCATTCTGGGCAGTCCGGTGTACAACGCCAACGTGGCGCCGCCCATCCAGCGGTTCATCAACAGCTGGCCGTTTGTCGAGCCGGATTCCTCCGGTAAGAGCGGCCCCCTGCGGGACAAGCTCGGCGCCGCCTTCGTCACCGCCGGGGGTATCTCAGCCGGGGAAGAGCTGGCCCAGCTGAATATCCTGCACTCAATGCTGATTTTCAACATGATCGTCGTGGGTGGGCCTTCCTGGTACCAGGCGTTCGGTGCTTCCGGGATAACTGGTGAGGAGCCTTTTGCCGATAAAGGCCGAGAAGGCGCGGTTCATCCATCATTCCTCGCAAAAGGTAAGGCCCTGGGAAAGAGGGTGGCCGAACTGGCCAAGAGGCTGCAGCAGGCCGAAGGGGGTAGTTACTGATAATGTAGTTCCTGTCATCAGGGTTCTTTTTTAAATTTTAGCGCGTTTTTTCCCGTTAAGAACGATAGCGTATCAACCTTTGGCAAACAGCAGTTCCCGGCAGGGTGTGCTTACGCCAAATATATGGACCCCAGTCCTGGTACTTTAGCGGGTTGTTCCGTGACATAAAAGAACTTGCTCAGCTCAAAGAGTGCGGCGTACTGAAAGTATTGAACAAGCCGTACAAGCTTAATGAAGTAATTCAGGGAGTGGAAGTGGCACTGGAGAGACTGCCAGGCCGATACCCGAAGATCAGCCCGTACCTTCCCCTTGGAGCCTCTTAACCTGTCAGGGTCAATTCGGGCGCAGCGGTTATTCGCCGTTATTTGCGAGCACCTTTGAACGTATAGCCCTTCTTTCTCAGAACTTTCAATCCCTGCAGATAGCCCCTTTTACCCTTCCCTACGATCTGTTTTAGGCACACATCAGCGATCAGGGAGACCTTGCGGAACGCCTCCCGTTTGTGGATGTCGGAAAGGTGTACTTCCACCACCGGGTAGTCCACGGCGGCGATAGCATCGCGGATGGCGTAGCTGGTGTGGGTATAAGCACCGGGATTTATGACGGCTCCAGCCACTTTACCGATGTGGGCATGGAGGCAGTCGATAATGTCCCCTTCGTGATTGCTTTGAAAGAAGACTAGATTGTCATTTATCAGCTCGGGCCGTTCCCTGATCCAGGCATTGAGCTCATCCAGAGTCTCCTTGCCGTAAATCTCCGGTTCCCGTCGGCCCAGGATATTCATGTTGGGTCCTTGAATCACCAGGAATCTCATCCAAACCTCCGTTGTAGTTCGTCAAGTGCCTTTTCGATTTGGGGCTCGGTAACGCGGGTCGTGACTACCGGCCGGCCGATGGCTTCAAGCAGGACAAAATGGAGCACTCCCCGGCGGACCTTCTTGTCATGACTCAGGAACGTCCGGAAGGCCGCCAGGTCCAGTACCGTCAGTTTGGGCAGCTCCAGGTGGTCCACAGGGGCCGCGAGCAGCTCCAGTTCACTTGCGGGAAAGCCGGTCACCAGGGTGCTGATATAACCGGCCGCCACCATACCCATAGCCACCGCCTCACCGTGTCTAAGGGTATTGTAACCAGCGGCCGCCTCCAGGGCGTGTCCCAGGGTATGCCCGAAGTTGAGGATTCGCCTGTGGTCGCTTTCCCGTTCATCTCCGGAGACAACCTCGGCCTTGATGCGGCAGGACCGGGTAATGGCGTCTTCCAGGAAGGGCAGGTCTTTAAGGTCAACCAGTTGTTGTATGCCTCCGGCCAACTGCTGTAAGAATCCGCCGTCGGCAATAGCCGCCGCCTTGATGATCTCAGCACAGGCGGAGGTCAGCTCGCGCCGGGGCAGAGTACGCACCAGGGTCGGATCGATCAATACCGCCCGGGGCTGGTGGAAGGCACCGATAAGGTTCTTGCCGCAAGGGTGGTTCACGCCCGTCTTTCCACCGATGGAAGAGTCCACCATGGCCAGTAGCGTGGTGGGGATCTGGATGTAGGGGATGCCGCGGAAGAGGGTGGCCGCCACAAAGCCGGTAACGTCCCCCACCACGCCGCCGCCCAGGGATACCAGCGTCGAGGCGCGGTCCAGGCCCACCTCCAGGAAGGTGTCATAGAGGCGGGACACGGTGGCCAGGTCTTTGGCCTTTTCACCGTCGGGTATAAGGGCGATTGACACCTGGCAGCCGGCGGCGGCCAGGGCCGATTCCACCACCTCGCCGTAGAGCTCGTAGATATTGGCGCTGCTGACTAATCCCATCCGACCTGTGATTCCCAGCGGCTCCAGCAGCTCCGCCAGCGATGGGAGCAGCCCCTCACCGATGTGGATAGGGTAGCTGCGGGGGCCCAGTTCAACAGTGATGGTCGTCATACTGCGGGGGAGTAAACTTCAGCTGGCAGCTGGGCTAGCAGTTCTCCAACGAGTATATCGGGGTCTTTGCCTTCGGTCGTAAGGGTGATTTTCGCGCAGTCCTGGTACAGTGGCTCCCGCTCGCTGAGGATGGTGGCCAGTCGCTGGGTGACAGAAACGGCGCCTTTCAGCAGGGGCCGCTCCTTGTCGGGGCCCACCCGCTTTGCCAGCGTTTCCGGCGAGGCCTTCAGGTAAACGGTGATCTGCCGGCGGAGACACTCCAGATTGTCGGCGGTAACTACCACGCCACCCCCGCAGGCGATGACCTGCTTCTCCTGCTGGCAGAAACGGCGCAGCTGACTCTGTTCCTCCTCGCGGAACTTCTCCTCGCCCAACTGCTCGAAAATTTCCCGTATGGGGCGTCCTAAGCTGGCGGATATTTCCCCGTCGAGGTCAACGAAGTTGTAGCCCAGACGTTGTGCCAGGAGCGGGCCGATGGTCGATTTACCGCTGCCCATAAGCCCGATGAGGCAGACGTTACCGGCGGCGAACGGGTGGTGAGTATGATTCTCGTTATCCATAATTACTATCCCTAAAGTTAATACCGGGATTTCCCCAAAAATAATCAAATGAAATTAAAGAATACGCTTATGCTTTGGCGAATTGCCTGTTCGTAACTCACTCCCCTCACTCCGTGAGACCGGCTCGCCGTGGCGTCTACGCCGAGGCCACTCTCTTTCAATGAGAGTGGGTTGGGGGTGAGTTCCGGAAGTTAATACCGGGCCGTCGCTTTCATGTGGGCTTTAATCTGATCCATGCTGTCACCGCCGAATTTTTCCAGCAGGGCATCGGCCAGGACCAGGCAGACCATGCTCTCAGCGACGATAGAGGCTGCCGGCACGGCGCAGGCGTCGGTGCGTTCCTGGTGGGCCAGACCGGGCTCACCGGTTTGAATATCGACCGAACGCAGCGGTTTAATCAGAGTGGGCAGCGGCTTCATCACCGCCCGCACTACAACAGGTTGGGCGTTGCTCATGCCCGCCTCGATACCCCCGGCGTTGTTGGTGGCCCGGGTAAGCCGGGTCGTCTCACCCTCAGGTATGATCTCGTCCTGAAAGGCACTGCCAGAACGCTTCGCCCCGGCAAACCCCAAGCCGATTTCCACTCCCTCGATAGCGTTGATGGACATCACCGCTTCACTCAAGCGGGCTTTCAGTTTCAGGTCCCACTGGATATGGCTGCCGAGGCCGTAGGGTATCCCGGTGGCGATAACCTCGAAGATGCCCCCCACACTGTCTCCAGCGGCATGGGCCTCATCAATGGCCTGCATCATGGCTTTTGCCGCTTTTTTATCAAGGCACCGTACCGGGGAGGTATCCACCTGGGCATTGAGATCATCGGGGGAAAGGCCGTCAGGCAGCGCCGACTGGTCCTGGGCGGCGTGAATAGCGATTACCCGGCTGCCCACCTCAATACCCAGATCACCCAGGAATTTACGGGTAATACTGCCCAAAGCAACCCTCATGGCTGTCTCCCGGGCGCTGGCCCGTTCCAGCACGTTGCGGATATCGGTAAAGCCATATTTCCTGACTCCTGCCAGGTCGCCGTGGCCGGGCCGGGGAAGCGTGACCGGCTCAAGGGGGCCTTCAGCTGGACCGACAGACATGATATGCCGCCAGTTGGCCCAGTCCCGGTTGGGCAGGATCAGGGCGATGGGAGACCCCAGCGTACTGCCATGACGCACGCCGGTATAAATCTCGGCCCGGTCGCTCTCGATGTCCATGCGCCGGCCCCGGCCGTGGCCCTTCTGCCGCCGGGCCAGCTGCGAAGCAATGTAGTCCTCGGTGATCCCCAGGCCGGCCGGCAGTCCTTCCAGAATGCCCACCAGCCCCTTTCCGTGAGACTCACCGGCCGTCAACCAACGCAGCTTCCGCATCATACCGTTTCTCCTGTAGGCGGGGTCGGGCCTGTCCTGAGCAACGCCGAAGGGCCTGTCCTGAGCGACGCCGAAGGGCCTGTCCTGAGCGACGCCGAAGGGCCTGTCCTGAGCAACGTCGAAGGACCGGTACTTGAGGCTTGTTCCTCAACGGCGGTCGACAGCGCAGCTTTCAAGGCGGGCAGCTCGATCCCGGGATTAAGCTCGCCGACCTCGTTGTAAATGACACCGGGGAACCAGTGTTCCAATGACGCCAGCCCCTGGGCAATAAACATATCCAGCCCCGTGACGGTCCGGCAGCCCCGTTCCAGCGCCCGCCGCAGGAGCAGGGTGTTTTCCGGGCGATATACCAGGTCAAAGACGGTCTGTCCCCGATGGAGCTGGTCAGCCCTGAGCGGCGAGTCCCCTGTCCGGGGCCACATACCCACCGGGGTGGCATTGACGAGCAGCTGGTAAGGGGCAGTGTCCAGCTTGGGGCTGATGAGCCGGCCTTCCAGGGTGGTGCCGCCGGCCTGCTCCCGGAAATCGGCCCGGAGGCTCTGCACCGCCGGCTTTCTGCAGTCCACCACGCAAATATGGTCAGCCCCCAGCAGCATCAGCGCCGCCACGACGGCCCGGCCGCCGCCGCCGGCACCAATAATCAGTACATCGCTGCCCGCGGTCTGGAAGGCTCCCTGTTTGAGGGCATAACAAATGCCGGTAACATCGGTGTTGTGTCCAACGAGCCGACACCGGTCCACAACCACGCAATTCACCGCACCCACCCGCGCGGCGTCAGGAGCTGTCTCGTCCAGGTGCGCCAGGAAAGCCGTTTTGTGCGGCAGGGTAATGTTAATGCCGGCCAGCTCTCCCTGCCGCAGCTGCCGGGCCACCCCGGCCAGACCTTCGGGCAGCGTATCCAGGGCCTGATAGTGAGCATCCAGGGACAGCCGGTGGAAGACGTGATTGTGGAGAGCAGGGCTAAGGGAATGGTCAAGGGGATGACCGATGACGGCGAACTTCTTCATGACACCACCTTCTGGACCAAGTCGTGAAAGCCGGGGAACGAGATTTCCACGCAGTCCGGATCGTCCAGCGAGGTGGCACCGTCAGCTATGCAGCCCGCGACCGCGAAGGCCATGGCGATGCGGTGGTCACTGTAGGTGGTGATCGCAGCGCCCCGGAGTGGAGTAGGCCCCTGAATACGGAAGCCGTCGGGAAGCTCCTCCACCCGCCCCCCCATGCGGCCAAGGTTTTCGCAGACGGCCTCGATGCGGTCGCTCTCCTTCACTCGCAGCTCGCCCGCGTCGCGAACTGTGGTGACTCCTTCGGCCTGGGAAGCAAGTACCGCCAGTACAGGCAGCTCATCGATCAGGGCCGGGATTACGGCGCCGGAAATCTCAATGCCTTTCAGGGAAGAGGATTGGACGGTGAGGCTGCCGACCTCCTCACCCAGGGCCCGGCGCTTGCCCGTCCAGGTTATCCGGGCTCCCATGCGCTGCAGGGAGTGGAAGAGCCCCATGCGGGTAGGATTTAGCAGGAGGTCAGCGAAGGTGAGCTCCACGTCCGGCAACAGAACCGCCAGGGCCGCCGGGAAAGCCGCCGAGGAAGGATCGCCGGGCACATCGAGCTCGAACGGCATCACCGCCCGCTTTCCGGGACCCAGAGTGATCCGATTCTCCATAACCTGGATATCCACGCCCAGGTTCTGGAGCATGAGCTCGGTGTGGTTGCGGGTGGGGGCCGGTTCGGTCACCTCAACGATGCCCTCGCTGGCCAGTCCCGCCAGCAGCAGGGCCGACTTGACTTGGGCACTGGCTACGGGTAGCGTGTAAGTCAGGGATGTCAGCCGGGCGGGGTGCAGTTCGAGGGGCAGAGTCCCTTCAGGCGACAACCGCACCCTGGCTCCCATCTGTCGGAGAGGTTCAGCCACCCGTCCCATAGGCCGTCGGGAAAGGGAGTCATCGCCGGTCAGCCGCGCTGGAATGCCCCGTCCCGCCAGCAGGCCGGCCAGCAGGCGCGCGGTGGTACCCGAATTGCCAGCGTCCAGGTCCCCGTCAGGTGTCTGGAAATCGCCGCCGCGGCCTTCAACTATAACCACCTCGCTTTCGTTGCAAATGCGGATACCGCACTGCTCCAGGCAGCGGCGGGTGGCGTCCACATCGGCACCGGGGGAAAGGTTAGCCAGGCGCGAGGTCCCGTCAGCCAGGGCCGCCAATATGAGAGCCCGGTGGGAGATGGACTTGTCGCCCGGCAGATGCAGGTGCAACGGAGTCCGGCTTCCTACCCGGCTACGGTCGTGCGGGTTTTGAATGAGCGGCCTAACGCGGCGGTAACCTTTGTCAGCAGGTCCATCAGCTCCTGGAAGTTCTCCGGCAGCAGGGCTTGAGGGCCGTCCACCAGGGCGTGGGCCGGGTCATCATGCACCTCTACCAGGAGGCCGTCGGCACCGGCCCCTATCCCTGCCAGTGCCATGGGGATGACCCTGGACCGGTTGCCGCTGGAGTGACTTGGGTCTACGATAATAGGCAGGTGACTTACCTCTTTGAAGGCCGGGATAATGCTCACGTCCAGGGTGTTACGGGCGTGGCTGGTGAACGTGCATACCCCCCGTTCGCAGACTACCACATCATGGGTACCGTGAGACATAAGATACTCGACGGACATGAGGGTCTCGTCTAAAGTGGCGCTCATACCCCGCTTCAACAACACCGGCATGCCCAGCTTCCCGGACTCCTTCAGGAGCTCGAAGTTCTGCATGTTCCGGGTACCGATCTGCAGCATGTCGGCGTACTGGGCCACCAGCGGGGCCAGGCCCGGGTCCAACACTTCCGTCACTACCGGCAAACCGGTTTGCTCCCGGGCTTCGGCCAGGATCTCCAACCCTGGCTCCCCCAGTCCCTGGAAAGTATAGGGGGAAGTACGCGGTTTGTAAGCGCCGCCCCGAAGCATATGGGCGCCCCTGGAGGCCACTATCTCGGCAATGCGCAGGGTCTGGTCCCGGCTCTCGACAGCGCAGGGACCGGCGATCATCACCACACTGCCGTCACCGAACCGTACATCACCTACGGCTACCACTGAGTTCTCCGGTTTAATCTCGCGACTGGCCAGCTTGTAGGGCTTGGTCACCGGGATGACCTGCTGAACCCCCGGCAGCCCTTCCAGGTAGATTCGATCCTCAATCCCCTTATTCCCGGTCACCCCGATGGCCAGCCGGGTGGCGCCGGGGATGGGATGGGGCTTATACCCCAGTTCGCGAATACGGTTTTCCACCCGCTGGAGATCCTCATCCGAGGCGCGGGGGTTCATGATGACGAGCATTTATTCCCTCTGTAAAATTGATTGCTTGACCTGTTCAACCGCCCTGACGACTGCGTCCACCATTTCCGTGGTGTAGGGGTTGAAGTTCTCCAGGTCGTGAAAGAGATCAAAACTGTCGTGGCAGGTCTGTTCCACCACTAGCTGCAGGTCCCGGAAGCCTTCGGTGTCTATGGGAGTAGCAGCGATGCCGAATTCCGTTAGTACCCGCCCGATAAAGTGGGTGATACCCTGGCTGCGGGCGGCCAGACGGTCGTGTTCCTCCGGCGTCATTTCCTGGATGTGCAGTCCCTGATCCCGGAAGTATCGGGCCCACTGGTCGAACCGGTCGTTGCGTGGGGATACCGGATGCATTACCATTGACAGGTCCTTGAAACCATGCTGGCTGGAGTCGGGCCCGAAAAGGGGGTGAGAGGCTATGGTGGTGACCTCCGGTGGAAAGTGTTCCTTCATGACGGTGGCGGGGTAGACCTTCACCGAGCAGACGTCGAATATCGTGGCACCGGATTTTACATCGGGGACCAGCCCGGCCACCACTTCCTTGAAGCTGCGAATAGGCACGGCCAGGAAGATGGTAGGGGCGGCCGCCACCTCATTCCACTCAGCCGGCCGGGCGCCAACCGCCCTGGCCCGCTCGGTAATATCGGTGATATCGTAAGCCAGCACTTCATAGCTGGGGGCCAGCAGCCGGGTCAGGACCGGACCGAAACGGCCGAACCCGATGATGCCGACAGTAGTATTTATTTCTCCGGTTGCCATTTGTTTACTCCTAGAAACAGAGTCAGATTGTTCTTCAGGTCCTGGATGCCCTCGGCCAGAAATTCCAGCCCGTACAGCTCGCCGCACTTCCGGCTGCCGATGACCGCCGCCGTGGTAGGGATCTCCCCTTTAGCCAAGCGCTCGGCGGCGAGGGCGGTGTCATCCTCGTGGATCAGGGGGCGGGTCCAGAAATGGTCCGCCAGGTAGTCGCGGCACTGGCCCAGGGCCTGGGGATGGGAATGAACTTCAGTAATATCGCCCACCAGGAGGCCGGTCCGGCCCAGCAGGCACTGCTCCACCTGGGTGTGAAACATCTCCACGATGTTACACCGGAACCAGGCCAGGGCCTCAATGCTCTCAATCACTACGCCCCCCTGGGCATTCTCCATGGCCATGATGCCATAGTCCACCTCACCGTCGTCAATAGCCTGGAGTACCCTAGCCGAAGTTATGAGGTAGACCAGCTCGTAGTCGTCAATGCCGTGCCGGTCACAGAACGGCTGGGCCGCCTCCTCGCTGAAACTCCCTTGAGCTCCCTGTATCCCTACCCGCATTCGGGCTCGGCCGCTCATATGCTGTCTCCTTTTGCTGGGTCATTGTTACTTGTGCTCAGAACCGCTGCCAGGGTTTGCAGGTATTCCGCCGCCTCGGTCACCGGATCGTCGGCCTTTTGCAGACGAGTTAATAGAGCGCTGCCCACCACCACGCCGTCGGCCCTGGCGGCAGCCCGGCGTACATCGTCCGGCGTTGATATGCCAAATCCCACCACAAACGGTACTTCCGATACGGCCCGTACCCGGTCAAGATATTGGTCCAGCTGCTCCCGCCCAGTCAGGGTTGATCCAGTGACTCCCAGGATCGACACGGCGTACAGCAGGTCCTCCGCCTCCCGCCCCAGCTGCTCAATACGGTCGTCGTCGGTGTTGGGGGCCACCAGGTAAATAGTGCTGATGCCCATCGAACGGGCCTGCCCGAAGAACGGAGCCCCTTCTTCCGGCGGCAGGTCGGGGATGATCAGCCCGTCCACCCCCGCTTCACCAGCCCTGGCAAGGAAAGGCTCCAGGCCCATGTTCAGCAGGGGATTGATGTAACCCATGAGCACGATGGGTATCTGGGAGCGTTCCCGGATTTGGACAACCGCCTCCAGGATCCAAGGCATAGTAACGCCGTTGGCCAGGGCCGCCTGGCTGGACTGCTGGATTACGGGGCCGTCGGCCAGAGGGTCGGAGAAGGGCATGCCCAGCTCAACCATATGGGCACCGGCTCTCTCGGCCGCCAGTACCAGGGGAACAGTGTCCTCCAGGCGGGGAAACCCGGCGGTGATGAAGGGCACCAGTTTTTTGCCGGGTTCGCGGAACAGCCGGGCGATGCGCCTCATGGCAACTTCCTCCCGAGGGCCTCGGCCACCGTGTGCACATCCTTATCCCCCCGTCCTGACAGGCACAGTACCACGCTGGAGCCGGCGGGGAGGTCGATTCTGCCCCGCTGCAACGCGGCCAGGGCGTGGGCCGGCTCCAGGGCGGGGATGATCCCCTCCTTCTCCGACAGCCACTGAAAGGCCGCCAGGGCCTCCTCATCGGTGGCGGTGAGATAGGTTACCCGCCCCTGCTCTTTGAGGTAGCTGTGTTCCGGCCCCACGCCGGGGTAGTCGAGGCCGGCGCTGATGGAGTGGGGCAGCTGTACCTGCCCGTCACCGGTCTGCAAGAGGTAGCTGGCCGAGCCGTGGAGCACCCCCCTGGTTCCCCTGCTCAGTGTGGCGGCGTGGGCACCCGAGTCCAGCCCCCGCCCGGCGGCTTCCACGCCGACCATGCGCACCTGCTCATCCAGGAAGGGATGGAACAGGCCGATGGCGTTGCTGCCACCACCCACGCAGGCCAACAGCAGGTCCGGCAGCCCCCCCGCCTGCCGCGCGAACTGCTCCCTGGTCTCCCGACCGATCACTGATTGAAAATCCCGAACCAGCATCGGGTAGGGGTGAGGCCCTACCGCCGATCCCAGGAGATAGTGGGTATGCTCCACGCTGGCGACCCAATCGCGGATGGCCTCGTTGGTGGCGTCTTTCAGGGTACGGGTGCCGGACGAAACAGGCCGCACTTCCGCTCCCAGTAACTCCATGCGAAAAACGTTGAGCCGCTGGCGGTGCATATCCTCCTCGCCCATGTATACCGCGCACGTCAGGCCGAACCGGGCCGCAACTGTCGCCGTGGCCACCCCATGCTGCCCGGCCCCGGTCTCGGCGACGATACGGGTCTTGCCCATGCGCCGGGCCAGCAGGATCTGACCCAGGGTGTTATTGATCTTGTGGGCGCCGGTGTGGGCCAGGTCTTCCCGTTTCAGATAGAGGTCGGCGCCCAGCTCCGCGCTGATTCTCTGCGCGTGGTAGAGGGGGGTCGGCCGCCCGGCGTACTGCCGTGACAGCTGGTCAAGCTCCTCCCGGAAGACCTGATCCTCTTTCGCTGCTGCGTAGGCCTGCTCCAGTTCGTTGAGGGCCGGGAGGAGGGTCTCCGGCACGTACCGGCCACCGAATTCGCCGAACCGACCCCGGCTGTCGGGCTGAGCGTAGGTAGGCGACAGGGTCTTAGAAGACCTGCTCATCACCAGCCTCGGTGTTTCTCAAAATGGCAAACAGGCGCTCCAGCTTGGCCCGGTCTTTCAGGCCAGGACTGGCCTCAATGCCGCTGTTGACGTCCACTGCGTCAGGATGGATGGCCTTAATGCCGTCTAAAATGTTTTCAGGTGTCAGGCCGCCGGAGAGGATCAGGGGCCTGGTAAAAGCGTCCCGGTTCACCAGCGACCACTCAAAGGCCCGGCC
>SDBT01014749.1_pt1 | contig 12441 bp, 6 predicted proteins | sample 2277101 | NCBI WGS metagenome assembly SDBT01 (sample SAMN10404973, study PRJNA504765) | marine sediment metagenome | isolation source: marine sediment core GS10_PC15, 103 cmbsf | place: Arctic Ocean: Southern Knipovich Ridge | collected 2010
ATCAAGAAAGATGGGGAAGTCGGGAACATGGCCAAAATCCTTTTGCACAAGTCTGAGATGTGTGAAATACAGGTCATTTTTTATTTTGACCGGCAGGTCGTCTCTCGGTTTGTCGAAGCCTCGAAGAACTGTGTTTACAACTCTACAACTCTACCAAAGGCCACCTGCACAGACCGCCTGCTATCTTGGGTAGACCTATTGTGTTTTTCAATACCAGAAAGCAGTCTGGGAGAATTCTGAACACAAAAGAACCCGTTAAATGTCGGAAAATACAATCGCAAAGTTGTAAATTAGAAGTGTAGTTTGACAATCTTTGAACTTGCCATGAAACAACAACAGACTGAGTGAAATCGAGAGACAACAGATCGTCTCAATAATGTTTGCCATCTTCACATTTTCATCTATTAATTTCTCACAATGTGATTAAACTCCTCGCTTTTACACACGGTAGTTGGCTTTTGGTTGGACAGAAAAACTATCTGATTATGCCGAGTGGATACCGGCGAATTTCCTTTCCGCGTTCATTAGAACATCATTTGTGCACTTTCTTGTGCGCCGAGGAGAGGTGATCATCTCAATCATAATTTGCGGACATGTTCTAGCAGGTTGTCAGTTATGTCGTTGATCTCAGCCAGTTTTTTCTTCGTCTTCTCCAATTTCCCTTCATGCATTTTAATCCGGGAAGGGGGGACGTTGGGTTGTCCATTGAGAAAGCGTATCGTTGAATTTAGACTCGATACACGACTTATATACTTAGCCTTGTTCTCAAGGGTCTTCCCCACTTTTTTTCGCAACATGGTTTTGCAAGCATTGTAAGCTCTTTCTTCATTCGCTGTCATTCTCTTTGTCTTAATTCTTTTTAGTATTTCATAAGCTGCTATCAGGAAAGAACCTCCGGTTCGTTTTGACAGCAATCTGTTTATTGAAGCAAAAGACGACTCCAAATCGACAGCTGCGATTGATTCTATCGCGCGGATCAACTTATCCGGGGCCATAGCCACAATATTTTCATTGGACAGAATGTTAGCTCCTTCAAATCGCTTTATATCCGAGTCGATGGATCTGGCGACACCTACGAGCCACTCCGGATAGAGAGTAGCAATTTTCTTTAGCTTTCTCATGAGCGGTAAATGCTTGCTCTTTAACTTGGGCTTCAGTTTATGATACAAGGGCGAAAGCCCCCTAATAGCCTCGCCTGAGGACACTCTTTCAACTGCATCTACATAGCTCTCTTGAATACTTGACGACGCCGTCAGTATTTTATCTTGGTACTCAACTAGCTTTTTCAGAGCTATACGAGACCCAATCTGAGCGAGCGTTCTGAACACAACATCTCTCTTGTCCTTCCCGAAAGTACTTTCAAGAGAATCAAAGTTTAGCAAGAAAAGCTCGTCCATGGCAGCTAAAAGACTAATCCACTTGTCATCAACCTTCTCCATCCCCTTGACCAGGTTCAATATTTTGTTGAAAAATTCTACCTTTAGGTTTTCGTCTGTATATTTTGCTTCCTGAAGGCATCTGGCCAACAGCAACATTCTGTCGTATGAGCCTTTGCTAACTCTAAAAAACTTGGAAAAGAGTCCAGAAATGTCGCCTCTTAATCCCGAGTACATCTCGATCGAATTGAACCACCAAGGATTTCGTACAAAAGAAAGCAGTTCCTTCTCTTGATTGTGGCGAAGTAGCCTTGCACCGCAGAAATACTCTTGAAAAGAGAAATGGTAGAACTCAAAATTTCCGTTTTCATTTCTCATTAACAAACAGCTTCTTGCGGAGATCTCCCCCAGCAATTCGGATACTCTTCGACTTGGTATTCCGATAGTCTTACAAGCAGTTGAAAAGACCGAAAGAATATCACTTTCGGTGAATTCCTTCCTTCCACTTGATTGACCATCGTAAGCTAATTCTTCCAGACAGTATTTCTTATCCCTGTATTCGAATATGTTAGGCAGTCCTCTCACCTTGTCCCATCTCTCCAGAAGAAGCTCAGCAATGCTGTCGTATATGTGTGCCTTACTCAATTTCCCAGAATGTCTGTTCCTGCTCTCCACCGGGGCATCATATAAGATAGCTATGAGTGTAAGGAGCAGTGGTGTACTCGCAAGGCTTCTGAGTGAAGTGTTATGGTCTAACGTATGCTTCATACCTTCGACTTTTGTATAATCGTGTCTGAACCATTTTCTGATGAATCGCTCTCTTTCCTCCCTGCCAAAGGGCAAGAGCGTAAGGAATCGATGATTAAGATCTGCTGACGATTGGGCGTGTTTTTGAAGTTCATCTGCACAAGAATATCTTGACGTAATCACACACCTTATGTGCGTGTTTGTGGCGATATCGTCCAGGCACCTTAGAAATCCATTTCGAATATCCTGAGACGATATCTCATCAAAGCCGTCAAACATCATGATAAAGTTATCCGCACTAGAAAAAGACTTTGACCAGTCCAAACCCAAACGTTCCACCCTTTCACTAATGTTATTCAGCAATACCTCTGATGAAAATACATCTGAGTGTCTTAAGGAATAAAGACGGACGTACACTGGTACAAAAGAGAGGTTATTCACTAGCGTTCCGTCAGAGTTGGAGATGAGATCTAGAATAGCTTTCTGGAATGAAAGTGTTTTACCACCCCCTGGAATCCCAAACATATAAAGAACAGAATCATTCTTGAGGAGGTCAACGAACTTATACTTATCCGCGTTGGGTGGTACTTTCTGAGGTAGAGGGATGAAATCTGTAAGATCACCGCCAGTGTAAATGTCATACAATTTTTTGTCTTCAATGGCACCAAGCTGTCGCAGATTCTTCACAAGATAGTTTGTTGCATACAGAGTTTTTACATATACATTTTGAGAAGACAGTACTCCTTCAATTATATCAGGCTTATATTTGTCTATTAGAGCGACTAGCTCCGGACCATCAATGAACGTTATTAGATGAGCGTTTGACTCCAATTTCTGTTTGATGCTGTTCTTTGCGAATGCATCCATTGGATGTGGCGTGACAATATAACACTTAGATAGATGAAAAGTGCTTCCTGTCACCAAATCGTGGTATGGAACGACGATAGCTTTTTCTACTTGAAAATAGACTGCGGGAGCACCCGTGCGACTGTGAAAATCGCCCGAAATCTTGTCTTTTTCAATAACAACCCCAATATACTCCTCTAGCACAATGGGATCTTCTCTGCAAAAGACCAGATCCTTACCTTCTTCCAGCGGCCCATGGTAATCCCGAATTCTCCGGAAATGCATCGCGTCGAATAGGTCTATAAGAATGAGTTCTTTCAACTCCTTGTGGGAAAGGCCCTGTAGCAGTTCTAGTTTCTCTTTGTTCGTCAGCATGCAAGCCTCACTGATGATACCCATTTGTAAACAGTGTCTTTCTTAAGTCCCAGTTTATGGCCAATTTCGTCTACTGAAAACCATCTATCCTTCACTACGCCTCAAAAGGAATCTAACTGGGCATGCTCTAAGCTGATAGAAGACCATAACAGCAGGAATTTGTCAATTGTTTTTGTTGGATAAATACAACAAAAAAACTATAAATCAAAAGTGTAACGGTTAGTTTCCTCCTTAGACCATCTAAACACAAAATCCTCAGATAACCACCTCTTATTCTTGTTTTATCTCAATCCATAGAGATAAAGTAATTCCTTGTAATTTAGTTGCATATTCGTATAATTACAAACCAGCTAACAACGGGGGCTTGCAACCGGGGCGGCGAGTTAATTGATTATTTGTTAAAGATGATTGATTCCTTCGATTGAACTCAGGACAAGTATTGGTATTCCGCCGAAGGCGAGCGGAGGCATATAGAGAATAGGTTAAGGGGACACAGATGCCCGATCATTCGTGCCTTATTAAAATGAGGATAGTTAATTTTGGTTGTATTGGCCCCGAAGGTTTGGACATCGAGCTTAGTGACATAATAGCTTTGGTTGGACCAAATAATACAGGAAAAACAACGGTTTTGCGAGCTTATGAAGCTGCTGTCGGTAACCAAATGTTATCTAAAGACGAAATTTGCATCAATTCCGGTGGGCAGTCAACAAGTGTTGAGATATGGGTTCATTTGCCTGAAGCAGTAACCCAAAATTATATTGCGGAAAAGTGGATAGAGACTCAAGACGACCTTCGGCTTGTACGTAGTAAATGGGAGTGGACACCGCCTGATTACAAACCAGTTAGGACGACATGGGATCCTGAGATTGAGGATTATGCTTTAGAGGAAAAGGCAGCAGGCTTTGATACAAAATTTTCCACTCGCCTTCCTCAACCATTACGTATAGAAGCTTTAGCCGGACCTGAGACTGAACATAAGACACTATTAAGGTTAATTCTTGAACCTATTGAAAAAGAGCTTAAGACACTGATTGAAGATAAGAATTCAGAGCTTAATAAGGCGATACTGATTGTCAAAGATGAGGCGAAAAAACCTGTCGGATTGTTTAAGAAAGAAATAGAGAGTATTAAGAAAGAGATTAACAAGTCTTTTACAAGAACGTTCCCCTCTTCTGAGCTATTGTTAAGTATAGATTTGGCAGAGATAGATATCAAACCCATGGATCTATTGCAAAAAGGTTCAGAAATTAAAATAAATGAAAAGGGAAGTCAAATGGGCTACATGCAGCAAGGGACAGGTGCTCAACGAGCCCTTTTCTGGTCAATGCTTGAAGTAAGATCGGAACTGAGAAAGGCCGCTGATAAACTAAAGTACATTGAAAGGAGAAAAAAAGAAATACCAAAGCAGATCGCCACACTGGAAAGAGAAAAAGCTGGTTTATCTCAACAACAAGCAATCGATAAAAGAGATGTCCAGATAAAGGAATTAAATGAGGAATTGGATAGGCTTAAAGCCTTGGAGAAGGACAAAGCGAAACAGGATTCTGATCCCGTTGGCTTACCTGGGTACATGCTCCTTATTGATGAGCCAGAACTGGCACTCCATCCAAACGCCGTAAGAGCAGCAAAAACCTATCTCTACGAACTTGCAGGTGAGAGCGGTTGGCAAGTTATGCTTTCCACCCATAGTCCAGCGTTTATTGATCCGTTGGAGGACCATACGACTATTGTGCGATTAACACGGACCGAAAGACATCCAACCCCTCAAACTTACCGATCTGATGCAGTGAACTTCACCAACAATGACCGTGAAAACTTGAAGTTGCTGCTGAAATTTGACCAAGCATTGGCTGAGATGTTTTTTGGCGCGTATCCGATTATTATTGAAGGTGACACTGAATTCGCTGCGTTTGGAAAGATCATGGAGATGAATTCTGGTGATTATCCTGTCGAGAGCATGCCTTTGCTAGTCAGGGCGCGTGGAAAAGACGCAATAACGTTGATCGTGAAGATTCTTACCCAATTCAAAGTATCTTTCTCGGTCCTCCACGATTCGGACGCGCCTCGTACGGAAACTGGCGAGCGGGCAAGTCCTGCGTGGTCAGCGAACACGAGAATTTATGCCTGTTTGACTGAGGCAAGAAACCAAGGCATAAGAGTAGTGCACAGGATCTCCATACCTGAATTCGAGAGACAACACAATCTTCCGAATGTTACAAAAGACAAACCTTATGAAACATGGAAGGCAGTTTCTAGTGATAGGGAAGTAGCCGTATCTGTCAAAGCTGTGTTGGATGATCTTCGCTCTGAGACAGCAAGAGCACAACCTTTCGAAGGTGAGTTTGAAGAATTTCTAAAACAGAACGTTCGAGAATGGGCTGCTGCTAATGTACCGGATGATCCTAAATTTAATTTCGAATAAAAAAATATAGAATTTATAATGTATAAATTACACACCATAGAAAGGAAACATTTAAAATGGAAAGAATCTCTGTCCAATCAAGTAACTTGGCCTCAGTGGGATACGATGAAACAACTTCCACATTAGAAGTTGAATTCACAAACGGAAACGTATATCAATATTTCGATGTGCCTATTCATATTTATAAGGGTTTAATGAATGCAACATCAAAAGGTCGCTATCTTAACCAAGACATAAAAAAGGCCGGTTATTCTTGTACCAAAGTTGGGTAGAGTAAGAAAATGATGACTGATAAAGAACAAATTCGAATATCCGCAAAGAACTTAGGTGAACTGGCTATGCCGGATTTTTGCCCACGCTGCTTCTGGATAAAGCTAAAGTGCACACTGCCATATCAGATATTCCCAGGTATCTTCTCATCTATTGATTCTTACAGTAAAAAGATTACATGGAGCTACTTTGAAAAATTCGGCAGATTGCCGGACTGGTTCAATGACTTCGGTGATTTTGAGAAACCAATAAAGGCTCCCGGACGCAGCAAGTTTTTCTTCATTGATGAATCATCGAATGTGAAATTAACAGGTGTTGTCGATGAAATAGTTCAGAAAAAAGATGGTTCATATTTCATCGTAGATTATAAAACAGCACGATTCACAAAAACTCAAGATAAATTGCTGCCAATTTATAGGGTTCAATTGAATGTATATGCTCTAATTGCGCAAAAGTGCGGTTTAGACCCAGTAAGTGGAATAGGGTTAGTATATTATGAGCCGCCTACAGGCAGTTCTATCGACAATATAGATGAAGCTACATTTGATGATGGTTTCAATATGCCTTTTAACGCCCATTTACTGCCACTTGAATTAGAGCCGGAGACTACAGTTTTACCTCTGCTGGCAGAAGTTAGAAAACTAGCTGATATGAAAACGCCTCCCGATGGGACCAGTGGCTGCGAAGATTGTCCAAAATTAAATGATATTTTACAATTATTAAAATAATGACCACCGAACCAACCCAACTCCGGCGGGGCAAGGCATTTCATAGGAAGATGCAGGTCGACTGGCTCAATACCGCAGAAGGTAAGATTCTGATTGAAAAGGCCATCACTAAACCGACCGGACGTAAAGGCAGAATAGATATATTCGTTGACGATGATGGCGATAAACTGGTTGCTGTTGCGGAAGTCAAGGCCTCTGATTGGGATAAAATGACAGACTCGGCTGTTCACCGGAATGTAAGACGGCAGATTAAACAAATATGGGACTATATTGAATCACAACTGAATGTAAAGAAGGATGTTAGCCCTGGAATAATCTTTTCGAAACGCCCAAAAGATAAAGAAAGAATAAGCCTAATCGAAGATATGTTCGAGGAAGAAGGCATCCCAGTAGTCTGGCAGGATGAAACCATCGAAAAAAGAAAAGCACGTTCTTGAACTTACTCCCCACCTTTTTCCTCTTACCTTCCCAAAGACCACCTGCAAAAATTGCAGGCAATCTATGCGTGCTTGAGAAAGCAAGAAATAGGACGATTAATGCCGAATTTGGGGTTTGTATTACAGACAAGAAAATGGTATAATATTTCGATTTTGTAGCTGTGCTTTTTAGATGTTGATACTTGTTTTTTCTTAAGGAGTATTGGAGACGAGAAAGTTATTCTTCAGTTTGGTTTTCATTTTCGGATTGCCGTTGGTAAAGTCTGAAGCTGTGCGCCGAAATTATGGCTGGTGGAACAGGAGGAAAAAATGAAAAGGACAAAATCTTTTGTCTTGGCGATGGTAGTTACGCTTATTGCTGCCAGTTGGGCTTTAGGGGCAACTCAAGGCGGTTCAGTCGTCGGCTGGGGCTACAACGAATATGGTATAGCCGACCCACCTGCTGGTAGCAACTTTGTCGCCATAGCAGCAGGTAAATATCACAGTCTGGTCTTAAAGGCAGACGGCACTATTGTTGGGTGGGGGCTTGACCATCTTGGTATAGCCGACCCACCTACCGGCAGCGACTTTGTCGCCATAGCAGCAGGCGAGTGGCACAGTGTGGCCTTAAAGGCAGACGGCACTATCGTTTGCTGGGGCGACTTCGATTGGGGTAAGACCCAGCCGCCTGGCGGCAACGACTATGTCGCCATAGCAGCAGGCTATGATCACAGTCTGGCCTTAAAGGCAGATGGCACTATCGTAAGTTGGGGCTACTATGGTTGTGTCGACCCGCCTGACGGCAACGACTATGTTGCCATAGCAGCAGGCGATTGTTACAGTCTGGCCTTAAAGGCAGACGGCACTATCGTCGGCTCGGGAACCGACCCTCCTACCGGTAGCAACTTTGTCGCCATAGCAGCAGGTTATAAACACAGTCTGGCCTTAAAGGCAGACAGCACTATCGTCGGCTGGGGTGACAACCGTGATGGTCAGGCAAACTCGCCTGCTGGTAGCGACTTTGTCGCCATATCGGCTGGCCGTTTCCACAGTGTGGCCTTAAAGGCAGACGGCACTATCGTCGGCTGGGGTTACAACGTTTATGGTCAGGCAAACTCGCCTGCTGGCAGCGACTTTGTCGCCATATCGGCTGGCCAGTACCACAATTTGGCCCTGGTTGGCGAAGCGAGTCTGCAGGGTATTGTACACGACCAAGTCACTGGTGAACCTATTGAAGGTGCTGACGTAAATGTTCCGGGCCAGCCGCTTAAACAGACTGATCAGTTTGGTAAGTTCAGTTTTTTTGACCTGCCCGCAGGCCAGACAACTGTAACAGTAACCAAGGATGGTTATTACCCTGTAGTAGAAACAGCGACAATTAGTGAAAATTCAATTAGGTTCGTCAACATAATCATGATACCACAGGTCAGTGGCACTCAGCCTGCAGTAGTACAGATACAGGGAAAATATTGTGGGCTGGGCAAACACTGTTATTATCTGAACGGCGTATCCCTGAGCGAGACTTTTACTGTAACCGTTGACTGGAAAGGTTATACGCCAGGGAGTGTCCGTTGGATCACGTCGACAAACACATATGAGGATGCTTGTCCCGGCACTACTGTTTCAAGGTCCTTCGACATGGGTAGTGAGTTTAGCTTAGGCGGTAAACTCACCGTTGTTGCAATTGCCGGTGATTTAACACAGTCATCTTCGAAACAAGCGAACTTCAGCGTGATAGCACCGCCACTGGGGATAGCAATTGGTTTGCTCCAAGCTGATACTTCAGGGAATGAGATTTCGTACAATGCTGAATGGCTGCTTGGAGCTATTAACGAGGGCGTAGGGGATAGTGTAATTGATAGTGGCATTCCGGGTTTTGGAGACAGAGCATTTGAATTTGTCATCGAGCCGTTGATAGAAGCAAGAATCATGAGTGATGGATCAGCGTCGGCCAGTATTGCAAGCGGTTATGAATTACCACCTATGGCTATAGCCGGAGTTGGGATCAATTCTTCAGCGACAGTTTCTTTGAGTTGGCAGTATTCTTCGGAACAACAGCAATGGTTGCCGATAGGCCAAATTCAGATCGACGTAGCTGGTGATTATGCTTCTCCAGCCAACCAGTATGTAATTATGGTTGGGCCGGTTCCTGTTCCGGTCTACTGGAGGACAGCTTTGGAAACTGCATTAGGTGTTCAGCTTGCGCTAACAGGGTGGTATCCAGATGGAAGTTCAATCTGGCAAGGAAATATTCCCTTCGATATTGCCGCTGAGATTATGCTCGGTGTGGGCGTGTCAGATGTCTTGGCTGCTGAGGGTTATTTAGGCGGCGGTGCTAACATGCAGCTGGAATTTCCAAATGAAGACCCCTTACAACAGTTAAGTATCGAGCTAAACGGCGGGATAAGACTTATAGCATTGATATTCAAGTATGAGAACAACTTGCTTCATTATGAATGGTATCTTGTTGGTGGGGTAAGTGCGATGATGATCCCTATGGCCTTGGGTATCCCCAAAACTAGTGAATTCGAGGTAATGGAACGCAGTTATCTTAGCCAAAATTATGCGGTATGGGCACCTAGCATATCTCAACAGAAGAAACAAAACTTGATGATGCTCGAAAGCACGACAATGGAAGTGGCTGATCCCAACGAAGAACAGCTTCTCCAATACAATGTCTTTAGCCAATCTCAACCTACAATAGCAGGAGATGGCAACGACCTATTCTTAGCATGGATTTACGATGATCCGAACAGGGATCCAGGTGATAATGCAAGCGTAAACCGCACCGAAGTAGTATTCGCCAAGTGTACTGATGATGTTTGGAGCCAACCAGTTGTTATAGATGATGACAGCACAGCAGATTTCTCGCCAGTGATTGCAAGCTTTCAGACTGGTGATGCCCTCTGTGTATGGGAAAATGCTAAACAAGAATTGCCAAATGATGTAAATCTGGCAGACATGGCAGCAGTCATGGAAATTGAAGCAGGACATTATGGCAACAGCTCCGGCACATGGACAGTCAAGACCCTTACCAACAACGCACACCTCGACAGAAGTCCCCGGGTTGCCACTGCAAATAATAACACTGGGCTTGCCTTGTGGATTTACAACAATAAAGATGATATTCTTGGGGAAGATCCAAATGCACTAAATGAGATAGAGTATAGCACTTGGAACGGAAGCCGCTGGATAAAGGCAAAAACAGCAGCAACCGGTTTGAAGGTGATTGTGAAGTCTAGTCTGGATTACAACGGCAGTGAGGCAATATACGTTTTCACGGTTGACGTTGATGGTGATACGCAAACCGAAACTGACCGTGAGCTTTATGCTATTACTTATGATGGTGCAAGCTGGTCAGAGCCCAATCAACTAACAAATGATGTTCTACTCGATGCCAATCCACAGATTATTTATGATGGAAGTGATACTTTGATGGTATGGTATCGGGATGCTAATCTTGTTAGCTGTCGCAACTCTGATGTGAATAATTTGCAAGAAGTACTGTTAACATCCGGTTCGTCAGGATCAATGGACTTTCGTCTTGCAAAAAACCCATCTGGCCAAATCTCACTTGTTTGGACCGAAAACTCCCCTCAAGGCATCGACATTTTCACAGCTACATATGACTCACAGCTGTCTATTTGGAGCAAGGCATACCAGCTTACGTCTGATCCTAATATGGAACGTTCGGTTACGGCTACTTATGTTGGTAGCAATGAACTGGCGCTGGCATATAATAAAGTGCAGATAGTAGATAACAACGGCATACCAGAGCCAAACAGGGTTGACTTATACATTTTGCGACATCAGATTAAGGGAGATTTGGCAGTATCAGCAAGCGATATATCCCTAAGTGTTGCTAATCCACTTCCTGGGAGTACTGTTGATGTTAATGCCATAATTCACAATTTAGGAGATATTGCGGAAGTTAATATACCTGTCGCGTTTTACAATGGTGACCCAAATAACGGCGGTGTTCCCTTAGACAATATTCAGATAATCCCGGGGCCTATCCCAGCCGGAGATAGCGATATTGCAACCGCATCATGGTCTGTACCAGCCGCAAATGAACCACAGCAGATATATGTCGTCATAGACCCGAACTTTGAAATAGAAGAGGCTAACAGAAATAACAATATCGCTTTTACTTCGGTAATGACACCTGATTTAACAGTAACCAGCATAAGCTCAGAACGAATTGGCCCGAAGATGCGAGGCATCATTGCGAAGATTAAGAATGTTGGCAGTTTAGCTGCTGAAAACATATCAGTATCGCTCCGCAAAGAAGCAGGAGATGGTGAACAGATTGCAAGCTTCAATATTTCTGCTCTTGATCCAAACTCTTCGTATGATACATGGCATGAATGGGATATAACTGCACAGGATTTCAATGACGTGGAAGTTGCGTTATATGTCGTTGCTGATGTCAATAATACGATTAGCGAATTGAATGAAGATGATAACACTGCTTTTGGATCAGTTCAGGTCGGCAAAGTAGCGGACGTAACCGACAATGGTCGAATTGATTTTACAGATTTTGCTAAGCTTGCAAATAACTGGCTTGATAGCTGTGTTGCACCTGAATGGTGCGAAGCTTGTGATTTCAATCAGAGCAACCAAGTCAATTGGGCTGACCTGAAAAAACTATGCGACAATTGGCTCTGGCAGGCGAGTTGGTACAGTGAATAAGCCACTATCGAAACTATCCTGTAACACAGCTAAGCCTGTTTAATACCCTTGAACGCAAGCCCCAAAGTGTAAATCAAAAGTGTAGTACCCCAGAATTTCCAGCTTCCAAACTGACGTGGATGTCGTTCCATTTAAGACCATTATCCGAAAAGCAGCCTGATCATAGACCACCTGCAAAAATTGCAGGCGAGCATCAGAATGATTTCCGTGCTTATATTACGTTTATGAAACTTTGGAAAGGAACCGAACACAACGGGCTCTGTTGAAAAACGGAAAATACAATTGCAAAAGTGTAAATCGATAGTGTAGTCCTGTGCCAAGCCGCCAGCTGAGAGGTTTTAATGTCCCCTGTAGGTGTTGGCTTTCCTTCAATCTAGGACCACGTAAACATGGATTTAATCTACAATCTGCTTCTTCTCCCTATCATCACCGCACCGAGGCCGAGAAGTAAGAGATTTATTCCCAACAGGCACTTTGCGGGTCAAGGTTACAATCGAGCCATTCAGTTGCCAAGACAGTTAAATCCAGTGTATCTACAAAGTCGTCAGGAAGCTCAGGGGCTATATCTG
>SDBT01014750.1_pt1 | contig 12441 bp, 10 predicted proteins | sample 2277101 | NCBI WGS metagenome assembly SDBT01 (sample SAMN10404973, study PRJNA504765) | marine sediment metagenome | isolation source: marine sediment core GS10_PC15, 103 cmbsf | place: Arctic Ocean: Southern Knipovich Ridge | collected 2010
CCGTCGTCTTGCGTGGCCGTGAGCCACGGACGTTACAACGAAATCAGGTCCCGGGAGGGGCCCACCCTGGGAGGTTGAAATCGGGAGGTAGGACGGACCCGCCGTAGCGGCCCCCGCCGGTTGCCGGCGGAGCGCCAAGTTCTCCACAGCAGGGTCAGACGCTCACCGCAGCACGATCATCATCACCTGCGCCGCCACCGTCATGGCGACCAGCGCAATTGGATAGACGGTGGCATACGCCAACGTCGGAACATCGGACTCGAACTGTGCATTGGTGGCGCCGAGGCCCGGAGTACTGGTCATCGCACCGCACGTCATCCCCAACGAGCCGGCGACACTCTGCCGGAAGACGATGAACGATAAAACGAAACCGACCGCGGTCGCCACGGTCACACACAGCACTCCGAGCAAGAGCAAGGCCGCACCCTGTGTCTGAAGCGTTGGCACAAGGTTGGCTCCAGCTCCAACGCCCGCCGCGACGAGGAATAGCACCAGCCCCAGCTCACGCATCAGATAACGGGCGGCGACCGGGACGTATACTCTAAGACGCCCAATACGACCGAAATGCCCGAACAGGATTCCGGCGAACAGTGGGCCGCCCGCAAGGCCTAGCTTAATCGTCCCAAAGCCCGGGATCGGTATCGGGGTGAGGCCGATTAGCAGACCGAGTACCAGGCCCACAGCGAAAGCCGGGAGGCCTGTCTCGTATACGCGCTGTTCGTGGACGCCTGCAACTTCGGCGAAACGCCGGACGTCCGGTTCGTATCCCACGGCACGAATCTGGTCGCCGATCTCGAGTACGAACTCGCCGCGCGGCACGAACTCGAAGCTCTCCCGGCGTACGCGTGTGATCACGATGCCGAAGGTGCTGCGAACGTGCAGGTCGCGCAGTCGTTGTCCAGCGAACGTGCGTTCGGTGATATAGACGTCGCGGGCGACGACGTTCGGCACCTTACTTAGCTCAATCTCCGCCGGAACTGGCGGGCCGATCAGCAACGCCAGGCGCTCCAACTGCTGGTCAGTGCCGACCGCTAGCACGACGTCGTCGCGTTCCAGTTGGAGGTCACTGCCGCCGGCAAAGACGTCGCTGCCACGCATCACTCGGGATATGTTCGCCGCCACCATCTCGTGCAAGCGCAAATCGCTGAGACGTTTGCCCACACAGCCCGGGTTCTGCACGAGGAAGCAGCGCTGCCGGACCACATCGGCAGCGACGGCCGCGGCCTCCGCATCGTCGTGCCGCGGAGAGTCCCGCAGCCAGCGCGGAATAAGCTGTGCGAACAGAACCACGCCGACCGCGCCGATTGGATACGCCAGTCCATACGCTACCGCGACCAGGGGACTATTCGCGACTTCGGTGGCGGCGGCCAGGGCCGGGGTACTCGTGAGCGCACCGGCGAACGCGCCGACGATGATCTCTGGCGACAATCCGAGTAGAGTACCACTCAGCCCCGCCGCGGCAGCACCACCCAAGACCGTTCCCAGGCCGACGGCCAACGGCGCCCAGCCCTTGCTGCGGATCGTGCGGACGAACCGCCCGCCGGCTTGCAAGCCGATCGCGTAGACAAACAGCACGACGCCGAAGTCGCCGAGGACTCTGATCGGCTCTGGCTCGACACGGCCGAAGCAACCGAACGCCAGGGCGACGAAGAGCACGCCGGACGACCCCAAGGAAAGTCCGCGTATGCGCAGCTGCCCAAGCAGCAACCCGAGCGCGATGATCAGGATGGCGGCGGCGATAGAGTTAGCCAGGAACGTGTTGAGGATTCTGATGTCCTTTCCGTTGTGCGCATGTTCAAGCGGACTGACCCGTGACGGTCCGCGTCGGTCGCAGGCCACAACCGGCCCGGTCATCCACGCCTGATGACCGGGGGCTCAGTATCATTGCCGAACCATCTCGCCACCTCGTCCCGGAGAGGAACCGGCGAAGACGCTCCTCGCCAGCCATGGTGAGTTGCCTACCCGGGCGGGGCGATGCACCGTCTAGGTCAGCGCTATCCTCCTGAACTTGCCTGCGGGCGCTGCTCAAGAAGGTCTCGCACTGATGATACCTCGAAGCCATAGCCACGTCCCAGTCGTCCAATCCGCTCGTCGGTGGGTATGTCACCGGGAAGGCCCAGCAGCTCCTTCAACCGATCGACGCCCATGTGGCTCGTATCTGCCACCTCCCGCAATGTCATCGAGCCGCCGATCGAGTTATCGACGCCATCTTCGACCTGCTCGTCGTGTCCTGACCGGCGTCGTTGTCCGGCGGCGACGTCCCCGCGATCGACTTGGCCGCTCTCGACCGCGGCAGTCTGATCGCGATCTCGATGATGCCGGTTGGAAGGGGGCGTTATGGGTGAAAGTCGTGACTACATTTGGGTGAACTCGTCGATTCGGCGGAGGCGTTGGGGGAGTGTCAGGCCGAGCCGATTGAGCAGCACTTTGTGAGCGTCGTCGGGCGTCGTTACGCAACGCAAGTGGATCGTACGCCGGCTGCCGTCGGCCATCTGGGCCGGCGGAAATGTGGCTCGGGCTGAGCAACTCGCCGCGGATTGGGCAGACAAGCCGTGCGCAGTGCCTATACTCATGTGGGCCTTTGTTTCGGACTCGATTCGCATCGGATATCCACATCCAGGAGGAGAATCATGCGAAAGCTACTAGGTGCGCTTGCGGCAATCGGGTTCGCCGTCAGTGCTAACGCCGACGTTATCACATTTGACAATTTCGACTACCCTGACGGGTCCCTGGTGCCGAACGGCGGCTGGGCGAACCACAGCGGCACACCCGGTGACTTGCTCGTTTCCGGCGGTCAAGCCGTGGTGCAGCACGGCGTGCCTTCCGAGGATGCGAATAAGTCGTTCACGTCTGTGGCTGGCATCATCTACTACGGAATCGACTTCTCGGTTGACGATCTGGGACATGCCTTTGTAGGCACCGACAACGAGTATTTCGCTCATTTCAGAACCGACTTCGATTTCTCCGCGCGTCTCGACATCGTGGAACCGACAGCATCAGGTGATTTCTCAGTCGGCATCGCCTCTGACGAGAGCACTGCCGATGCAATCTGGGCCACGGACCTGACGTACGGAACTTCCTATCGTGCAGTCGTCAAGTACGACCAGGACACCAATCTAGCCCAGTTGTGGATTGACGCGCTGCTCGAAACGGACACTTCGATTCTGGGCGAGGACCGGCCCGATCCTGGTGATTCGGTCGCTTCGTTCGCGCTTCGCCAGTCCGACTCGGACGAGAACGAGACGGTTCGCGTAGACGGCTTGGTTGTCGGGACGACGTTCGGCGATGTCGTCGCGCCGGTCCCTGAGCCCGCCAGCCTCCTGCTGCTGAGCCTCGGTGCGCTGGCGCTCGTGCGTCGTCGCTAATCCTCTCGACCACCAAGGGAGAGAAGCAACGCAAACTCAGTGGCAGGGCAAGCTGTCTTAGCCCGAGCCAAACTTCCGCGAAACGATCGAGACGAATGCGGCATATGCCCGGCGACGAGCACCGCAAAACGCCGGTCTCGATCATCAGCATGGACTATCTGCTCTAGAACGGATTCGTCGCTCTAACTCAGTTTGCGGCGCTAATCGTATCACTGTGGGCGGTCTCGGGAAATGCTCGTAGGGCAGGTGTTGGAGCAGTATTGCCCGAAGATTCGGCGTTGATACAACTCAAACCGCGAGAAAACCGCATCTTCGGTCCTTGCGGTCGCCCGGATTCCGGGCGCTACAATCCTCCGAGCGTGTCTCCTGGGCCGGAGACGCTCTGCCCCTTTGCAGTGCTGGCCGACGCGCAATTCGTCACAGGTGTAGCGCTGCCGGTCGACGGCGGCGTTTCGGCAGGTGGCGCTTGATGAACCGGCGTAGGCAAGCGCGCTGAAAACAACCGTTTTAGACAACACCGAGCCGAGGAGATTTCTGATGTTGAAGAAGATCACCCAGGCCATGGTCGTTGTGACACTCGCGACTGCTGTTCAAACGGGAGCACTTGCTCAACTGCCGGACCCCGGGTTCACGATCGATCCCGCGCGCACGGCACTGGTGATCACCGACCCCCAGAACGACTTCCTCAGCCCTGAAGGCGTGGCTTGGGGCGTGGTCGGCAAGAGCGTCACGGAGAACCGCACGGTCGAGAACATCGAGGCATTATTCAAGGCCGCCAAGAGAAACGACATCCCCGTTTTCGTATCGCCGCACTATTACTACAAGCACGACCAGGGCTGGAAGTTCGGGGGGGCGCTGGAAACGCTGATGCACAAGATCGGCATGTTCGATCGCAAGGGCGCGCTGAGCCTTGAGGGGTTTGACGGCTCCGGAGCGGACTGGCTGGAGCGATACAAACCTTACATCGAAGACGACAAGACCATCGTCGTGAGCCCGCACAAGGTCTACGGGCCCGAATCGAATGACCTGATTCTTCAGCTTCGGAAACGCGGGATCGACAAGGTGATCCTGGGCGGTATGTCCGCGAATCTATGCACCGAGTCGCATATGCGCGAACTCGTGGAGCGGGGCTTCGAGGTCGCCGTCGGCGGCGACGCCACTGCGGCAGCCGTGCTGCCGGAGTACGATGGCTACGCGGCTGCAATGATCAACTTCCGCATGATTGCGAGTCACGTCTGGAGTACGAGCGAGGCCGTGAACGCGATCACTCGGGCCGCGACAGACCGTGAGCGGAACGCTGATGCAGGTGTGCGCGCCCCAGGTCCGACGCTTCAGAAGACTGTTCAGATCGACGGTTTGGATATTTTCTATCGCCAAGCCGGACCGAAGGATGCTCCGGCCATCCTCCTTCTGCACGGCTTCCCGACCTCCTCGCACATGTTTCGCAATCTGATCCCCGCCCTGTCGGATGGTTTCCACGTCGTCGCGCCGGACTATCCGGGGTACGGCAACAGCTCGATGCCGTCGCTGAGCGAATTCGACTACAGCTTCGACCGTTTTGCTGAGATCATCGAAAAGCTCACCGTGCAGCTTGGCCTGGAGCGATACAGCTTGTACGTGATGGACTATGGCGCTCCCGTCGGATTCCGGCTGGCCGCGAAGCACCCAGAGCGTGTGGAGGCGCTCATCATCCAGAACGGGAACGCCTACGTCGAAGGGCTCGACAACGACTTCTGGGAGCCGATCAAGGCGTATTGGAAGGACCGCCGAGCGTTTGACAAGGGACTCGACAACGCTTGGTGGAAGAACGTCAAGGCGACCTACGAGAAGCCCTCGATGTCGAACGAAGAAGCGCTGCGGTTTCTCCTGACGATTGGCGCCACGCAATGGCAATACACCAACGGCGCTCGCAACAAGGAAGCCATCAGTCCGGACAACTGGCACGTTGATCAACGGCTCCTCGATCGGCCCGGGAACCAGGAAATTCAGCTTCAGATGTTCTACGATTACGGTAGCAATCCGCCGCTCTATCCTGAGTGGCAGGCGTACTTCCGAGAGCACCAGCCCCCGACGTTGATCGTATGGGGCAGGAATGACGAGATCTTCCCGCCTGCGGGTGCGTACCCGTACAAGCGCGACTTGAAGAATATCGAGTTTCACCTGCTCGACACGGGCCACTTCGCGCTCGAAGAGGAAGGTCTGCTCATCGCTCATTACATCAGACGGTTTCTGACCAAGAACCTGAGCGATGAGCCTCTCACGAGGGGGCATGAATAGGGAGTAAACCCGAAAGGCGGGCCAGCGAACATGCCGGAAACGGCGCTGTGCTGACCCCGCCTGTTCCGGCAGATGCTGAACTTGACGGACCTCGCCCGCGATGCGGATGTGGCGGTGAATGCGGCCAAGAATTGGCTCTCGATCCTTCAGGCCACTTTCCAGGTGCTGCTGTTGCAACCGTATCACACGAATGTCACCAAGCGTCTGGTCAAGAGACCGAAGCTGTACTTCCTCGACACAGGACTCTGCGCCTATCTTACCGAGTGGTCATCGCCGGAGACGCTCGAAGCAGGGGCGATGAGCGGTGCGATCCTGGAAACGTACGTCGTTGCCGAGGTAGTGAAGAGCTGGTGGAACCGCGGAAAGCAGCCGCCGATCTGCTACTACCGCGACAAGGACGGCAAGGAGATCGACTTGCTGCTGGTTCAGGACCAGGCCATCTATCCCGTGGAGATCAAGAAGTCCGCCAGTCCCCGACGGGAGTGGACACAGCCGTTTTCAGCACTCGATCGGCTCAAGCCGGCCCGATCAGAGGGGGTCGTCGTATGCCTTTGCCGCGAACCGCTACCGCTCGCGGACAAGGTCACAGCGATCCCGGTCGGGCTGCTGTGAGGCGGCACACATTTACTGCCATCTTCCTTGCACCACAACGACTTGCGCGCTTCGCCTCTTCCAGCCCGATCGCCTACGATCCCACCTCACAGAATCCAAGCTGCGGGGAGCGCACGAGCGTCATACTGGGTCTTTCAGATTGCGATCGGCATCTCGAGCGCCAGCAGTGATACATCGTCGCCAGGCGGCACTCGGCCGCACCAGTGCTTGAACTCAACGATACATGAATCCATGTCTTCGGTAAGTGAGCCTGCCTGAGTGTTTACGATGAGTCGGATGAAGCCTTTAGCCTCCAACATCTTGCCCCGGTCGCCGGCCGCCTCGGTGATGCCGTCGGAGTAGAAATAGAGACGATCGCCAGGCTGCAGTTGGACGCTCGCTTCTTCAAACTCCGCGTCGTCGACAATCCCGATCGGGAAACTGCCGCCGGATAGCTGCCGAGGAGTGGTACCGCGGCGCACCAGGATCGGAGGTGGATGACCTGCGTTGGCGTACCGCAGCAATCCTGTATCAGAATCGAGCACGCCGTACAGCATCGTGAAGAACCGGCCGCCTTGCACGTCCATGGGGAACTGTCGATTGAGGTGCGCGAGGACCTCACCTGGAGGCCGGATTGTCGGAACGCCTGCGCCGGCGCTCTGGGTGATCAAGATCGACGAACTCGGATCCCTCGTCGTCAGTACGCGACTGAGTGTGACCGACAACAGGGCCGCTGGCACGCCGTGGCCGGTCACATCCAGCAAGTACATCGCTACGCTTTGGTTGTTCAGCGGCAGGATATTCAGGATGTCGCCGCCGAGCTCGTCGCACGGCTCGAAGTGCCACGCGAAGTGCGCGCCCAGCGTGTCCGGTAGCGTCTTGGGAAGCAGCTCTCGCTGCATCGCAGCCGCGGCATCGAGGTCCCGCTTCATGCGGTCGTTGGCCACCTTCAGTTCAGTCGCGCGCGCGAGCAGCTCGAAGTCCCCCTCGATGATCTGCTTGAACTGGTCCAGCAGCTCCCGGTAGAGGGGGGAGTAGTGCCGAGTCTTGTCGTCCAGGACGCAGATGGTCCCAAAGACGCTCCCGTCCGGCCAGATCAGGGGCATGCCAAGGTACGAGATCATGTTCAGCTTGACATCAGGGCTGTCTTTCCAGTCCGGATCCTCCCGGGCATTGGGAACGTGGAGCGGAGAGCGGTTTGCCATGACCGTCTCACAGTACAGGCCCGTGTTGAGGTTCGCCTTCTCCTGGGGCTCGTACGGATTCCCCGCTGTGTGACTGGCGACGAGGACCTCGATCTCGCTCGATAGAACACGCATGATCAGCCCGGCGGGCACCTCGAGCAGGCGGGCGAACGTATTGATTGTCGCTTGCCACTTCTGCACAAAGGACTCGGGGACCGCGTGTTCCCGATAGGTTGGGGTTTCGTGCATTCTCGGGCTCCAGCTTACGCTCCGTGAAGTCTCGGAAAGCTGCCACTGCCTCGACGATCTCGGCGCAGACTTCACTTACCGGGCGGTGCGGCTCGATGAATCGATTGAAGCTCCGGAACAGCCTGCGCTCACACGGCAAGTCCGACCGGCAATACTACCTGACGAAGATCGCTTCCTCGCAGTGCAGGCCAACTCAACGCTCAGTCGCCGGCTTCAGCAGCGGCGCGACGTAACGCGCCACGAACCTGGACGCGGTCACATTCGTGTGCCCGCCGTGGTGACCGTACCGGGCGAACTCGGGTCTCCAGGCGACATTCTGGACTTTTTGGGCGTAGAGGGCGCGCGTGGCGGATCCCGCGCCGACCGGCGGGCGGAAGCCCTTCAGGCCGGAGATGTCGGTGCCGACCTTTCGCCCGTCGGCCGTGCCCGCCGTGGCGGCCAGTTTACTCAGGACGGCGTCGCGTGAAGACGTAAAAGCGTAGACCTTCCCGCGCACACGCCGCAGCACCTTTGACAAGTCATAGCCGGCGCTGACGGATGACGACAACAGCACGACTTGGTCTACATTGACCGAGTCGGGAAGCTGCTCGATCGCGTAGAGGGCCACGGCACAGCCGGCCGAAAGCCCGCCCACGTAGATCGGGTCATCCGGATGCTTCGCACGGTGCTCGCTGATTCTATTCGCCAAGCCCCGGGCTGCCGAGCGCTTATAGGCCGGACTCGACATGTGATCGACCGCGACGCCCGCCCCGGTTTGCCAGCGGTAGGGCGAATTGACACCCTTGTAACCGCCTTCACGCAGCCCTTGGCGCACTGATGGGCCCCACTGGATAACCACGCCCGCGCCCGAACCGTCACAGCCGAAGGTGATCCCGTGACCGTTGTACGGCGTCGATTGGCAGCCAGCCAGCGTGGCTGCCAACGCGATTAACATGGACGCTTCGAGCGCTCTCTTGATCATGGGCCCATCTCCGGATGGTCTTTCGCGGGCCATTCGGTGAGCAAAGGCCCCGAACACCAAGTCTTGCCGAGGCGCGCTCTGCCAGGACCACTTCTGCACCACTCAGTTGATGAGGAGGCACCTTGCATTGAGAAGCCAGCGTAAGCACTACGTGTCGCTCGCACCTTCATCTCTCCTGCGTGAGAGGTTCGAACCCCGGCGGTGCATTCTGCCACTTGTAACCCGCCTTTGCCAACTGGTAGGCGAGCTCGAACAATCGGTTCATCTCTTCCAGATCAAAGGCCTCTTTGGACTTGCTCTCAAAGTCCGTCGGGATGTAGGCCAGGTTGAAGTCGATCCCATGTCGCATTGTATGAATGTACAACCGGTACAGGTCTCCCAATGCCTGTGCGTCAAGGAGAGCCGTGATCGACCGCTGTGCCAGCGGTAGGATGCGCGGTACCACGTGCGTGAACAGTGGCGCGACGCGCGCGTTTCGAACGACGTACATCTTCGCGTGGACGTTCTCTTTGGCAATGCCGAGCTCGCGGGCCGCCGCGTCAATATCCATCGTGAAGCCGAAGAGAAACACTTGCGTCGTCACGCCGCCATCGACGTGCATTTCGTCGAACATTCGGCCGTCGGCCTCAACGGGAATGTAAACCGGCGGGAACGCGACCGGGATCGACGCCGAGGCCAGCATGACCTTGCGGAAGAGCGCCGACGCCGCGGGTCCGCTGCGGGTGGCAATCGCACCCATATCCCATATCACCAATCGCTCCGCATCCAGGTTTGTCGTGCCGATGAGCAGACGTCGGCCGCGCGCGTGTTCGCGGGCGACGCCAGCCAGCAGTTCCGTATCGATGTACTCGGCGATAAGCGCGGCGAGCGGCGTGGTGTCCGCCAGTGAATCCCCCGCGACGAGGGCGCCGAGCATGTTTTTTGCGCGGAAAATGTCCTTCGTCGAGATCGTGGTGTACACGTTCTTCAGCGGCGTGTCGTACTCCGGCCCCAGGAAGGCAAACGGGGCGATCAACGCCCCGGTGCTGATGCCGGTCACAACGTCAAACTCGGGACGCGTTCCGGCGGCTGACCACCCGCAGAGCAGGCCAGCCCCGAAGGCGCCGTTCGCGCCGCCACCTGACAGCGTCAGTAAGTGGCGTTCAACGTGTTCACGTTTGAATCGCTCCGGGCGATGCTGGCGCGCCTGCCTCATGGATTCGACGAGACTCGTTCGGATAAACCCACTCTGGCGGTCCCCCCAGGCACGCACGCCGGGCATGCCGGGCACCTCGGCTTCGTCGATCAGCCGGAACGGGACCGCATTCCGTGTGCGAGCACACGCCGTCAAGCTGATGACCAGCAAAGGCAGGCCCAGCGCGAGGACTCTCAGTGTGTGCCGATTTGCACGGCGTGAGCCAGGGACCATTTCTACACTCCCAAAATGACTCTCCAACCGATCTCAAAACCACCGGCGCCGCCAGAAATAGGCGAACTGCACCACTACGAGCAGAAGCATGATCGCCAGGGCGACGAAGTACCCGTAGCGCATTTCGAGGGCAGGCATGTTGCTGAAGTTCATGCCGAAGATACCCGCAATCAAGGTCGACGGCAGGAACGCCGCCGACAAGACCGCGAGAAAGCTCAGGCGCCTATTCATCACGTGCTGCAGCGCAAGGGCGTACTCTTGCCGCAGATCGCGGACGCGAGTCTCAAGCCGAGCGACGGCATCCTGCGCGGCTCTCAGGTCATCGGCAAGGTCACGGAAATGCTCGCGCAGCGTGCTGGCCGGGGACATCTGCGTTTCGGCGGACCGCAGCAAGCGCACGCACTGAAGCTGATCCTCACACATTCTTGACAAGCGATCAACACTTTCCTTGCAGTCCATGATTCTGCCGGACTCGATAGCATGGGGCTTCTCATCGATGAGGCGCGAGAGCCGCGCAACCTGCTCACGTACGCGTTCCCACTCCGACCGCCCACGCCGCACGAGGCGCTCTACCAAAGCGTAGAAAACCGCGTGTGCGCTCGACTCCAAGAGCAGCTCGTCGTCTACGAGAAAAACCGTGTGGCGGCTGTCCGGACCGGAGCTTGAGCGAGCGGTGATCAGCAGTGTTGGCAAGCACACCATCGATACATAGGCTCGCATTCCCGTGGCAGACGCGCCGAAGTGTGGGAAGTGCACATAGAGTGCCTGAGCATACGTGGCAACACGCGATCCATCCGGCGGCTCGAGCAAGTTCTCCAGCACGAGCGGGTGAAGCTCGAGTTCCCTCAGGGCTGCGCGAAGCTCATCTGGCGATTCCGCCTCGATGTCAATCCAGCGTGCGACTGGATCTTCCATCCAGGTGGCGGACAATTCGGATGCCGCGAACCGCTCCAGCCGCCGCTGTTCGTTTATGACGTAGGCCCTTATTTCCATGGCTTCTCAAGCGTACAGCTCCATATCCTCTAGGGCCCCTGGTCTTTCGTCGAGGCGTCGGCTTCCACGAAATCGAGTTGTTCGCAGCGATCCTGCTGGTCATACCGCAGCAGGCAGTAATGGTGCTTTTCCACCAGCGCAACGATGCGAGCATCGTAGAGCTGGGCGAGTTGGCCGGTCGTGGTGTTGCGAACCGTCAGCAGGGCGGGCCCCATATCGAGCACAGCCTCACATTTGGCCGGCGGAAGACCCTTCACTTTCTCCTGCAGGATCAACTTGCGCGGGATGTCCACCATGGACTTGCCTATCTCGGCTTTCGTCAAGGCGACGATGCGGTCCCCGTGGACCTCCACAATCCAGCGGTGCTTGTCGAGCACGTCGAGTTCAACCGGGTAGAGCAGCCACTTGCGTCGGTCGTCGTCCACATCCTGCAGTGCATTCACAGGCGCACCAAACGCTTCGTCTGCCTGGGCCCGATCTCGACCGATCAGCTTCTGTCCGTAGTCACGCGTCGTCACCTCGTCCACGGCCTTGCCGACGATCTTCACCGCCAGCTTCACCGCGGTTGACGGCCCGCCGCAACCGGACACGAGTACGACCAGCAGCGGGACCACACAGCTACTCATTCGCGATTGCATGGACGTCATCAAGCTATCCATCGGCTTGTCTCCTTCAGGGTGTTCCGACTCCACAGTCAACCCGCTCGGCGGTTGACCTGAACGCGTCAGCTCGACTGCTTCCGAGGGTCCTCAACGACCATGTAGACGGTATCGCCATCGCTCGAGAAGGGACGATAGTACGTGCCTTCGTACACGAAATACTTCTTGCCTTTGACGCGTTCTTCATCCGCCTCCTCCGGCAGGTACGGTACGGTCGCGCCCACCGGCGGAGCCACCACTTCGTAATTGTCTTCATCGTCGGTCATCGGCGGGACCTCCGGAGCAGCCTCGCCCTTTGCGCCGGATACATCGACCTTGACATTGACGGTTGTCTCGGATGCCTGCTGGGGCGCGGGCTCGGGCGCCGGCGCGGCTGTCTGGACGTAATACGTGCCGCCGTAGTAGTAGTACGGCGTGGAGCCCACGTAGACCATGGTCGTCGAGGTGGGAACGGCGTAGACCACGGCGCCGGGCGGTGCCGTCACCACGACGTAGTGGGTGCCGGACTGCACGTAGTACACGCCGCCGGAGTAGTAATAGCTCGACCCCGCGACGACGACGGTTGTCGAGTAACGAGGCCTGGTGGCGATGCGCGCGCCGACCCGGATCAGGTGATTGATGGTGCGATAGCGGTAGTAGTCGCGGCGCGCGTCATTCCAGTTGCTGTGCCACGCGTCGTGGCGGCCGACGCGGTAGCCGGCGCGCGCGCCCGCTCGTGCCCCGCGTCGTGCCGGAGCGACGGGTCGCCGCGCCT
>SDBT01014751.1_pt1 | contig 12441 bp, 43 predicted proteins | sample 2277101 | NCBI WGS metagenome assembly SDBT01 (sample SAMN10404973, study PRJNA504765) | marine sediment metagenome | isolation source: marine sediment core GS10_PC15, 103 cmbsf | place: Arctic Ocean: Southern Knipovich Ridge | collected 2010
ATACCAACTAAATTCATTTTTCTTTTTTCCATAAAACCTTTTAGTCATTTCTTGTTTGGTATTACATTTTCCACATATTAATGTTATAGTTTCCATTATCATTTCTGTACCTCATTATTATCTTCAGCGTATTTTTCATTGACTCCTGCAATCGCTCCTTCTCTAAATCCTTCAAATTTCCCTTTTTTATATCCTACTTTATTACCAATCCAATTTGCTATTATCGCAATAATAATAAGTGAACCAATGAATCCCCACACCCCTCCTAGTATTTCAACACTAATGTATGCACTCATTTTTCGTCTCCCTTGGCATTGGCGTCCAACTCTGGAACTTTATCAGCATATTTAAATCCTTGAAATGATTTTGTTGGAATTGGTTTAATATCTTTCCAAGTTTTAGAAAAGAAAGAAAAAGAATCATAGGGTATTCCTATTGGATCTCTATTAAAATCATGTTCATCATGTTCTGAATTAATATCCATTATTTTGAAATATCCCCAAATAAATCCTTTTGTTGCAAAGTATACTTTATCTTCTGACTTTAATTTCTTTGGAATATTTTTTAATTTCCAGTAATAAATTCCTTCTTTTGATTTGTCTGGATCATTTTGTAATTTGTCTTGTACATTGTTAATTTAAGTGGTCTTTAGGAATGTTTTTAAGGACAATCTCTTTAATATTTTTATGAGTTTAAGGAAATTGTTAAAACCAACAAAACCAAGAATAAAATGGTTTTTATTTTTCATAATTGGAATGTTTGTATTTCAAGGTGTTAAAACGATTATAAGAGTTTTTTTGGCTCGTAGTTTAGGTCCTGAAGAATATGTTTATTTTATAACAAGCATAAGTGGAACTATTTTAGCTGTAGTTTCATTTTTATTATATCTTGTCTGGATTTATATCCTAATTGCAATCATTTATTCTAAGGTAAAGAAGAAAGATTAATCAACTCTAACCACTTATTTTCAATTTTAAAATATCTTAATAATTCTCTATTTTAATTTTTGTTCACAAAAACAAAGGTTTAAATAATTTACCCCCTATAATATTATGTCATTTATGAATAATTTTTTCTTTTTCATAAAGGTTTATAAATGTAGATATTTTGAAAATAAAAATGAAAAATGAAAAAATACCAAGATTAAAATTGGTTTCTAAAAATGAATATATGGAGTTGAAAGATAAATATGGTTTTTTTAATCAAGACATAAAAACAAGATTAACTCCGATAATTGAAGCGGCTGCTCAGTCAGATATTCTTGCTTTTACTGTCGTAGAAGGTTCTGGATTAAAAATATTAAATGTTGAAATTTTTAATGAAGAAAAAGAAGAGGTTTTTATTAAGCTTTTAAAAGAGGGTGTAGGAGAAATTAAAATTTAGGGGAATACTATGGTAAACGAAGTATACCCTTTTTCTGTATTTTACATTACATATCCTACATTTGAGAAAGCAGGTAAAAAAATTTCTACTGGAATGAATAGTAAATCTTGGGATTTTCTTTTTAAGGCTGTTTTAATGAATATAAGATATAAAAGGTATTTGGGAATTTCAATAACTTTTACAACCAAACAAATAGCAAAAATGGCTAGAGATGTTGAATTTGAAAATAAGTTCAAAGGACTAATGGTGATTGGAGATAATATGGCTGAAGGAGAAGAAAATGAAGCAATCAAAGGAGACAAAAATTATAAGCTTCTACAATTTGCTAATGACAAGAATGTGGAGATAACTGGTGAAGTAAAAATTATTTGTGATGATTCTATTACAAAAAATTATTTTGACAACGCTAAATTAGAAGATGATTATCCAATAGAAATTATAGATAGTGATGTAGCTTATGAAGAATTAATAGCATTTGCTTCTTCAACTATTCTTTTTTCCCATTCTTCTATGAATTTGTTAGATTTTCTTGACTTTTCAACCCACTCATCAACCACATCCATTTCATTCACCTCTATTTCTTTCAATTCCAAATTTATCCTCATTTACAGCCACCCCCTTTTTTTGGATTAATTTACATTCTTTTGAAAGGTAATACCTTATTATATGTTTATCAGCACTTTTGAGTAAATACTTAGATAACCATTTTCTTATAATATCCAATTCCTTATTATATTTTTTCTCGTCAGGAATATTTAAACCTATTTCTTTTGCTTTATCAGAGTTAATTACTTGGCTATGAGTAAGAAATCCATTTACAAGTTTTTTACTTATCTTGTCACTTTTTTGTTCCTCCATGCCTCCTGATTCTAATATCTCTTTTGCATAAACTTCCATCAACTTTAAACTTGAAAGAGCATGGTCTAATTCATCTGGTTCAAACTTTTGAGATAATGATTTAAGAGGGTATGGAACATCTCTTTCATCAACATTCTCTAAAAGATTCATAATATATTGGAATCCTCTTTTTATAGATAATGCAGAAGTTCCATTACTTGATGGGTCAATAGGACTTAATTGGCTCATCATCCCCATTACAATCTCATTACCTATTAAAGAAATCAAGGTTCCCCCACTTGAAGATTCATAGGGTATAAAAACAATTATTTCATCAAATGAACTTCTTAATGCTCTTGCAATTTTATAAGAAGATTGAACATACCCTCTAGGGCTATTAATAAGAAGAAACAATTTTTTACAATTTGTCTGCTTTTTTATCCTATTTATAACCTCTTCAACTCCAAATTCTTCAGATATTCCAAAACTTGCTCCAGCCACTTTTGAAGGACTTACCCTAATCCCATAATGAGGTGCTATTAAAGCTAAAAAAACAACCTCTTTCTTACAATCTAAACTTTCTAACTCTTTTATTAATTCTTTATCCTTTTCTTCATCAACATCCAAAATATCTGATAATTCTTTGCTTACTTCAACCATACCTATCTTTAACATTTTAAGTTTTTAAGAATTATTGTGGTAAAAAGACCAATTAAATTAACAATGTATTTGTCTTGTTTATGCAAAAGTTTTTCTGGAGTTGTGTAAATTATTATATCTGTCATTATTTCTGTACTCCTTTTTTAGCTTTGGCGTTCTTTTTCTGAACAACACCAAATAAAACTTCCATATATAATGGTAAATCTTCTTTAGTAGGACATTCTTTTTTATCAAAACTAAATTTTACAATTAATGATGAATCTTTTGGTTCATCAAAATCATTCCCATATTTAGAAGACCATATCAATTCTTTAAAGTTAGATGTTAAATTTTCATTAATTCTTCCAAATCTTTTAAGTTTTACTTTTCTTGTCTTTTCAGTCATCTTTCTTTACCTCTTTGCTTTCTTTAACGAATTTCTCACACTTACAATAACTCACCCCACCTTCTTTCCCAGTTCCTAAACATTCTCCATTACCTAAAAGTTTACCATCTGGAAACTTACTATTCTTAATTAAATTATAATTGTGTTCTTCATAAGTATGTCCACATTCACAAATTTCTTGATTGTTGGTTTCTGCGTATTCATCTAACATATTTTCATACTTTTCAAGCTCCTTCTTTAATTTCGGATTAGTTTCAACTTCTTTTCTCAATTTCCTAACCATTTCAGTTATTTCATTTAGTCTCTTTTGCTTTTTTTCGTGAGAGTTGTCATAAGCGTATTCCATTTTAATAATAATCTCCATCTCCACAAGTATGTCCTGATGCTTCTGAAAACATTGCTCCACAACTTGCACATTTAATATTTATTCCTTTAAATCCATGTTTCTCTGGAGGAATTGATACTTTTTCTTTATCTTTCATTTCTTTACCCCTCTTTCTGATTTAGCGAACTCTTCCCCAAATATCTTAGGATTTCTAGGGTATCTCCAAGCTTCTTGTTTAACTTTTTCTAATCCACTTATACCAATTTCATCTATTATCAATTTATTAAAAAGTGGGATGTCCATTATTTGTACTTTAACATAAATCCTAGTAAGACTTGCTATTTTATCTGCTCTTTTAATTTTCATTTTTCACTCCTTCCTGTTTCTTTAAAACTCTTATAAGTAATGCAAATGTAAGACAACCTCTATAATCTATTTTTTCTGCATATTCTTTTGCTTCTTCTATAAGTTCATTATCATTCATTTCAAGTAATTCGTCCATCCATTTCGTTCCCATTATTCCTGTCCTCCATATAAAGCGTCCATAAATCCATCACAATAAATAGCATAAAGACAAATAGTAGAAGGTTCTTCTTTATCTGGAAATTGTTTAAGGTATTCTGAATCATTAACAAAACAACTTGCAGGGTAATAACACCCATCATCCCATTCAGAATCATATTCATTATCAAAACTTTCCCAATCTATTGACTTAACAGCTTCAAGAGTATTGTCATCTATTTCAAACCTAATAGCATAAGGATTTTTATTTAGATAAATCAAAGTTCCACAAATCATTCCAACAATAAGAACCAATCCAATTACCCAAATTAAATGGTTTTTCATTCTGCCTTCCCCTCCTTCACGCACTCTTTATATCCATCTAATTCATCTTCTTTTATACTAAAGAAATATTTAATCCAATTCTCTATATCTTCACTCTTTAGTTTGAAACAATCTGAAGAACTACAATCACATTCAAATCTTTCACATATAATACAATAAAACTTCTTATATCTCAACTCTTTTAAAAACTTAATCATTTCTTCTTTTAAATCAACATCATCTGTATAATGAGGATTATGGGATTCCTTCCTACTTCCACAAGCACAAATTTTACCAAACTCTTCTAAGGTTCTCATTGTCTTGTTTCCTCCATATCGCAACATGGTTCTTTTTCTTTAGTTGGGTTTAGTAACTTTCGTGTTTCTACGATTTCTTTATCATTTTTATTATTAACTCTACCAACTTCCAATATTATGTATAATTGATTTGCTAATATTTGTTTCTGTATTTTATCCATTCTTAATAACCTCCACAACAGATCCTTTATCAGCATCTAGTATTTTCAAATCTTCTTTAGTGAAAGTAACACCCTTTGCTGTTCCTGTTACTTGTCTTATAATCTTTGTAATTTTCCTTTCTTTTTTCATGTTATTTTAACGAACCTCTCCTTTATATGTCTTTCGGTTATTACCGACTTATACCGATTAGGACTTGTTGCCTGACACTTGCGAATTATTCTCCATAGAGTTTAGCAATATCCGAACATATCTTTGTAACTTCATCTACATCAAAATCTTCTGATACAAATTCTCCACAAAGTTCATTAAACTTTTTTGCAAATTCTTTGTATTTTTCTTTCATTTTTATTCCTCCTTATACTTAATTGAAAAATATCACGAACTCCCCCATTGTTCTGCCATTGCTTTTGCTATTCCTGGATATGTTTTACTTCTTAACTTTGCTCTATCTTTTGAAGGAGGTAATCTATGTAATCTTTGTTCTCTCCCATCCACAATATTAGTTGGTTTTAATTTTGGCAATCCTTTAAGCCAAAAGCAAGTTGCTTTTGTTTCTCCATGTCCAAACTGCCAAGGTTGAATTATTTGGTCGTATTTCCTTCCAATTATTTCTAAAGCGTATTTATGAGGTATTGGATTTTCAATAACTACTTTATCACAATTAGCATTTAATAATGATTTAAAAAATAAAGCCCCCATTCTCATCTTCTCCCATCTCTCCTTATTTTTTGTTTTGTCTTTATTGTATAACCAACAAACACCAGAATTACATAAATAAGTACAAGGAACATGTGCAATAATTAAATCCCACTTCATATTATTAGTACCATGTAATAAATGAAAAATATCCTTTTGTATATGCCATTCAGGATGTCCTCCACTACAAGGTAAAATATCACAAGAATATGCTTCATGTCCTAATTTTCTAAATGCTTTACATACTGTTTGGCTTTCTTCACATGCAATTAATACTTTTTTTGGTTTAAATTTCATTTTCCAGGGCTTCTCTTGATTATCATATGCTTCTTTATGTTCTTTAGTTCTTAATGTCATTTACACCTCCACATTCTTCACAAACTTTCCAACCCAATAACTCAACTATCTTTTTGGTTTGATTTCTTTTGTTGTAATGTTTAACTAATTCATTTTTTTGTTTTGTGCTTTCTTTATTTTCTAAAAGTCTTTTACAATTTTCTATTTCTTGTGAATGTCTTTTGTATTCACTTTCTAATATTTTTATTATATCGTGTTTGTTCATTTGTGTACCTCATCAATAACTTCTATTATTTGACAATCTTCTGAATCACATTCGTTACAAATTGCTCTAAAATGTGACTTCTTAATATTTATTTTTGGTATTGGTTTTGTTTCACTCATTTTAAATCTCCAAATTCTTTATCAATTTTATTTATTATTAGAGGTTTAAGAATATCACTCCAATCAATAAATGACTCTTTCAACCTATCAACAGCTTCGGCTTGTGCCTTTTTATAATCTGTAAGTTTTCTTATTTGTTCTGTATACTTTAGAGTCATTTTTTTATATTTTGCTTTATAAATTCTTAAAGCACATTTTTTACAAAAATAAACTCCCAAATCTCCACAATGATAAAAAAAATCATTTGATACTTTTATAAATTTACTACATCCTTCATAAATAATCTTTTTCTCATTCAAAGGTTTTTCAGTTGTCATTTTAAATCTCCGAATATTTCATTTCTCTCTTTCCAAAATTGTTTAATTGTAATTAATCCAAATAATAATCTTTCAATTAATTTCTTTTCATTATCAACAGCTTCACACTTTGCGAATTTCTTTTTTTCTTTATCCAAAAGTCTTTTACAATTCTTACAAGTAACTTCAAAATAATCATTTGTTATTTTATCTTGTGAAACTAAAACTGCTTGGTTACAAGCATAAACTATTTTCTTATTACTATTAAACAAAAAATAATGTATTATTTTCATTGTCTTGTTTCTTCCATATCGCAACATGGTTCTTTTGAATCTCCTACAAATAATAAAGTTGTTTCTTTCATCCTTTCTCTAATTGACAAAACTGAATCTATATTGATTGGTAAATCTGTAAGACTACTCATAATTGTTGATTGGTTTTTTAATATCTGTCTTTGAATTTTATCCATTTTTTTTATCTATATGGGAAATTAAATATAATACCATAAATATTCCACAAGAGAATAAGATACTAAGTAACTTATCACTCATTTTAATTTATAGTAAGTATATTTTCCTGATTTATTTTTCTCTTCAATAATTATATTATTTTTTAGAAGAGCATCTAAGTATAGAGGAAGCAAGTAAGGATGTATTCCAATTCTTGAACCAATTTCTGTTTTACTTAATCTTCCTTTCTTTAGTTCTTTCTTTATTTTTTCTATGTTTGTTTTTTCAATCATTTTAAATCCTCCATTTCAATATTAAAGAATTGAACTGCTTCGCAAACTCTTCCAGAGATAAGTCCAATATCATATTTTATATATTTTAAATCTGCAAGGAATTTCCAGACACATTCTCCTTCTTCACCAATTTCAACAAGCTCTACAAATTTTTTAATTGTTTTAAGATTCTTTTTTATTCTTTTGATTGCTTCTGCTTTTAATTTATCTACATCAATCCATTCTCCATAATCTTCTCCAACTTTCTCGTATGCTTTTCTTTCCTCATCATTCAAATCTTTTAATGTTTTTAATTCACTCATTTTTCTGCATCTCCACAATTTTTTCCATTGCTCCAAACAAGTTATCTGCTTCTTCTATCAATCCAACAAATTGTTTGTTTAGATCATTAAATTTCTTTGCATAATCACTATATGCTTTTCTAAATGCTTTTCTTACATTGTCTATCTTAAGTAATTGTTGTTCTACTATGTCTTTACTCATTTTAATCTTCAACCTCCAATTCATTCATTGCCCAAGACCAAATTAATAATAAAATACCCAATCCTAAAAACCACCAACCACTAACCATATTTTCTACTCCTTGTCCTAATTTTACCCCTAATCCAAATGCTAAAAATATTGTTCCAAATAAAAATCTAAATATCATTTTTTAAGTTCCTCCTTGAACTTCTTTATCTCTTTCTTCTTTTCAGAATAACAAGACATCCCTTTCTTTTTTAATCTTTCAATATAAACTATTGCTCCTAAAATAAAATCTTCAAAATAAAAGTCTCCTTCAATATGTGAATCAACATCTGCTTCTTCAAAAGCATCTGCAATTTCATCTGCTGAATTATTATAAGTTCCCATTATTCCTGTCCTCCACTTTTTGCAAATCTTTCAAAATAAGCATGATTCGTAAATTCCATTTCTTCTATTATTTTTATTACTGCTGTTAACCTATTTATTCTCAAAAAGATATATCTTTTATCTTTTTTCTGAACCACATCTTTCTTTATCAAATTAAGTAATTTGGTTCTGTTTCCCTCTAATTCCCATCTTATAAATTCAAGCATCTTCAACCTCACTCATTATTTTATCTGCTGTTTTTGTTTCTCCATACCTTGCTGATACAGAGATCCTTATATTCTTCAACATATTTCTTCTCTCTAATGGATTTTGTTTTAAGTATCCTAATACATTTTCATTGCTTACTATTTCTTCAAATGCTTGGTTTACATCAAATCCTTTTTTCTTTAATCTTAGAATTGTTTGTGTTAATGATTCTCCTAATAATTTCTTCCAGGAATATCTTTTAATTGTACTCTTATCTGATTGTTGGTTTACTTCATCCCATTCATTTTCTATTGGTTTTTCCATTTTGTTTCTCCTATTTTTCTAAAGTGTGTTTCATTTGCTCCTTCTGGAACTGGTCCTTGATATGGTTTCTGTTCTCCTAAATTATCCCACTCTATTGACTTCACAGCTTCTAAAGTATTATTATCCATTTCAAATCTAACAGTAAAAGCATTTCTATTTAAGTGAATTAAAGTTCCACATAACATTCCAAATATAATAATTAATCCAATTACCCAAATTAAATTATTGTTCATTTTTTCTCCCAGGAAAGAACCATTATAGCGATTCCTGTTAAAAACATGCTCAAAAAGATTCCTTCATCTCTCACTGTTCTCAATATTCCAATTAAAAAAACTAAGAATCCTAGACTAAAAATTCCTATTCTAAAATTTCTTTTTTTCTTTTGTTCTTCCATGTTTTTTTTAATATATTTAAGTACTTAAATCTTTCTAACTATTTCTTAATGACAATGATTTCATTATTTTGTCAAAATGTTCTGGATTTTCAAGACTTACTTCTGGTTTCTTAATTTCAATATTTGAATAATCTACCTTTTCTATATTTCCCATTAACATTAATTCTTTTAAAATTAAATATCTTAACCTTTTTGGGATATGCCACTTTCCTAAAAATAGAGTTGCATCCTTCAGACTAATTATATGACTTCCATTTGTTCTCTGATATAGTTTTGAATGGATGTACAAATACAAGACTTTTGGAATTTCCTCTTTTGATGTCATCTTACTCCTTAAGACATTACTTTTGGTCCATATAGATTACAACAATCTACTGCTTTCCCAAGTAAATCATAATTCTGATAAAATTGTGCAATTACCATTCCTATTAGTATAAAGATTAAGATTAACCTTACTAGGTTTCTCCATCCTCCAAATAAAAAGTTCATCCAATTAACAGAACCATTCTCATTTATTGGTGGGTGAATTTCTTTCCACTCTCCTCCTAGAATAGGCATCTTAGATTTCTTTAGGTAAACTTCTTTTCCATCTAGTTCTGACTTCACACAATTCTTTTCTATATTATCAAGTATACTTTGTTTCAAACTCATGTTTTTGTACCTCCTTGTAACTTTAGTCATCAAATATCCTCTTTCCAACTAAATATCCAAGTATCATTGTTATTACATAAGTTGCTCCTCCCCAGAACATTGCTGATCCTGGAGACATGTGTACTAAGAAAGGTTGTAACATCCATTTCCTTAATGCAAATACCATTCCGAATGATGCTAATGCAAATACTAATCCTCCTATACTAAATTCTCCTAAGTCCTCAAACATTCCTCCAAAAAAATCAAATATTTCCCCCACCCATTCAAAAGAAATTATCTCTTCAAATATTTCAATTAAGAAGTCTCTTGAATCTTCAATTATTAATGCAACTACTAATCCAACTCCTAAAAATATTCCTACTAATGCTATTGTGTTCATTTATATATTACCTCCAAATGTCCTTTTATAGGTTTTTGTTTGAAATAAAATACTGCATACCATTTAAACTTATCAACCTTTTCCTTTCCTATTTTCTTTGTTTTGGTGTTGATGGTCCTAGTTCTATATTCTCTTATTTTTATTTTATCTAAATATTTTGAAAAGTCTCCCTCTGTTTTATATTCTAGAACAACATTTCCAAAGTTTGGAATAATAGCTATATTTTCAACTAAATCCTTTGAAGTAAATTTTTTGTATTTACTTATTCTTTTTTTAATTATTAATCCATTTGCATTTACTTTTGGTGTCCAAACTCTATACCACTTATATTTACTTAGAATTTTTGTTGATAACATATTTATTGGTAAGATTAATATTAACATAACTGCAATATAGATCATCATTATTGTTTTATTTCTAGTCCTCTTCCTATTCTCTTCTGATAATTCTTTATACTTTCTTGTGCTCTCATAAAAATTATTTGATTCTTCACTCCATCTATAATAAGCTGTTTGGTTATCACAAGTTAAATTAAATCCATTTACATTATTTATTGTCTCATTAAAATAGAAATCAATATTTCCACTAATATTTATTTGAGAATAATAATTTATTTCTTCAAAAATAACTTTTGAACAATTAGAAGGTGATTCATAATTGTTATGAATAAAATCATTACTTATTGAAAAAACTATGGAAGGAATTAAAATTAATAAAAATGCTGAAGTAAAATAGATAAACATATTAACTCCTTGAAAGAGAGAATCTCTCTTAGGGTTCTTTCCAGGATAACTAAACTTTACTTTTGGTTTACCTTTTGAGTAATCTACATCTACTCTTGCGTTTGCTAAATACTTTCCTTCTTTTTTTATCATTTTTTATCTCTCTATTGTATCATTGCAATTGGATCACCATATATTTTTCCTTCCTTCATAACTTCTTTAACATTTTCTTCTGTTACTGGTTCTCCTTTTCTCCTTAGATACTTTCTTGCTTTTTCTCTATTCATTTAAATCACCTCCTTTCAGTTTTTCATTATTCCCCTCTACTTCTCCAAATACTTTTTTAGGCAAATAACCTGTAGGATATTTTTTAATTAGCTTTCTTAATAACTTCATATTCTTTAAATGATTCCAAATTGTAAAAGACAAAATACATATTAAAATAATAACTACCCACATTGGAGTGAAGAAAATTACTAATAAGTTTATAACAAAAACAACAATTCCTCCAAAAATCATTCCTCTTTTGAATCCCCATTTCTTCAAATTATAAAGTAAGATTACATTCTTTTCTATTTGATTGAATGGTTTATTTGGTTGCCACTTCTTATATTTTTTTAAGTATTTATTTGTTAAGTATAAATCTGTGATTGATAATGTGATTGCAATTGTTGCTAAGATTATTGCTAAAATCATTTTTTCTTCTCCATAGCATCTAAACATTTAACACAATGCCCAATGTCTAATCCACAATATCCATATTTGTTTCCACACTTACAAGTTCCTTCTTTGAATCCTTTTGGTAAACCTTCTTTATTCAAATATTCTTCTCCTGTATCATAAACTCTTTTTTCTTTCATCTTCGTCATCTCCTATTCTTTTAATTCTTGATGGGCTTTGAAAATTCCAATTATTTGATTTATAACATTTTCTACAAAGATTCCCATAACAATCCTTTTTACACTTTCTACATTTCTTTGTTTTTCTCATCTTATTTTCTCCATGTGAAAGCAATAACAACATTGCAACCAAACTTGATTAGGATTTTCTTTTAAGTATTTCATCCAATCTTCTATGATTATTTTTCCACAATTTTTACATTTCTTTTCCATTTGTAATTTTTTTAATGCTTTATGTTTTTCTGGACTTGTTAGATAAACCATTCTTTCTTTTCTCCATTTCTCTTTTCTTCTTAAATTCATTTCTATTTACAATTTCACCACAACTTTTGCATACCCAGGTCGGCTTTGATTTCTTTCCATGACTATGTATTTTTTTTATTCTTCTGTGTTCGCAGGTCATTTAACTTCCCTCTCCATTATTAACCATTCATTACATAAAGCATAACTACAAACTAATTTCCATCCTTGTGAACCAAGTTCATTTAACATGTTTTGTGTATTGTTTGAAAAGTTTTTTATTCTGAATACTTTATACTCATACATTTTTGTTTTCATTTGTTTTCACCCCCTTCTAATTCCCTCATAACTTTATCTGTTGCTTTAAACTTTCTAAACTTTTGATAAGAACCAATCATTTGAACTACACTAATAACTAAACTTCCTAATAAAATAATTTCAATCCAAACCCAATGTGGTTTCATTCTAACTAATAAATTAATAAC
>SDBT01014752.1_pt1 | contig 12441 bp, 14 predicted proteins | sample 2277101 | NCBI WGS metagenome assembly SDBT01 (sample SAMN10404973, study PRJNA504765) | marine sediment metagenome | isolation source: marine sediment core GS10_PC15, 103 cmbsf | place: Arctic Ocean: Southern Knipovich Ridge | collected 2010
GGCCTTGCCCAGGTAAGGAATTTTTATGACCTGCATCCCAAGCACAAGCTCAAATATGATTTTTTATATATTCAGCGAAGATCACTTCTGCTGAATATATACATCCTGCTGCAAACAATTCCAGTGGTGCTTTCAAAAAAAGGCTGGTAAAGTCAAAGCACCTCGTAAATAACAATTCTTTTTTTCTTCTCTCGTTTGTTCACCCACACCGAATACCTTTTTTGTACTTCTCTGTTAAAGGTTATACTGTCCTCTGCTTGCTTGCCATCTAAGAATTTTACTACGTATGTGGTATTGCCGGGGATTTTCTCTCCATCCATTCTCTTGCTTGACCTTTGTGCGTAAAAGCCAATCCGTGAATCCGCCACTGCGATCAGGTCTTTTTCGCTGGTATTTTCTTTCAGCCATTTTGCCGTATCAAGATAGCCTTGCTTTTCCCACCGCAGCGGTGTAATTCTGGTGAATTTGATTGCGCAAATAATAAGGCCAACTACCATAAGTATAAAAAACCAGCGTTGTCTATTTTTCCTTACGGCCAAACCATTTCTAAAAGTCCTTTTACTTAGCCAACGGGCAATGATCTGCAGGCCAACCGGAATGTAAAAAGCAGTAAACACAACGATAGGCATACAATGCCTTCTACTTATATAGCTATAATTAATATGCAGCAGCACCATCATTACCAGATACAAGACTATCAAGGCGAATATAAGAAACCTCTCAGTAACCAAGACTTTTCGTAGTTTACGAAAGTGGTAATAAAGACCAGCCGCCAGCGGAAGCACAAAAAAGTACATAAGGTTATCACTGATTTCCTGGGCAAGCCTGCCGAGGGCTTTTAGCATATCGGTTGGCATCCCTGAAGCTGTATATACTACTACAGTACCATCAAAGCCACTTTGTTCAAACCCGCTGGACTGCCACGGGGTGTTGCAGCTGATAACCCTTTTCACTTTTGGTGGTAAAACTCTTCCTCTTACCTTCATATAAGGCGCTGCTGGAATTGCAAATCCGATTAGAAGGATCAGCGTTAGGCGAATAGCTTTGAGCCTACTTGTATTCACCCTTGGAAGAAACAAACTGATTAACAACCACAACATTCCATATATTACTATTTGTGCGCATTCCTCTCGTATTGTATGCCCAAGTCCTGCTGCTAAGCCAGCAATTGCAAACATCCACCACTTCCCGAATCTGCTGCCCCAAATTAAGAATAAAAGGCCTGTGGACAGAAACAAGATGTGAGGCCACTCCCGAATAACATCACTTCCAAATTCTGCCGGATAAGGCAGCATAATCAAAATCAACAATCCCCAAAAACTGCGACGTGGTCCCACCAGTACTTTCCCGATAAAATATAGCGGTATCAGCGACAGCAACCTACACAGCAAAGATGCACCCTGAGCCGGGTATATCCAGGTATACACTGACGAACTGTTACTGAACAACGTAACAAGTTTATGAGCCGCGAAAATAAGAAAAGGGTAGCCGAAAGGCTGGCCTTTGATAACACCGATTGGGTCGCGCGAAAACTGCTGGGCCCGCTCGATATAGAAAACACCGTCCTGGGAAATAATAACAGTTGTTGCTATAAGATAGATTCCGATGCCAACGGCGATTGCCAGCAGAATTGTAATATTGATGAAATCCTGTTTTTGTATATGCCTTTTGCCGTGCTGGTATACAAGCATCGAAATTCCCTTTTCGTTCGAACGATGTATTTAAACAATCCGCTTGTGTTATTTACAAGCATTTTTTTGTTTTAGTTTTGCTGCTGACAATTGCTTGTCTGACCCGTGTTCGGGCGGGTCTTGTCTTTGTTTGTGTTGTGTTGACGCTGTGTGCCTGTTGTGTTATTATGCCGCAGGACAGCTTTATGCAAAATGTATCTAACCGGTTTGGGTCGTAGTGATGGCGGTTCTGGTAGGGATTGACGAGGCGGGTTTTGGACCGATTCTTGGGCCTTTGGTTGTCTCCAGCTGCAGTTTTTCAATTTCTCGCCAAGTTTTGGAATCCGACCTGTGGCAGGTTTTAAAAACAAGCGTCGGCAGCAAACCAAAAGCACTTGCCGGACGGCTTCTGGTAACAGACAGCAAAAAAGCCTACAGTAAATCGCGCGGAATAAAGCACCTGCAGCGTACGGTCCTGGCTTTTCTAAAAACCGCCGATAAAAAGCCGGCTACTCTGGCCCAGTTGCTGCAAACGCTGTGTCCGGATTGCCTTCGGCGATTGAACGATTATCCCTGGTATAAGGACCTCACAGGTTACGACATTGTCACAAATGACGCTGATATATCCATCGCCTCGAACGTACTCACAGACGACATGAACGCAAACGGCATTAAGTTTTTGCGTTTTAGTAGCTGTTGTCTTGATGTGGCGCACTACAATACACTCATGGCCAAAGTCAAAAACAAGGCCAATGTGCTTTTCAGCAGCACTTCACGTCTTATAAAATCGGCTTTTGACGATGCCCACGGCCACGATGTGCAGGTAATTGCCGACAGACAGGGCGGCCGCGTTCACTACAGAAGGCAGCTTCAGTGCATGTTCGGCGATATGCAGTTGAAAATCCTCTGTGAAAACGCGACGGTCAGCAGCTATGAATTGCTGGCTGACGGCAGAAAAATGCGCATCCATTTTGCCGTTGAGGCTGACCTCAATTTCCTGCCGGTTTCTTTGGCCTCAATGGCCTCTAAATATCTCAGGGAGCTTCTTATTGGCAATATAAACCGCTATTTTGCACAGTTTTGTACCAACCTCAAACCCACTGCCGGTTACTGGCAGGACGGACAGCGCTTCATAAGGGACTTGAAAACTAATACGGCCCAAATTCCATACGACAGCAATCAGCTGATTCGCTGCCGTTGAGTTTTAATGGTCCTGGTGGGCGGTAATTTCCTTGTTCTTTGTGTTAAAAACATCGGCTCGATTTGGATTTGGGGTATTTTGTTGTTATATTCTTACAGGGTGGCTTTCTTAACGGCCGATAGAAGGACTTCGATACGACCTATAAAAACAGCGGGCACAGAGTGTTAAAATGATACTACTTGCAAAAAGGCAAAGCTGGCCGAAAAGAATAAAAGGTCTGTTAAAAATTCAGGCTGCAGTTTACAACAAATGTGATTCCCACAAATGGGAAAACAAAATGGAAGTCCATAACTGCATTTCCAGTAGGCCCGCGTTAAAAACCGGTTCCGGACAATTCGCCTGATAGGGTAGAAAAAGTTTGCGATGTTGGTGCACCGCAAGTGCTCGGAAAAAACAGCGCAGGTGCTCGCAGCATAGCTGTGGCTGACTACTTTCTTTTTTTCACCACCAGTATAATCACTCCGAAGCCCGATATGGAGATGGATGCCGGCCGGGCTGTCATGGCAGCATTGTCGGCCTGGTCTCCATCGCTATCAACAAAATCGCTGTCCGAAGGCACGGTACTTTGTTAACCGCGACAGTCCGGTATTTCAATTACGACTCACCGGTGAAACTTTTACCATATTTAGAACATACCGGGCATCGGGACCAAACCCTGTTTTGTCTTAAGGGAAATTACCTGTTTTGCATCGTAAATTCCCCTATACGGCAAGCACGGCCTTGCCTGCGGGCACGTCTTGGCCCATGGCAGGTTTGTATAAGGTTTGCCGAGATATGTCGAAAAAAGGGCGGGTAACTGCAAATAGCTTAGAAATCTCTAACAAAATTAAGGCAAGTTGCGGATATGGATAGATGACCCTGAGGGCACCCTGATAGGACAAAGGTCTTTTGAAAACAGGGTTCACATCGTCAGGATTCATCCTATACGTCGGCAAAACAAGATTGTCTTGCCAAATCCTGACCCTGTCGGCTGCTAAAACACCACCCGTCTGAATATATACACTCAGAACGATAATTATGAATCGTAATTTCCACTTTAAATTCGCAAGAGACATAACTATTCGTCTGTGCTGTCTCCATTACATCAAAGATCTCGGTTTACAAAAAATTTAGCCCTTTCCGGGCCTTAACATCCAGACCCTCGACAGGAAAAAATTCCATAGTTCGTGAATTTGGTCTCATGAATTTATTTTCTCAACCTATCCGACAATGCTTTTATATGTGCCGGCCCCGTCCCGCAGCAGCCCCCTATCACGTTCACCCCTGCTGAATATATCTTTTCAGCCGCCGCGGCAAAATCTTCCGGCGATACCTCATAAAACACCCCCTTGTCGCCCAGCTGCGGCTTGCCCGCATTAGCCTCGGCGTAAACTATTGTTTCCTTACCCAGCGCTTTTACCGCCGAAACGTACTGCCTGGCCAGTTCAACATAATCATCCAGTTCCATATTCCCGCAGTTAAATCCCACAGCATCTGCCCCCGCTGATACTGCTTTGCCGACCGCACTGTCAACATCGACACCCATCATCGTCCTGAACTCTTCTCCGGCCTTGTTAAAGGCCATCGACACAAAAACCGGCAGCGCCTTACTGACCGATTTGACCGCTTCCATGATAATTTCCATCTCGTCGATGGCGCTCATTGTCTCGACTATAAACGCGTCCACACCTGCCCCCAAAAGCGCACCCGCTTGTTCCGTATAAGCAGCATGCAAATCCGCTGGCTTTAAATTACCCAAAGGCTCCAAAAAATCCCCGCTCGGACCTATATCGCCAAGAACGTAATGCTCTTGCCCGCCGGCACGACCGGCCAGCTCCGCAGCCGTTAAATTTATCTGCACTACCCTTTTGGCCAGTCCGTGACGCCCCAGACAATACTTGTTCGCCCCGAACGTATTGGTCAGCACCGCGTCACTGCCTGCCCGAAAATACGCCTTATGAATCTCAAAAACCATGTCCGGTGACTTGATATTCAGATATTCATTGCAGATGCCGACCTGGGCACCACGCGATATCAGTTCCGTCCCCATCCCACCGTCCAGCAAAAAAAGCCCTTCTTTAATCCGCTTTTTCAAACTTATTGTCACCAAGACTAATCTCCTTTACTCTTGTCGTTGACCCGAAAAATAATCATTATTCCCCTGCCGTCATCTTTACTTTGGAGCCTGTTTGCAAAGTCAATGCTGTTCAACCATTTTGCCGTCGATTATTTTGTACTTATGCTTGAAACCTCGCGCTTGCGGTCTTGTAAAAAGACCCTCTCGCTGCTGCTGATTAAACGTTGCGGCCCTGACCGAATCCAGCCTGACAGTAACACCAATCCAGTCTTGTTCCTTTTGGGCTGAACAATTAGTCATCTTCACCACTGATGGAACGTAAAATCCCTCACTGATTTTCTTATATTGATGCAGCTCGGTAATCACTGCCGCTCGACCGCTGCTGCCACAATATTCAATCTTTCTGACCCGCTGGTTACAGCTGTCTATATATACTCGCCGTTTTCTTGGACCGCCATCACGGCTTACCAGCACATCATAAGGGCCTTCTTTGAATAAGGACCAGTTTTCCGGACGGCCTTTCTCTCCGGAGAAAATCGTTACCCCGAAACCTTCGAGTATAAACTCGGGGCTTATCAAATCTTCGAACTGACCCGCCTGCGACCACAGGCCCCAGTAATAAGCGTTGCCGATTTGCTTGGGCTTCAGTGATACCCAGAACAACTCCGCGTTTGCGCCCATTACAATTGCCTTGGGGTCAAAAGCAACATCACCCTGCAAACGAATTTCTGCCGGCGGATTTACCCATAATTTTACGGCGAAACTTTCATTGCGCATCTTCCCATCCGAACGGTATTGCAAAACGCATCTGCCGTTGCCTCGAAAACCCGTCGCACCCCGCGACCAGGACACCAATGCCGAGACCGCTTCCCGTACGGACTCTGCGCCTGTGCACACACGCACAGGCGCACGCTTTGGCACCGCACAGCCTCCGACAACAAATATCGCCGTGAAAAAAAACAAAATCTTAAACATCGTAAATTTCATCGCCTACAAATCCACCTGCAATATCTGGCCGAGTTGAGAACCCAACTGTTCGATTTGCTCGTGGTCGAGATGCGGGTTTACCACCTCTGCAAATTCATTATCCCCCACCTTCCGCAAACGCCATACATCCTGTCCTTGTCTTTTATGACTCGAATCGTATTTCAAACGTCTTCTTCGCATCAGAATCAACGCCACTACAAACCTGAAGTTTACCCTCGCCTGCTCGCTTTCAGCGGCAAGCCTGTCAAAAAAAGACATGAGCATCTTGTCGTCCACAAAAAGCTGTTTCTTTTTGTCCGGCTCTGCCAGCCTGGTCTTCCAGTAGCAGAATACTTGCGGTTTTTCCCTTTCCCAGTACTCCGCACAGAAATCCCGCCGCTCAAAACCGGTCTGACCTTCTACCAGGGCTGCAAAGTATTCTTCGCCGGCTTCAATCTTTCTGCCCGTACCAAAACATTCACCTATCGGTTTGTTAATCTGCCACTGTTCCGTCATTTTTCCACTTTCCTGCGGCCCCAAAATGCCCGGCCATCCGCTGACTCTTAATCGAATCTTAACCATTCGCTTATTTTGGCCGCTGTGACAGGCCCTATACCCTTGACCTTCTGCAAATCATCAATTCTTCCGAAAGCAGCCTCAATCTTGTTGCAGCTGCTGTGTTGCTGCCGGTAAGCTATTATCGCAGCCGCCCTTGTCATACCTATCCCCGGCAGGTTTATTAAACTGCCAAGCGGCGCATCGTTAGGGTTTATTTTACTGTACAGCCCAATGTGTTCCGAATCTACAGATGTTTGAATACTCGCAAATGAAAAACAAAATGAAATCGCCGCGCATATCCACACAGCCACCCAAAATGCCCTGAGTTGCTGCCGAATATTTACAGAAGTGCTGTTCACAAACAATCAAATCCTTTCAGAAACCGCTTAACTGCCCAAAACTTTTGCCCGCTTTTGCCCCGCAATGCTGAACCGCACAACTGCGCTGCGCCGTTTTCTACCGGCTGAAAATGACCTCTTTGAGCTTCTTTAGCGTTTGGAATGATTTTTTCTCTTTCAGCTGCTCGGTCAGTAAACCGCTGCCGGCTATAACATTGTCGGCTCCGTCGGTCAGACTCGAATAGGTCACAGTATTAACGAACGGTTTGCTCAGCGCTATTTTATAAAATTGATCAATCCACTCAGCCTGTTGTGTCTGGTCCCACTGCTGATGCCATATCCCTGCCGAATTTCCTCCTTTTGTCTCACAGCTTTGGCTGGGCACCTCTACCTCCGTTATATGCAGCGGCTTGGCTACGGCACCAAAGTAATCCAAAACCGAAGATATATGCATCATATCTCTTACGTGCATACCGTGGGCATTTTTGCCAAAACGCATCTGCACGCCGAAAGCGTCAAAATTCATCCCGCTTTGCAGTATCATATCCATGTAAACCAGCGGAGGAATCGTGCCGCTTGTGCTGCCGTAATATTCACCCCACGGATTGCCTACTTCAACTATCTTCAAAGCCCTCTCACTGGCCGCCTTGACCGCCATGTTCACTGCCCGTGTCATCTCCAGAGACTGCTCGAAGCTGAAAGAAAAATAATTTAACGCATTCAGACCGCTCAAAACTCGCCACAGCCGAACTTTATCGCAATACTGCGTCACTGTCCTGAGCACAAAATCATATGCCGCTTCACGAATCGTTTCAAAACCATCACCACTGTCAACCAGCCATTGCGGCAGCTGTTCTTTCGTAAAACAAAGTACGGGCCCGGCACCTATGGCTATTTTCTTTTGCGTAAGCACTTTGATACAACTGTCAATTACTGAAAAATCGTACTCGCCCTTCTCAGGCTCCACTTGGGCCCAGTTTATGGGTATGGTAACAAAGTTAAACAGTTCCAGCAGCTTTCCCACATACTGCACCTGGTTTATCTGCGCGGGATTTACCTTGCACCCAAGGCAGCCTCGGCCGAAACCGTGAGATGTGCTTCTTTCGGTAAAAAAAGACTCTGCCTGCTTTGCCGCAATCTTCTCTGAAAAAACTATAGCCTTTTTAAGCGACTCGTCCGCAAGTTCTGATGCCGTCTCAGGACTGGTTATATTTTGTATTGACTTGATAAATAAACTCTGCGCCTCTTCTGCAATATGGGATAACCCGTGTATCTTGTCAAAAAACAACCATTCCTCCCGCTTGTTAATTATCTGCATCAACTTCGCGCGGGCTATCTCCACATTCAGATTATACGGCTTTTCACGCTCCGAAAGGCACGTTGTAGGCAAAAGCACTTCGCCGAATCCTTCGACCGGCCACAGCAGCGCCAGCCCCCCCGTTTCCATGTTGGGCTTCTTGCACTCGATAAAACCCTTCGCGAACCGAATCTCGCCCCGGCGGATTGCAATCCCGTCGGTACCGAACAGATACGCACCGCTCAATGTAAACCCGTCAACACATTTGCCGTCTCGAAATACCTGAAATCGCACTTTTACCTCTGATTATCCAAACCGATTCTTAAAAATTACTGTCTCATTGGCCCCAACCAATGAACCGGCACACGATTATAGCAGTTAAAAAACCGAATACAATCTTAACTTTGGTTGCTGGCGACTTTGCCGGGCTCGGACTTGCTCCTGGCATCTTTTGAAAGGCCGCTGGCCCTTAAAAAATGTTATTCTGAGGGTTCAGTATGTGCTGCTGTCTGAAGTCAAAAAATTAAAAGCTCGAATCTCTCGAACCAGTGTGCACAGGTAAAGCGCTCAGTTCGAAGCCGTCTCGCTGGCGCCGTAGCCGCTGAGCTGCTTGGCTCCAAGCTCGTAAAGAAGATTGTTTTTCTCAATCAGCCGGGCTATCAAACCTATTTGGTTAAGTATTATCTCAATGAGATTGATGTTGACCAGAGTTGATTCCGGGTTATAGTCCGGCAGCGCAACAATTGCATAACCGCAGTTGATCTTCTCTGTTCGAAGCTGCACCGCCACAATGCTGCAGTCATTTACCTGCGTTACTATCGGCTCATGCCCGTCGTCAACTTTCGCGCATAACTCCGTTAGAAAGGACGTGTCGATATGAAGATTTGAAAATTTCTCCGAATCGCTGGGCCAGCAGTTCCTGTCTTTATCCATGATTATTATCACAGGCCCGTTCTCCGGCAATATACCGAATATCTGTCTGGCTACCTGTTCGTTCAATACGCTCTCGGGAGAAAACAGCGAATCATATATATCCATTACTTCTGCTCCTTGTGCACAACTGATTAGGTTACCGGCAAGATACGCCGCGATTGGCTGCCCACGTATTGCTTGTTCGGAAAAATCACACACCGACTTACCTTAAACCCTCCGCCCGTTGTCTATTATCCCAAAAAAGCAAAATTGCTCGTGCGCACCGTCGGTTTATAGGACCATCGCCGCTGCCGAACACCCCTCTTACAAAGTGCCGCTCAGAAACCAAGAGATGACTTTAAGCCGCCCATTGGAAATCTCCTGCCCGGACATTCCGTAGGCCGGGCCCCCGGAGTAGTGTTATGACCGTAAACTCTGTTACTGGAAATACCATAACGCTTGCAAAGAAAACGAGTCAGTTTTATCACCGAATCCATCTGTTTTGCCGTGGGTGCTGTTTTATTGAAATCACCCACTATACATATTCCTATCGCTTTTTCATTGGCCCAGTTATTTGCCGTACCCCCGCAATGGGCGCCGACCATTTGTCTTCGCCACCGAAACGTAACTTCCACTTCACCGTCACCGCTGTCGGTGCCGTTACCTATGACAAAATCGTATCCTACTCCCTCCCAGTGTCGGCCCTGCTTGTGCCATTTGTCAAAAACAGCTACATTACCATCCCGGGTACCCGAATGATGTATTACTATGGCCGCCCACCGCTTTTCCAGATATGCCGGCGGCAGCCAGTCGGATGGAGCACCCCTGCCGTAGTAGTTGGCTTTGCCCGCATCCGACAGCAAAGCTGCCCGGCCGCTGTTAGCGTCTTCAATTTGTGGCATCGGCTCATCGTTGTATACGCACCCGCCCAGACCAATAAGTAGATAACAAAAAAAAAGCCTTTTGATAAACATCATCCGATTATTTATTCCCTTATCTGAAACCTTTATGCTCATCCGAATATGCTCGCAGAACCGTCAGGGCTTGCAGCCTCTTAATAGCCTGTCATTTATTAACCCCCTTGGAACTTGCCGCAGAACGCACACTGTTTTTGTATCTTACCATGTGCACGCTGTTGCCTTGCTTATTAAATTCCACAATATCCATATAACTGCGCATAAGAAGCAGACCTCTGCCCCGCGTCTTATAGAGGTTCTCCTCGTTTCGCGGGTCAGGCACGTGCTCCGGGTCAAAACCATTACCCTCGTCCGTCATGCAAATCCCGACTTTTTCTTCACTGACAGAATAATCTATTTTTATCTCTTTCTCGGCATTGCCCTTGTTGCCGTGGCTGAGCGCATTCAGAAACGCCTCTGACAATGCCATACGAACGGCAAAAATATCCTCGGTGCTGAAATTACTGGCCTGCAGTTTAGGCAAAAGCCATTCAAAGGCCTTTGTTATCGCAGCCGTCTTGCTGTTTACAACCACCGTCCGGGTTATTGCTGTCTTTGACGACATATAATGTTTTTGGAATACCTCGGAATTATCTTTACCTTAGACCCGTCACCTTTTCCAAACTGACGCCGAACCCACCAAACACCCGAAATGCCCCCTCATTGGCCGCCAGACAGGCTATCAATCGCGTTTTGGCTGCTGTCGTATATATCAAAAACCTTCGTCAGCCGCGTTATCTTGAAAATCTCATATATCTTCGGGTTTATATTGCACAGCTTCAGCTGGCCATCTTGCTCATAAATCTTCTTGCTTATACGTATTAAAAGCCCCAGAACAGCTGATGACAGGTACCTGACGTTACAAAAATCCAATATCAGCTTGATACCCTTACCCTGCTCGATTACTGATATGATTGACTCTTGAAGGGCCTTAATATCCTTCTCCTCAAGAATCTTCTCGTCCGTAAATACCACTATTGTGGCGTTTTCAGCATAATTTACGATTATTTTGGGCCTTATAGCAACCATAACGCTCTCCAAATCACCACTTTTGAACCGCGAATACTATGGCAGAGCCGACCTGATGTCAAGCTTTTTGCAATAACTGCCAAAAAACTAAATTTTGTCTTTTTTTAAAAAAAATCCTTGCAATATATAATTTATTTGCCAATTATATCATTTTTCCAAATTTTAGCATCTGGAAATATATAAGCTCTTGCAATTTCAATATAGACAATGGATAATAGCCCGGTAAGCCACCTGCAGGCACAAATCCTTAGGCTTAACAAAGCCAAGGGTTGGCAACTTAGGATTTAGCTCAACAAAAAACCAGGGAAAATTGTCGCTGTGCAGGTTTTTTTAGCAACAAATTAAGCCTGTGATTACGTATAATCTTTAGAAAAGTACCCAAAAGGGTACAAAAAAACAAAAAACGATGTTACTCTGTTGGCCGACATGGCCTGAAATAAAATGTGACTGTAATGGTTATTTACCTGTTTAAAGGAGATTGAAATGAAAATCAGTAGATCCACAGGATACGCCCTGTTGGCGGTCGGCTACGTCGCCAAGAATAAGGACCAGAAGATTATTTTATCACAGACCATTGCCAAGGAATACAACATACCGCTGGAGTATCTGCTTAAGATACTTCAGCAGATGGTCAGGGCCAACATCCTCCGGAGCAAAAGGGGCCCAAGAGGCGGCTTCTCGCTGGCTAAAAACCCCAAAAAAATTAACATGCTCGAGGTTGTTGAAGCTGTCGAAGGTCCTATGACAAACCAGCTGAATCTTATCGAGCAGGCCCACGGCGAGAAATACAGCGTCAAGGTCGAGCAGGTTTACGAAAAAGCTATCGCTCAGGCAAAAAGTGTCTTCGAAAAAGCAAAAATCGCGACACTGCTGACCAATGCGTAGATAAGTTTTGAACTCTTGTTCAGACACCGGCAAAGAATCTGTCAGAATCGGCGGCAATAAAAAAAACCGCTTTAAGGTGAAAGTCTGTCTCTGTTTATCACCTGATTTGCACGATTAGTATACGTCAAAAATGCACATTAGCGAATTTCAAGACCTCATCCTCAAAAAATACGGTAATCGCGACCGCCAAAGGGGAACTGCCGCTACCTTTATGTGGTTCATCGAGGAGGTTGGCGAGCTGGCTACGCTGCTGGCCTCCGATGGCGAAAAGGACAAAGACGAGGAATTTGCCGATGTGTTTGCCTGGCTGTGTACATTGGCGAATATAAACGACGTTGACCTTGAAAAGGCATGCCGAAAATACACCGACAATAACGTCGAAGGCTTCAAATAGACCGCTTCACTTCGTTTTGCGTAACCGGCCTGCAGTTGAAAAAGACGAATTGCGAGTCGCTCGCATCACGCAATACGCACGACGAAATATGAGATACGAGCGACGAGTCACGAGAGACGAAATAAACCCCGCACTTGCCGTCAATCCGCGGGCTAAATTTCCATTGCCTGCTGGCGCTG
>SDBT01014753.1_pt1 | contig 12441 bp, 9 predicted proteins | sample 2277101 | NCBI WGS metagenome assembly SDBT01 (sample SAMN10404973, study PRJNA504765) | marine sediment metagenome | isolation source: marine sediment core GS10_PC15, 103 cmbsf | place: Arctic Ocean: Southern Knipovich Ridge | collected 2010
GAAACAGATAGATGATATATTAAAAGAAATGAAAGATGAAGCAGATTTAGAATAAGATAGGTCCTTTCAGTTTCAGGATAAAGATCATCTCGCTTAAGAATAATTCAGGATTTTTAATGATAAACCAGATATTGAATGTGCAGTCGGGGTCAGGCCGCTCCTGGTCTTAATATATTTATCCCGGGCATTTATCCTCATTAAAATTTAAATAATCTTTTCACTATTATCGGCTTAATCAGTTAAAATATATCTTATATGTTTTATTTGCTATTTTCTAATGCAAAAAAAGGAGAAAAAAATTATAGTAATCGGTATTGTGGGTAAGATAGCAACAGGTAAAAGTACTGCCAGGGACCATATAAAAACAATAAGGGAAAGGGTACTTGCAATAGATGCAGATAGTGTTGCCAAGGGCATATATGCAAAAGATAAGGATGTCCCGGCCAGGCTTAAAAAAATATTCGGGGAAGATATATTTGATATAGAAGGAAAAATAATATACACAGCTCTTGCCGATAAAGTCTTTTCAGACAGGGGTGAACTTAAAAAACTGAACCAGTTAATGTTTCCGCTGTTGAGGAAAGAGATAGAAAATATTATTAGAAATTCTAAAGACAGGCAGTATATAGTAATTGATGCAGCAGTTTTATTTGATTGCAGGCTGGATCTATTCTGTGACAGGATCATTTTAATAGATGCAGGCATAAATTTGAGAAAAAATTATCTTAAAAATAAAAATTTGTCAGAAAATGATATAGAATTAAGGATGAAGGGCCAGCATATTGATATAGACCAACAAAAGGTAGATTTCACGATTAAAAATACTGGAACTCAAAATGACCTGTATAAGCAGATAGAGAATATATTAAATATAATTGAAGCTTGATCCGGGCCCTCTAAAATAATGCCAAACAGCAAATTTAAAATAATCTCAAACTACTCCCCGCAGGGTGACCAGAACAGGGCAATATCCCAATTGTCAAAAGGTTTAAGGGATGATTTAAAGTTCCAGAGTTTATTGGGAGTTACCGGCTCGGGCAAGACATATACAGTTGCAAATGTGATACAGGATATACAGCTGCCAACTCTTGTCCTGGCCCCAAATAAAACCCTTGCCGCACAACTCTGCAGTGAATTTAAGGGATTCTTTCCTAATAATGCAGTGGAATATTTTGTGAGCTACTATGATTACTACCAGCCTGAGGCATATTTACCGGGCAAGGATATGTATATTGAAAAAGACACCTCGATAAATGAAGAAATAGAGAAGTTAAGGCTCTCTTCCACGAATTCATTATATACAAGAAATGATGTTATTGTTGTAGCCAGTGTTTCATGCATATACGGTCTGGGATCTCCATCTGAATATGGAAAGCAGAGGCTTGTATTAAAACAGGGGGAAGAATTTCCAAGGGAGGAATTGATCAGCGGGCTGGTGAACATAAGATATGAAAGAAATGAATATGATTTTACCAATGGTAAATTCAGGGTAAAAGGGGACACAATTGAAATATTTCCCGCATACAGCGATAGGGCTGTAAGGGTCCAGCTTTTTGGTGACGAAATAGAAAGGCTGGCCCAGTTTGATCCGGTATCTGGTGAGATCTTTGAAGAAAGAGATGCATATATTATATCCCCCGCAACACATTTCCTCGCAACTGTGGAATGGGTGGACAGGGCCCTTAAGACGATAGAGGAAGAGCTGGGGCAAAGATTGGATTACTTTAAAAAAAATGGAAAACTTCTCGAGGCACAGAGGCTGGAGTCACGCACAAAGTATGACATGGAGATGATTGCAGAACTGGGCTTTTGCGGGGGGATTGAAAACTATTCAAGGCATATCCTGGGGAAGAAACCGGGAGAACCACCCAATACCCTGCTGGATTTTTTCCCTGATGATTTTCTTACCATAATCGATGAATCCCATATTGCGGTTCCGCAGATCAGGGGCATGTTTAAAGGGGACCGCTCCCGGAAACAGACACTTGTGGACTTTGGATTCAGGCTTCCGTCTGCTCTTGATAACCGTCCCTTAAGATTTGAAGAATTTGAAAACAAAGTCAAGAGAGTGATATTTACTTCAGCTACCCCGGGTCCTTACGAGCACAAGATAAGCTTACAGATCGCCGAGCAAATAATCAGGCCGACCGGCCTGGTCGATCCTGAAATATCCATCAGGCCGTCAAAGGGTCAGATAGATGACCTGATATCTGAGATAAAGAAAGTAGTAAAAAGAAAGGAAAGGGTATTGATCACCACCCTGACCAAAAAAATGGCTGAGGACCTGACAGATTATCTTTCCGGCAGGGACATCAGGGTAAGATATTTGCATTCCACCATAGATACTCTTGAGAGGGTAGAAATACTTAGAGGACTCCGGAGTGGAGATTTTGATGTACTGGTAGGGATCAATCTTTTAAGGGAGGGCCTTGATCTTCCGGAAGTATCACTTGTGGCAATATTGGATGCAGACAAAGAAGGGTTTTTAAGGTCAGAAATATCACTTGTCCAGACTATTGGCAGGGCAGCAAGGAATATTAACGGTAAGGTAATAATGTATGCAGATGATATAACAAGATCCATAAGAAATGCTATTTCAGAGACCGATCGAAGAAGAAATTTGCAGACAGATTATAACAGAAAACACAATATTACTCCCAGGACTATCAATAAAGCAATTTCTGACATATTATATAATAGTGGGACAAAAACCATCCGGGATGCCGGAAACAGGCATAAAATCAAAGACAAGAAAAAAGGATTTAATGAAGGCAAGTTACTGGCGATGGATCCTGGCAGGATCGCAGCCATACTGAGCGGGCTTGAAGAGGAAATGCACCTGGAAGCAAGGGACCTGAATTTTGAAAAAGCAGCAAAGATCAGGGATGAGATCAAGAGGATAAAAAAAATAACAAGGATAGAGATAAGCTAGCCGGACGATGAAAGAAGAAATAATAATAAAAGGGGCGAGGGAGCACAATCTTAAGAATATTGACCTGAGGATTCCCAGGAATAAATTTGTGGTATTTACCGGGGTAAGCGGTTCAGGTAAATCATCTCTTGCATTTGATACCATTTACGCTGAAGGCCAGAGGAGATATGTTGAATCCCTTTCTTCATATGCCAGGCAGTTTCTGGGCCAGATGGACAAACCTGATGTTGATCAAATAGAAGGGCTATCTCCCGCAGTGGCTATAAATCAAAAAGGTGCCTCAAGGAATCCCAGATCAACAGTAGGCACCATTACTGAGATATATGATTACTTAAGGGTTCTTTATGCCCGCATAGGGACACCTTTTTGCTATATTTGTGGAAAACCAATAACAAAGCAGACTGTCGATCAAATCGTTGACAGGATAATGGAATTTCAGGATGGAGTAAGATTCCAGGTTCTTTCACCGATAATAAGGGGGAGAAAAGGGGAATATAGCAAAACTTTTAAAAATATTAAAAAAGATGGTTTTGCAAGGATAAGGGTGGATGGAGATATTTATGAACTGGGTGAAGATCTCGACCTCACCCTGGACAGGCATGTTAAACATAATATAGAGATAATAATCGACCGCTTAAAGATGAAGCCCGGAATAAGGAAGAGATTGACTGAAGACATTGAGATATCCCTTGGGGAAAGTGGTGGAATAGTATATATACAGATGCTTAATTCAGGAGAGATAATAAGTTTTTCCGAGAATTTTTCCTGTGTGGATTGTGGAATAAATTATGAAGAATTAGCCCCCAGGATGTTTTCTTTCAATAGTCCTTTTGGAGCATGCGGCGAGTGCGGCGGATTGGGGATAAGCAAAGAAATAGACCCGGACCTGGTGGTGGAAAATCCAAAATTGAGCATAATGGATGGTGCCATACCTTTCTTCAATATGAATTATTCAAATTATTATTCACAATTGATAATGAGCCTGGCGGAAGAATACGGATTTGACCTGAACGCCCCCTTTAAAGATCTTGCCGAAGATGCAAAAAAAATAATATTATACGGGACTGATGGAAAGAGAATCAAAGTAAAATACAGGAACCATAAAGGCCAGGTAAGGTTTTATTATATGAAATTTGAGGGGCTTGCAAATAATTTAAGCCGCAGGTATATAGAGACAGAATCTGATGACCAGAGAAGCAAAATAGAGAAGGTCATCAGCAGCACACCCTGCAATAGCTGTAAGGGAAAAAGGCTAAAACCCGAAAGCCTCTCCGTAAAAATAAATTCATTGTCCATTGCAGATCTCTGCGGGAAGACAATTGAAGAAAGCATAATATGGCTGGGTGCACTTGACCTGTCTGAGCGCCATAAGATCATCGGCCAAAGGCTCATTAAAGAGATCATGGAAAGATTGGATTTCTTAAAAGATGTCGGGCTTGGTTACCTTGCCCTGGACAGGAAATCCAGTACTTTATCGGGGGGAGAATCACAGAGAATACGGCTTGCCACTCAAATCGGTTCGGGGCTTGTAGGTGTACTGTATATTCTTGATGAACCGAGCATAGGACTTCACCAGAAAGACAATACCAAACTGATAAATGCCCTGAAACGTTTAAGGGATCTTGGGAACACTATAATCGTGATCGAGCATGACGAAGAAACTATGAGACAATCTGATTTTATTGTGGATATTGGTCCCGGAGCAGGGATACATGGCGGTGAAATCGTATTCAGTGGAAAATTAGAGGATTTATGCGATCATGAGGAATCCATCACTGGGAAATATCTTAAAAAGGAAAAGTATATTCCAGTTCCCGGGAAGAGAAGAAAAGGAAATGGGAAATACCTGGCCATAAAAGGTGCAAGGGAACATAATCTAAAAAATATAGATGTAAAGATAGACCTGGGCAAGCTGGTAACAGTAACAGGGGTATCCGGGTCCGGGAAAAGCACACTGATAAATGAGATCCTCTATCCTGCACTTTTAAATAAATTAATGAGGTCAAACCATAAAGCAGGGGACCATGATAGGGTAGAGGGCTATGAGGATCTGGATAAAGTAATAGTTATCGATCAATCTCCCATAGGCAGGACCCCGCGGTCAAATCCTGCTACTTATACAGGTGTCTTTACTTATGTAAGAGAATTATTTACCAGGACCCATGATTCAAGATTAAGGGGATATAAGCCTGGCCGGTTTAGTTTTAATGTAAAAGGAGGAAGATGTGAAGCCTGTAATGGAGATGGCGTTATTAAAATAGAAATGCATTTTCTTCCGGATATTTATATTCCCTGTGAAGTGTGCAAGGGCAAAAGGTTTAACAGGGAGACCCTTGAGATCAAATATAAGGGTAAGAACATCGATGATGCTTTAAATATGACTGTTGAAGAGGCTCTAAATTTCTTTAAGAACATTCCCAAAATATACAATAAATTAAAGTTGATCAATGATGTGGGGCTGGGATATATCAAACTGGGCCAGCCGTCAACAACTTTATCGGGCGGAGAAGCGCAAAGAGTGAAGCTATATACAGAGCTGTCCAAGCGCAGTACGGGAAAAACATTATACTTATTGGATGAGCCGACCACCGGACTGCATTTTGACGACATAAGCAAGCTGCTTAAAATATTGAATAAACTGGTTGAAGCGGGAAATACAGTGCTTGTCATCGAACATAATCTTGAGGTCATCAAGACAGCTGACTATATTATAGATCTTGGCCCGGAAGGTGGAAATAAAGGTGGGGAGATAATAGCACAGGGCACCCCTGAAGAAGTAGCAAAAAATCCCGGGTCTTATACGGGGAATTTTCTAAAGGCAAGCCTGAGTGATGAGATGATAAAGGTAAACGCATGAATATAAATCAAAATAATAAAAAGGATGCCCCCGGACATCAGCAAGAAATAAAAGAATTAATAAGGATTTTACCCAGGAAAAGCGGAGTCTATATATTTAAAAATTCAGGAGGCACCATAATCTATATAGGTAAAGCCAAGAATCTTTATAACAGGGTAAAAAGTTATTTTCAAACAGGGAACAATAATTTCCTTTATAGGAAGCCTTCTGATTTCATCAAACAGATAAAGTCTGTTGATTATATAGTCACAGATAGCGAAGAAGAGGCTTTGATACTTGAAGGAAACCTGATTAAAAAAAACAGGCCCAAATATAATATAGAACTTAAAGATGATAAATCATATCCATTTATAGCGGTAACCATAAATGAGAAATTCCCAAGAGTATTCCTTACCAGAAACAGGAATATAAAGCGTGCAAAGTATTTCGGCCCATATACTGATGTAAAAGTGGTCAGGAAAACACTGGAATACCTGAGGAGGATCTTCAAGTTCAGGGATTGCAGGAAGGCCAGGCCAGGCAAGAACACTAAAAATCCATGCCTTAATTACCATATTGAATTTTGCTCGGCTCCATGTATAAACAATATTTCAGATGATGCCTACAGAAAAAATATTGAGTATATTAAATTATTTCTTAAGGGATCTGATGGTACCATCTTAAATCAATTAAGATCCAGGATGGAAATACATGCAAAAAAACAAGAATTTGAAAAAGCTGCAGAAATTAAAAAGCAGGTCGATGATGTAATGAGGCTCCATCAGGAGCAAAAGATCTTTTTGGATAGTGAGGATACATGGGATAGTATTGCACATGCAAAAGAAGATGATTATGCAGCAGTAAGCTTGTTTACATACAGGACTGGAACGCTTGCCCTGATTAATAATTTTATTATTAATAATACCCGGTACCTGGATGATAATGAAATATTGTCAGGATTCTTAAAAAAGTATTACGGGGAAATAAATATTATCCCTTCTAAAATATATATTCCAATGGCCATTGAAGATATGAAGCTGATATCAGGATATTTTTCCAGGGCAAAAAATAAAAAGGTTGAAATAAAAGTTCCCCTTATCGGGGAAAAGAAGAAGATCATGGAAATGGTGGCCAGAAATTCCAAATTATACCTGGAAAGGAAAAAGTTTGAAAAAGATACAGGACATAGTGAAGCAGTAAGGGAACTTGTAAAATTAAAAAGTATTTTAGCCTTACAAAATATTCCCAGAAGAATAGAGTGTTATGACATTTCAAATCTTAAAGATTCTTTTTCTGTTGGCTCTATGGTGGTAGCTTCAGATGGAGAATTGTTGAGGAGTGATTACAGGCATTTTAAGATAAGGACCGTTAATAGCCAGGATGATTGTGCAATGCTTGGAGAAGTCGTAAGAAGAAGAATCACTTATCTTAACGGACAAAAAATAAAGACTAAAAATAGTTTTTATACTAAACCTGATCTTTTAATAATAGATGGAGGGAAAGCACAGTTTAATACTATATATGATCTGCTCGCAAAAAAGAAGATATCCGGTATTGATATTATCAGTATTGCAAAGAAAGAAGAGATCATCTTTAGCAAGAAATACAAAAATGGAAAGAATCTAAACCAGGACCAGGGCATCATGAGGATTATAATCAAATTGAGGGATGAGGCCCATAGGTTCGCAGTGAATTATCACAGGAAAATAAGGGACAAACAAATGACCAACTCCCTTCTGGATGAGATCAGTGGAATAGGGGAGAAAAAGAAGCAAAATATTTTTGATACTGTAGATACAGTTGACGAACTAAAAAGTATGGCCCTGGAAGAACTGGCAAACATTAAAGGGATCAATCACAGGGATGCATTAAATATTTATGACAGTGTCCATAGATGAGGTTAGGGTGGTCTAATTGGTGAGACGGCTGCTGGATTGGATGTTTTTAACATTTGCTGTAGCGCTGGCATCATATTTTTTGCCGTTCATCAATATTTCCGGTGATACTATCTGGGACAAATTTAAGATTGCTTTTATTGCCGGCTTGCTTCTGGGATTGATCAATATGGCCATCAGGCCTATATTTAGAATAGTATCCCTGCCGTTTAACCTGATAACTCTCGGGATTTTTAATGTCCTGCTAAATGCTGGGATCTTATGGATTGTAGATCTAATAATCAGGAATTTAAAAGTTGAAGGATTCTGGGGGTATATCGGAGGCTCTATAGTAATAGGGTTCATCAATGCTGTAGTAGCCAGGATTGTTTTTTTTAGAAGGAAAAAAGATTAAAATAGATAAAGTATGCTTAATATGGGATCAGAAAAAATGAATAAAAAAAATATTAAAATGGAAGTGATCATTATCACCGGCATTTCAGGTGCCGGAAAAACTGATGCACTCAGATATTTTGAGGATGCAGGATATTACAGTATTGATAATTTGCCGGCAAATCTTATGCTGAATCTCGTAGAATTTATCTCACAGAAAAACAAGAATATAAGAAAGATAGCATTAACCATCGACCTGCGGTGTGGGTATTTTTTTGATGATATTTATAAGGGACTGGAAAAATTAAAAGAAAAGAAAATAGAGTACAGGATCTTATTTTTAGAAGCTTCCAAAAGTGTGATAGTTAAAAGATATTCCCTGACCAGGAGGAAGCATCCGCTGGTTGAAGACGGCAATCTTATTGATGGTATCGATGGAGAGATCAGGAAGATGAAAAAGTTAAGGGATTCTGCAGATGTGATCATAGATACTACTCTTTTAAATCCTAAAGAATTGAGGATCTCTATTACTGAGATGATGATGGGTAAATCAAAGATAAGCAAATTGCTTCAGACATCGATTGTCTCATTCGGTTATAAATATGGAATACCAGGTAATCTGGATATGGTAATAGATGTGAGGTTTCTGCCAAATCCTTATTATAATGAAGATTTGAAGGACCTGGATGGAAGAGATAAGAAAGTAATCGATTATATTTTAAAACTACAGGAAGCAATAGAATTTTTGAGGATGTTTGAAAAGATGCTGGATTTCTTGATTCCTAATTATATTGAAGAAGGAAAGAGGCACCTGGGCATTGGGATTGGCTGTACCGGGGGAAGGCACCGCTCCGTAGTATTATCAGATAGGATCTATGAATATTTAAAATTAAAGGGGTATTCCGTTAAACTGGTACATAAAGATATTAATAAAAAGGCAGGTGATTAACAGGCCTGAAGGGTTATTTTTTAGATTTATGAAGTTAAAATAAAAATACTTTATTATTTAGGCCAAATTTGTTAAAATTACGCGATTTTTATTAATTTTTTTTTTAATATCTGGTTTATTATTTTATAAAATTATTTTCATATAGAGGGAGGAATAATGTCAATAAAAGTAGGGATAAACGGTTTTGGTAGGATAGGAAGGCAATTTTTCAGAGCAAAATTAAAACAAGACAGTGATAATGGTATTGAAGTGGTTGCTATAAATGATCTATACGGCACAGATACTCTTGCCCATCTTTTCAGGTATGACTCGGTCTATGGAGTCCTGGATGCAGAAATAAAGGCAGAAGCCGATGCCCTGGTGGTGAATGGAGATAAGATCAGGGTCACTTCCGTTAAAGACCCTGCTGAAATTCCATGGAAAGAATCTGATGTAGATGTAGTCCTGGAAGCCACCGGAATATTCAGGGCCAGGAAAGATTCTTCCAAGCATCTGGCTGCTGGAGCAAAAAAAGTCATAGTCTCTGCACCCTGCGGCGAAGGAGCAGCTGATGTTACCATGGTACTGGGAGTAAACCAGGACAAGTATAATGGTGGGGAGCATAATATTATTTCAAATGCGTCATGTACCACAAATGCACTGGCACCGCTTTGCAAAGTGCTAAATGACAATTTTGGAATTAAAAGTGGCCTTATGACTACTATACATGCTTATACAAATGATCAGCGGCTCCTGGATCTGCCGCATAGCGACTTGAGAAGGGCAAGGGCAGCGGCAGTATCAGCAATACCCACTTCAACAGGCGCGGCCAGTGCGATCGGCATGGTAATCCCTGAGCTAAAGGGAAAGCTCGACGGGCTTGCTGTAAGGATCCCCATACCGGTAGGTTCACTTGTTGACCTGGCGGTAGATCTGGAAAAAGATAGTTCAGTCGAGAAAGTAAATAATGCTTTTAAAGAAGCCTCAAATAGTCCCGGATTTAAGGGAATACTCGAATATACCGAGGACCCGATCGTATCAATAGATGTAGTCGGTAATCCGCATTCCGCGGTCTTTGATTCCCTCAGTACTATTAAAGTTGGAAATTTAGTCAAGGTCCTGGCCTGGTATGATAATGAATGGGGTTATTCAAGCAGGGTAGTTGACCTGATAAAATATATTATGAAATAATTGGAAGATAAAATTAAAAATGGTTCAACCGGGGTTTTAAAGCCCGGTTGATTCGCGAAAAATAGCAGTGGTGGTAGGGATGTTCACTAAAAAAACAATTGAAGATATTGATGTAAGCGGTAAAAAGATACTTGTCAGGGTAGATTACAATGTACCATTGGGTAAAGACCTAAAAATCACAGACGATACAAGGATCAGGCTTTCTCTTCCCACTTTGAATTATTTGGTTGAAAATAATGCAAAAATCATCTTGATGTCCCATCTGGGAAGGCCCAAAGGCAAGCCGGAGGATAAATTCAGGCTGGATCCCGTAGCAAAAAGCTTAGGAGAACTGACAGGAAAAAAGATTAAAAAATTTGATGAGACATTTTCTTTGGAAATCAAAGATTATATAGATATAGAAATGAAAAATGGTGATATTATATTGTTGGAAAATTTAAGGTTTAATCCAGGAGAAAAAGCAAATGATGATGATTTTTCCAGGGCGCTTGCTTCACTGGCTGATATCTTTGTAAATGATGCATTTGGTGCCGCCCATAGGGCCCATGCATCAGTTGTAGGAGTAGCAAAACATCTTCCAGCTGTAGCAGGATTATTGATGAAAAAGGAAATAGAAGCCCTGACTTCACTGCTTGAATCACCAGCGAGGCCTTTTCTTACCATACTTGGCGGGAGCAAAGTCTCTGATAAAATACAGGTTATCAAGAATTTATTAGAAAAAGTCGACAGCCTGATGCTGGGCGGCGGCATGACATATACTTTTTTAAAGGCACAAAACTATGAGATCGGAAAATCAATATGTGAATTAGATCAGCTTGATTATGCCAGGGAAATGCTGGAACTTGCGAAAAAAAATAATGTTAATATGCTATTACCCGTAGATATTGTAGCAGCAAGGGGATTTGATGAAATGGCTGAAAAAAAGCTGGTACCGGCCGAGTCAATACCAGTGGCTTGGATGGGCCTTGATATTGGCCAAAAAACAATTGAAATGTTTAAAAGGGAGATATCAAATACTTCAACTATTTTCTGGAACGGCCCTGTAGGAGTTTTTGAATGGGATAGGTTTTCTGAAGGAACCAGGGAAATTGCAATGGCGGTAGCAGAGAGTCCTGCTGTCACTGTGGTAGGAGGTGGAGACACCCTTGCAGCATTAAGAAAATATGACCTGACTGATAAAATTTCACATGTTTCCAGCGGAGGAGGCGCTTCCATGGAGCTTTTGGAGGGCAAAGAACTGCCGGGCATCTATTCATTACTAGATAAGTAAAAAACTTTTAATTTGAAAGGATATCTGCAATGAGAAAGCCATTTATAACAGGAAACTGGAAAATGAATATGACTCACATGGAAGCAATAAAATTCATCCAGGACCTGGAATTCAGTTTTCAAAATAAAAATAATTGTGAAATTGCAGTATGTCCGCCTGCAACCGCACTTAGAAGCGTACAGAACATTATTGACACTGACAATATGGATATAAAGCTTGGAGCCCAGAATATGTATTATAAACCGGACGGGGCATATACAGGGGAGATCTCATCGGGAATGTTAAAAGCACTTGGTGTTGAATATGTGATACTTGGCCACAGTGAAAGAAGGCAGTATTTTGCTGAGACCAACAAAGATATAAACATGAAAGTAAGGGCCGCTTTTGAAGCAGGACTAAAACCGATTATGTGCATAGGTGAAACATTGGATATCAAAGAAGGAGGAAGTGCAACAGAGTTTGTCCTGAAGCAATTAAGTGAATGCCTTGAAGATATAGATAAAGCAAAAATGGCAGGATTGACTATTGCTTATGAGCCGATATGGGCCATCGGTACCGGAAGAACTGCAACTTCTGAAGATGCAAATGAGATGTGCCTGGCGATCAGGGAAAAAATGCTTGAGCTGTGCGGTCAATATATTTCAGGCAGCATCAGGATCCAGTATGGAGGCAGTGTTAAACCTTTCAATATCTCGGAACTGATGAATATGCCTGAAATTGATGGTGTCCTGGTAGGTGGGGCAAGCCTGAAAGTAGATGACTTTATTTGTATCATAAACTACTAAAGCCGTGACAAAAAGAATGGACCGGAAAAAACCGATTTGCCTTATCATATTGGATGGTTGGGGTATTTCTGAAAATAATAAAGGTAATGCTATCGCCCTGGCCAGTACTCCAAATATGGACAAGTATTATAATACATATCCAAATACCAGGTTAGATCCAGCAGGTGAAGCAGTCGGACTGCCTGAAGGCCAGATGGGAAATTCTGAGGTGGGGCATCTAAACATCGGTGCC
>SDBT01014754.1_pt1 | contig 12440 bp, 8 predicted proteins | sample 2277101 | NCBI WGS metagenome assembly SDBT01 (sample SAMN10404973, study PRJNA504765) | marine sediment metagenome | isolation source: marine sediment core GS10_PC15, 103 cmbsf | place: Arctic Ocean: Southern Knipovich Ridge | collected 2010
AGAGGCACTAATTCGTTTTAGGAATATGAAGGATGAAATCCTTGCCCTTTTTGGTTTTTATGATAATTTGGTTGAAGTATAATAGAGGTGATCCCCCAAAATCTTTTTCTTGAAAGCTATATATGCTGGGCGACATCGATAGGACCTGGTCCATGATCGAAAGTGTCATGGGACTCACGGAGGAGCAGACTCAAGATACGTTGATGCTGGTTCTGACCAACTTTTCCAAACGCCACCGGAACATCACCAAGGTGTTCGAAAAGCACTACCACAACCTGCGATGGGTGTTCGAAGGGAAAAAGCACGATCCGGACGCTATTCCTCAGAACAAACGACTGCTCATCGGGTCCTATTTCACCATGGAGTATTCCATCGAATCCGCTGCCTTTTTCAATCCCTCCATCGTCGAGGATCTCTACCAGGGTGACTTGATGGAAGGTCAGAAGAGAATCATTGTCAGTTTTCGCGGTACCGGAGAGGGGCACATCTCGTCCATTGTCTTTCGCAGCGGCATCATAGACCTGCAGGGCAATCTGAAGTTCGAAAAAGAGGGCCCGGTGGTGGAGGAACCGGAAATCATCAAACGTTACGTGTATTATAAAAAAACGTTTTCTAAAAACCTGAAGGAACTGGCGATTCCACAGGAAATTGTAAGCACGGTCACGGAAAAACTGGAGGACGAGTTCATCTACGGGCAGCTTCAGGCCTGTTTGGAGGAATGCCTGAGCGAGCCCGGCTTGACTCAGGACCAGCGGCGGGATATCCAGGCCATCAACTGGCTGGCCAGCTCCCACTACGAAATCACCTTCTCCCTCGACACGGCACTGTCCGAGCGAGTGATCTTTCCGATCTCTTATAGGGAAACCAACGGAATTGAGGACGCCCGGTTTGTCAGGTTCATCGATGAGGACGGCAGTGTCACATTCTACGCGACCTACACGGCCTACAACGGTCGGACCATCCTTCCCAAGCTGCTCGAGACGAAAGATTTCTATCACTTTCGCATCAGGCCTCTTCACGGCGAATGCGTGCGGAACAAGGGCATGGCCCTGTTTCCCCGGAAGGTGAACGGCAAATTCGCCATGATCAGCCGGATTGACGGCATCAACAACTACATCATGTTCTCGGATCTGATCCATCTGTGGCACGAGGCGAAGGTGATTCAGGAGCCGCTCTATCCCTGGGAATTCGTCCAGGTCGGAAACGCCGGCTCACCAATCGAAACCGACAGGGGATGGCTCGTGGTCACCCACGGCGTCGGTCCCATGCGGCGCTACAGCCTCGGGGCAGTTCTGCTGGACAAGGAGGATCCTACCCGCGTGATCGGCCGTCTCAAAGAACCTCTTCTCACTCCCAACGAAGAGGAACGGGACGGGTACGTTCCGAATGTGGTCTACTCCTGCGGCGCTCTGCTCCACAACGGAAACTTGATCATCCCCTATGCCATGTCGGACTACGCTTCCGGATTTGCCTCTGTGTCACTCGATAAGCTGTTCGACGCTCTGGTTGGTCCATAGATGGCCACGTACTCGTAGGCGAGGAGCACAGTCAGATGGGCGAGAAGATAGCAGATCGTGCTCTCGGCGCCCTGGTTAAGGCTCACCCCTTCTCTCTCGAGTCCGTCGCCGCATCCGCCTGTGTCGAAATCGTAGAGAGGAATCCCGAGATCATTGTCCCCCAGAAACCAGAAATAGCTCTTGAACATTCTCCGCAGATAAGACGAGTCTCCCGTAACCACGAAGGCCTGATGATAGAGCAGAACCAGGGCCATGGCATCGATAGGCTGCTGGGCGAACCGCGCACACTCCTTGTCCTTCTGATGCCAACCGTCGTTGCCGACGAGGGAAAGATGCGCATCGGGAAAAACTAATCTGTCGAGGAACGAGAGGGACTCCACGGCGGTATCCAACAACACGGGTTCCTTCAGTATTTCATAGGCATGGAGCAGGGACAGGGGGAGAATGCCGTTGTCATAGGTGACTATCGATTCAAACCACTTCCAATCGTCGGCACGGTTGTCATTGTACTGATGGATCAGAAAATCAGCCATTCGGGAGAGCTCGTCCCTGAGCGTCCCGTCATGAGTCGAAGAATGGAGCATATGGCTCATGCCGATCATGGTGTTGGCCACTCCCCGCAGCGAACTGAGCTCGGGAAATCGCCGTCGGGCTCTGTCGAAAATGCCCTGTGGTTGATTCTGGTAGGCCACGTTGGGAGCGAAGCGGTGCAAGTAGCCTATAGCCCAGACCGCTCGACCGAAGGCATCCTCTGTCTCTTCCCCGTCGACGTACCGGCGGTCATAGCTCAGGAAATTCCAGAAGGAACCGTCTTTCTTCTGCATATATTCTATGAAGCTCAGATAGACAGGAATCCGAGTCAGTGCCTCGGGCGCTTTCGTCTGCTTGTAGGCCATAAGGCTTACGAGCAGAGCCCTCGCGTTGTCATCGAGAGCGTAGCCGGTCTTTCTGCGGGGTACGATGTAGTGGGCGTGCTGCACGATGCCTGTATCGTCCGTCAGGCGGCAGATGTGGGCCAGCTGGAATGTGGGCAGGATGAGAGGATCGAACGGGCATTCGAACAGCCGGCGGTGGCAGATGGGAGACTCCACTGCATCCGCCAGGATCTTTCCGTAGCGCTTGCCGATCTCCGGCCAAATGACGCGGCGGCCATAGGCATGGGCGCGGTTGCGAAGTGTCGCCAGCTCGGCCGGCTGATCCAGGAGCTCCACCCGGATACGGCTGAGCGCCCTGGCGTCGCCGAAGGGGAACAGCTTCCCCCGGCCGTCCATGAGGAGCTCCTTGGCATGCCAGTAGGGAGTGGAAATGACCGCGGCACCCGCCCCTACGGCATAGGACAGGGTTCCGCTGGTGATCTGCGCCTCATTCAGATAGGGGGTAATGTGGATGTCGATGGCCGCGAGAAAGCTGTACAACTCCTCGGCCGCTACGAAACGATTGAGAAAAATCACATGATCCTTCAGATCCAGCTTCTCAACGAGCAGCTGGAGGTAGTTGCGGTACTCCTCGCCAACCTTCTTGACGACATGGGGATGGGTCTTGCCAAGCACGACATACAATACTTCGGGGTGCTTCTCCACGACTTTGGGCAGGGCTTTGATGACCGTTTCGATGCCCTTGCTGCGACTCAGGAGCCCGAAGGTGAGAATGGATTTCCGTTTTTCCAGGCCGTGTTTCTTCTTCTCTCGAATCCTGTCCTGAGATGTCAGGTCCGGCACGCCGTGCTCGACCAAAGCGATTTTCTCCCGCGGCACGCCGTAGATGTCTGCGAGAAAATCCACAGCCATGCGGCTCATAACAACCAGCCTTTCAGCCTTCTGGCCGATTTCCTGCAGAATGGTCTTCTGGTTCGCAGTCGGCTCCTTCAATATCGTATGAAGGGTGACAACGAGGGGCTTCTCAAGCCGGCCTATCAGATTGAGAACGTATATGCCGGAATCACCTCCGTAGATTCCGAACTCGTGCTGAAGCAGGCAGACATTCGCCTCGCTGAGGTTGATGTAGCGTGCCGCCTGGAGATAGTCCCGCTGGTCCTCCTGACGCACCGTGTACCGCACCTCTTCCGGGTAATCGTATGTCTGTCCCGGATCGTTCAGAGCCACGATGAAGTGTTCGACACCGCTCCCGGACACCGCTGTGACCAGGTCGTGAGTGAAGGTGGCGATACCGCACATTCGAGGAGGGTAATCGGAGATGCAGGCGATTTTTAGGTCATCCATTTCTCAGACCCGCCCCTTGTTCACGTAGTTGTGGCCATGCGAAGGAAGCGGACTCTTATCGTTCCCGCAGGCGGGCTCTGTACTCAGGGACCCAGCGCCGCAATTTCACCAGTGGCCTCATGCCCCGACAGGGAACATGGGTAATCCGTCCATGAGAGGAATATCCCCATGTGGGCATGTCGTGATACCCGACAGCTTGAGCAGAACCTCCCCTTTAAGGGGAACGAACTCCAGAACATCGTCGACTTCCACCGGACCCGGATCGCAAATCAGAGTCCATTTCCGGGAGGTTGTGGTTCCGATGAGTTATGTCATTTTGTATATTACACTCTCCCAGGATCGGTGTCGAGGACGCCCTGCGCTGGTCAGTGCGGTGAACACCGCACTGCCTTGATACCGACAACAGGGATCAGCCCGTTGAATACGACCTTGAGCGTGTTGACCAACCTGGCCACGGCCCCGGCGGCCTGGACCCACTTGTTCGCCTGAAGCAGAGTCTCCTGCTCCTCAAAATGGGCGTTCAGAGAACGGATAAGCCGATCCGCCTGGGATTCGTTGTCGAGTTTGAGCAGCGCATAGTGCCAGGTCTTCGTATCCAGCTTCCGGTGCAGACCAGAAGGGGTTTTCGAACCGGAAGCTGGTGATCAGAGCTCTGGCAACGGCGACCCGCCGGCGCCGGCCGCGGCGCAGTGGATATTCCACACCAGCGCATCGACTCGAGGATCCAGAAACACCTCCCGAAAAAGAATCGAAAGACAACCTGTCAAGCCTTCATCCAGACAGATCCGGTCCGGGCGGTGAAGCCGAAAGGCCTGGGGCTTTCACCCAATTAGTTGACCGACAGAGGATCGGGAAGTCGCAGGAAAGCCCGGGCCTCGCCTCCCCCCTCGACCTGGAACTCGGTAGGCCGTCGGGACCATGACAGGCCTCCCCGGGGCGTGCTGTCCTTGAAATTCGGAGAGGAAAGGGATAGAATAAGTGTTCCGGATTGCGGCCGATCGACCCTGATCCGAGGATCGGGCGAAACTCAACCTTCATCACTCGAGGGCTCGGGAAATTGAAGAAGATAGAACCCCTGAAAGTGCTCATCACCCGCGACAAGCTTGTGGCGATCGTGTCGATTGCGAGGGGCAGGCCCGGAGCGGCTGCCGCATCCGGCGAGACGATCGTGGCAATCCTGGAGCAGAACAAGTTCAATTGCGTGGAGTCGAAGAAGACGATAGACGCCACCGTGTGGAAGTTCGTCAAATCAAAGGAACTGGAGACGAAATTTCGAGTGCATGCCGACCCACTCGTGCAGACCGAGAGGTGCTTTTCCGTCCAGGTATCAGAGGATCTGATGACGGCCCATATGGACATCAACGTCGAACCGGGTATGTGCGGAATGCTCCGTGAAGAGGTCATCAGGCGGATCATGGTGAATGCCGGTGTCAGTAGAGGCATCCGAGATGACAATTTGAAATACATCATCAAGAAATACAACGAAAGCCCCGGGCAGGAGTCGGGACTCGTCGTAGCAGAGGGCGGGCCGGAAATACAGGCAGTGGACACGTCGGTCGAGCTCTCTGAGCTCTTCAAACATCGTGTGACGGCGCAGAAAAAGACGAGCAATAAGAAAACCACAACGGTCAGCACAATTGCCACGGACTATTCGCTACCGCGAAACTCCCTGCTTCTCAGGATCATTCTCGGACAGAAGGGGAAGGAGGGATTCACCGTCACCGGACAGAAGATATGGCACGACGACAACAGCAAGACCGTCAAGAACCCGTGGATCACCATGAACAGGAATATCCGCGAGGATATCCGTGGGTATCATATCGACTATTACTCCACCGTGGAGGGAAGAGCCTCCTTTATTGACAACAAAATCCTCGATGTCGAAGAGGCCCTGAATGGCAGGTTTGAGCTCACAGTGAAGTCAGACAGGATGTCCTGCAGCCTGCAATTGCAGGCTCCGAAGGATGGCAAGGGAATAGACTACCAGCAGATTGTCGATAGGATCACGGAACGCGAGATCAAGGCTCCCATGGCGCTCGATGACGTCAAGGCCGCGGTCGATGAGCTCAACGCTCTCAACAACCACGAAACCCGCATACTGTTGCTCGCACGGGGGACACCGCCCGTGAACGGTCTCAACGAAAAGATCAAACTGAATGTCGATCTAGAGACGGTCTATACTCCGCGGGTGGCGGAGAACGGGGTGATCGATTATAGAGGAGGACCCAGGTTCCCTTTCGTGAGAGGGGGGGAAGTAGCCGGAATCCTGTACCCTGCAACTGAAGGCGGCGAACCGGGCACGGATGTCCTCGGCAATCCTGTAGAGCCGAGAGACGGCGAGGCACTGGGCCTTGCCCTGAATGAGAGTTTTGAGCTCATAGACGAAGTCAGAGAAGACAGGCCGGTCAAGCTTCTGAGGGCGAAGACTTCAGGTCTCCTGGTCAAGAACAAGAACGCGATCATTATCGATCCGGTATTCAAGGCGGACGAGATCAATTACAGCACAGGAAACATCGACTTTGACGGAACCGTCATCATCAAGGAGACGATAGCAGACGGATTCAGAGTCCGCGCCACAAAGGATATCCACATAGGTGGATCGATTGGCGCCTGCACCGTCGAGAGCAAACGGAGCGTCATCATCAAGGGCGGTGTCAACGGCAGAAAAACAGGCAGAATTGCGGCCGAGAAAGATGTGTACGCGAAGTTCGCCGAGAATTGCCACGTCCAATCCAAGGGCGACATGTACCTCAGCAGCCACTGTCTCTTGTCGGATCTTGTTTCGGGCAGCAAGATATACGTCGGCATGAACCATACAAAGGGCAGAGTCATCGGCAGCCGTCTTTATGCATGGCATCTCATCAGGACGGATTTCGTCGGCAGTGAGAAAACATCGATCGACAGCACTCTGTGGGTCGGTGTCAACAAGCCGATTCACGAGGAGATGAGGAAGCTGAAACCCAAAATGGACAGGGTAGCGCTGGAAATTCCAAAGATCGACAGCTTGCTCGAGGCGGCGCGCAGATCCAATCCCGGGGCAGTGTCGGAGCTCACTGCCCGGCGAGAGGCACAATCGGAAGAACTTGAGAAGATGACCACATTGTATCAGGACCTGACCGAAAAGGCCTACAACAACGATCGACCATCGATTGAGATCCTCCAGAAGATGCAGGAGCACTCAATTGTGAAGCTCGCTACCGAGAACTTCGACATGCGGAATCCTGCTGAGAAGACAAGACTGCACCTGGCCGGAAACGAAATAAAGGCAGAGAAGCTGTGAGAACTCGCCCGGGGCCGAATACAGCCCGTGAAGTCTGAGAACCAGCGATCTCTGTTTCGTTTCCCTGCTGCTTGATGTCGGTATTTCCCCGAAGAAACAGACGTACAGAACCGCACCGCTCGTGCCCCCGTCGATACGGCAGGAATGGACCTCTGCGTCCAGGATTCTTCCGTTCTTGCCAACGACTCTGTTAGGGGACTTGACCTCCGCTACTTTCGCTGCGCCGGCCCGGCTGGAGTTTTCCAGCCCCAAGTGGTGCTTGTGTTTGTCGGGGACACGTCTGACTTCATTTTTGTCACGTAAGACGGTTACCAGTAGACATCTTACCAGCTCAGGGGCTGCAGCACTTGCTCTATCTTTATTTTTGCTGGACCTGAGCATATATCAGGATTAGAATAGCCAAAATTGTCAACTAAAGGAGAAGGAGGTTACGCCTTGTGCAAGTGTGGAGAGTCTTCCGTCAGATGTGAGCTTTCTGAGCACTGGAACTCAAGGGATTGCGAAAGTGCATGGAAAGGCAAATTCCTACAGGCTTGTGAAACGAATCCTGAAGGAGCAGACAATGACAAGAAGGATCGTATTTGTAGTTTTCATTTTGATGTTGCTCATGCCTGTCTTGGCATTCGCCAAGGGACAGGAACCCGCTGCAGAAGCGACTGCCGCGGAGTCAAAATATGGTGGGAAGCTTACCGTCTTTCAATGGTGCGCTGGTAACGACCCGGCAAGCCCGGACATAGCTATTGGTAATTCTGCTATCCCAATGCAATGGCTCAGTCCCATTCAAGAGCGGCCACTGAGGGGTGACATCGAGACGTATGGGCCCAGAGGCACCGGTGACTGGCCATTTGATATATATGCGTATATCCCCGAGTATGCCATAACAGGCAACTACCTCGAGAGTTGGGAAGTTACTCTGGAAAAAGTAATCTGGCACATACGGCCGGGAATCTACTGGGCGCCTAATAAGGATCAAAGCGCTTGGATGCCGGTCAGGGAACTTGTCGCCGAGGATGTTGTCGCTGATCTGATTAAGTACCGGGCTGCCCCAGGGGGGTCTGCGTTCAAGGAGTATTCAGGCGACATATACGTGATAGACAAGTACACTTGTGCTTTTGACTTCACTAAGTTCAGTACTGCTTGGTTCTATCGCCTTGGCTATGAAGACCGCGCCGTAGTGTCTGCACCTGAAATGGAGGACGCTCCGGGGGGTGCTGGTAAGTGGGAAAATCAGGTTGGCACCGGACCATTCATGTTCAAAGAGTATGTCCTTGGTTCTCACTTCAGCTACGTAAGGAATCCTGACTACTGGGGTAAGACGATCATCGACGGTGAGGAATACCAAATACCGTTTCTAGACGAGCTGGTGTACCCGATCATTCCCGATGAGTCTACTCAAGTAGCCGCTCTGCGGACGGGCAAGCTTGACTTCCACCATAGCTTGCTTCCCAGGAATTGGGACACACTGAAAAAAACAGCTCCTGGGTTGTCATCATCCCTACGGGCGGGAGCGAGTGGAGATTTCGTAGTACTAAACACTCTGAATCCACCTCTCGACAACATGGAAATTCGGCGAGCCCTGATAATTGGCACGGACATGGAAGCCATCGGCGCCCTGTCGGGAGCTGGAATACTACCAAAACACTGGTTCTCAGTGTACACGGGGGATCCCAACGTTTACACCCCGCTGGAAGACATGCCCGCTGAAACCAAGCTGCTCTTTGACTATGACCCGAAGCTGGCAAAAGAGAAACTGGCGGACGCTGGTTATCCTGATGGCTTTGCAATAAAGCTCCATGTAGGTTCTGCTGCCGGTGCTACCAGCATCGCTCAGGATGAGGCGGCCTTGATTGCGGATCAGTTGCAAAAGATTGGCCTCGACGTTGAAATCGTTACACAAGAAACGGTCATCCATAAGACGATGATACGCAACCGAGAATACGCTGGTGCCGCCATAGAGGGAGGCGAGGTCGGGAATCCACTTGATTCACTTCTGCGCCGAGGGGAGACGAAGGATTTCTTTAACTTTCCCTCGTGGTCCAACGAGCGCTATGATGACCTGATCCACCAGGCCTATGCCTCGACAGATACCGCTGAGCAGATGAAGCTGGCTAAAGAGGCAGCCATAATCATAATTAACGAGGCTCCCTATATACCTATTCGCGTCGCGTCGCAGGGGCATTTTGGGTGGCCGTGGATAAAGAACTACTATGGTGAGACTAACTCTCAAGACATGGATATTGCAGGCATCATGGCCCGTGTTTGGCTTGACGAGGACTTGAAGAAAGAGATGGGATTTTGAACAAGTAAGGAGTAGTAGTCACCAGCCGAAACAGTCTCGGCCATTCCCGATATGGGATTAGTGCCCTAAGGAGGGCGGAGTATTCACCTTCGCCCTCCTTGGTTTAGGTTGGGTAGCAGAGCTGAATTTCAAGGCCTGGCAGGCATCAAGGGGCTTAGGTGGAGGAATTATTACTATAGGGAAAAGGCGGCATTACTTGATAGTTATCAGGTGGGGCAAGGAACATGCGTAACTATATAGTTAGAAGATTGCTACTAATGATACCCACATTGCTCATCGTCACTCTCCTAATCTTCTTCTTGATACGCCTCGTTCCAGGCGATGTAATAGACGCAATGATGGCATCACCCGGAGCCGAAGAAATCGACAGAGCTGCGGCCGAACACGCTTTGGGGCTGGATGCGCCAGTCCTTGTCCAGTATGGACGCTGGATAGGAGTTGTTCCCCAGATGGATGGCGGTTTCGCTGGTGTTCTCCAAGGCAATTTGGGGGCCTCCTGGTGGAAAGGGTCATCCGTGGTCGAACTAGTGGGCAAGAAATGGCCGGTAACCCTTCAGCTTGGCCTCATGGGTTTCATAATTAGCCAACTAATAGCCTTACCTGTAGGTGTTTTCTCAGCGTTGCGGCAGGACAAATGGGGTGACTATGTCGCCCGCAGCTTTGCCATATTGTGTATCTCTGTCCCCGGCTTCTGGCTGGGGACGATGGTAATAATCTTTCCCTCGATATGGTGGGGCTACATGCCGCCCATAATGCTTGTCCATTTTGCTGAGGACCCACTAGGTAACCTGGGAATGTTCGTAGTCCCGGCTATCGTTCTGGGCATGGCTATGGGGGGGGGCAGACCATGAGAATGAGCCGCACCATGATGCTGGAGGTGCTGAGGCAGGATTACATCAGGACGGCCTGGTCAAAGGAGGGGCTCAGGGAGAGAGTGGTCACCATGAGGCATGCCTTGAAGAATGCGCTAATCCCGGTAATCACGATAATGGGACTTCAGGTACCGATCATGATTGGGGGCACGGTTATCATAGAAAACATATTCAATCTGCCCGGGATGGGCCGGCTAGTATTGAATGCGATCCTTCAAAGAGACCAGCCGATAGTCAGTGGGGTAATGCTTATCTTTGCGGCCTGCATAGTGTCAGTCAATCTGGTGGTTGACCTGACCTACGGTTTCTTGGACCCCAGGGTTCAGTTCAAATAAGAGGAAAAAGTAAGAAGAGGTAATATGTATGGCTGACAGCTCATCAGGTAGAGTAGCCCAGAAAAAAAGGCACTCCGCGCTGGTCGGTTTCTTGATAAGGCTGGTGAAGGAGAAGCCGCTGGGTGTGGTGGGCGGGATCATAACCCTACTCCTGCTGCTCACTGGTATTTTCGCCGACTTCATAGCTCCTTATGGAATGAACGAAAGTCTTGGCATAGAGAATTACCTGCATGCGCCATCACCCCGATTCTGGTTGGGCACGGATAACGTGGGGCGAGACATACTCTCTCGTGTCATCTTCGGGGCTCGTATCTCGGTGATCATAGGTTTAGCTGGTTCTACAGCTGCAACAGTCATCTCTCTAATTATAGGTGTCGCGTGTGGATACATCGGTGGCAAACTTGACATGATAGTGTACCGATTTGTTGATGGCTGGATGTGTTTGCCTAGTCTCGTTGTTCTTATGGTCGTAATGTCTATCGTTGGGGCGGGAATGTTGCCGGTAATCCTTGTCTTGGGGGTACAGTGGGGCCTTGTCGGTTCCAGGATAATAAGGGGTGCTGTTATCGGCATTAAGGAGAATGTATATGTGCAAGCCACGGCGGCTACCGGCTGTTCCACCAGCAGGATACTTGCGCGACACATACTGCCCAATATCATGGCACCCGCAATTATCCTGTTTACCACACGGGTGCCGAACGTAATTCTGGTTGAGGCCAGCCTGAGCTTTCTCGGCTTTGGTGTCCCCCCCCCCCCGGCTCCGAGCTGGGAAGGTATGATTAGTGGTGCTGGGCGCCATTATATGCTTCAGGCACCGTGGATGGTCATATGGCCCGGTCTTGCGCTGGCTAGCGTGGTCTATGGTGTAAATATGTTTGGCGATGCGGTGAGAGACCTATTGGACCCGAGGTTGAGGGGTGGCGCCGGGCGCTATGGGGTAAGAATGAAAAAACAACCTGCAAAAAAGTGAACCCTGCTTTGAGACTGCCTCAGGACACCTGGATTATGGTAACTGAAGTATGCACTTGAGTCGGGTGACCACAACCTGCGGTGTTTTGGGGCTTGCGCGAAAATTATCCCAAAACGCTTCTGGAGATCGAAGAATGGTTCAACGCCGAAGCCGCCTGTGTTTGTGCATTTGAATGCTTGCGGCAATCGCGGTGGCCCGAAGGCTTTGTGTACCCCCACGTTGCCGGGCGGACGAGAGTCGGCACACGTGTAGTGGGCTTTGTCGTTGCCAGGGGTGTGAGTTGGATGTTAGCTGAGCAGGAGAGATGGCAACAAGAAAAAGGCCCAAAGATTGCCCAAGGACGGACTGCCGAGATATTTCTATGGAAAGATAACCAAGTACTCAAGCTGTTTCGAAAGTCGTATCGCCCCACCGCGGTGGAGCGTGAAGCGCGGACCACGCAAGCGGTTCACGCTGTGGGTCCGCCTGTTCCCTTGGTCAAAGCAAGGGTTGAAGTAGAGGACAGACTGGGGATCGTGTTTGAGCGTGTTGAAGGGCCTTCCATGTGGGGATTGTGCAGATCTAAACCCTGGAAAGTCGTTCGGTTAGGCCGCGCCTTGGCTGGACTGCATGCGGAAATGCATTCCCGTAAGATACCAGAACTACCATCGCTGCGTGGAAGGCTGGAAGAGAAAATTCGGACTGTCGCTGTGCTGCCGTCGCCCACCAAAAAGACCGTACTGAAAATCCTGGAACAACTACCTGAGGGCAGCGCAGTCTGCCACGGTGACTTTCACCCAGACCAAATCATCATGTCGCGGCGCGGTCCGATCATCGTAGACTGGATAGATGCGACGCAAGGCAATCCACTTGCTGATGTTACCAGGACCTTATTGATCTTGCAGACGGGCGAGTTGCCACCGTTTATTGCCGGGCGATGGTTGATTAACCGGGTTCGCGGCTTGTTTC
>SDBT01014755.1_pt1 | contig 12440 bp, 13 predicted proteins | sample 2277101 | NCBI WGS metagenome assembly SDBT01 (sample SAMN10404973, study PRJNA504765) | marine sediment metagenome | isolation source: marine sediment core GS10_PC15, 103 cmbsf | place: Arctic Ocean: Southern Knipovich Ridge | collected 2010
ATCAACTTTTATCTGACATAGGGCGTCTTGAGCCGTTTGGTAATCAAAATGAACAACCAACATTTTTGGTAAGAAACGTGACTTTAATTAAAAGGCCTAGATTGCTCAAAGACAAACATGTTAAATGTTCCGTTTTCTCTGGAGGGGTTATTAAACCGGTGATTTTCTTTGATCGGCCGGATCTGTTTCCGGTATTAAGCCAAGTAGGTGAGAACTCTTTTCATGTTGCAGGGCATGTTAATGCAAATGAATGGCAAGGAAGGGTAAATGTTGAGCTTGAAGGTGTGGATATTTCGACTTCTTCTGAATAAAAACTAGCACAAAAAATTATCTTTTTGTTTTGGCTAAATTTTCGATCGGATTGATAGGGAGATAGGAGTTTTTTTGGAGATGATTTTCTATTGGGTTGAGAGATAGGTGAAGTTGTTGGAGACGTTTCTTCTGTATCGAAAGTCGAATAAGATAAAAAGTGAGATCTGATAATCCCCATACCATGACTGCGATGTATCCACCAACAAGCCCTAGCTTTAGTGTCATTCCAAAAAAATAAGCAGAAGGGAGGAATATTAAGTATCCGCTTATAAAAGTTGTTATAGCAAGAAATCGGGTGTCATTTATTCCCGCAAGGGACCCTCTTAGTGATTGTAGTACTGAACTTACTATTTGATCTGCACATATAAACCACAGAAGTGTTAAAACTCCAGCGACTACGATAGGATCTTTTGGGCAAAAAAGGCCTACTATATGTTTGCCAAAGAGCAATGTTGTGATGCTAAAGACCGTTGCGACCGCGGCACAGATGAGACTAATTTTTTTTATGGCTTTGGGAATGAGGCTATAGTTTTGAGCTCCCATTAATTTCCCTACGATGATGGATGCTGCAACAAGAAATCCGGTTTGAGGTAAAAAATTTATGAGAAAGATTTGGTTAGCTATTTGGAAAATGGCTAGATTTTGTGTTCCCAATTTTCCAAATATGAATGCGAATGAACTAACTGCTAGCGCTGTTGCTCCAGCATAAAGCCCGGATTCGAATGATATTTTTGCGTGTTTTTTGTATAACCCAAAAGAAGGCATTTTTTTTAGGGAAATCCTTTTTTTTGTTAATGGACTCATGAAGAGAATGAATAAGGCTATTATTGCTCCTAATACTTCTGCTAGTAAGGTTGCAATTGCAGCCCCTTTAACTTCCATTGGAGAAAAGCCAAGTTTGCCAAAAATTAATACGTAATCCAAAACCACATTTGAGATACAGACAATTGCAGCGATTATAAGTTGTAGCAATGTGTTGTGCAATCCTCTGAAAAATCCAACGATACTGAACGTTATCAAAGTAGGTGTAAGGCTTAGGAGTCGTATTGTAAGGTAACTTGCTCCGAGGTTTCGTATTTCATGGTTTCCAAGAAGATCAAATATAAAATTACTAAAATAAGGCGCGATAGGTAGTGTTATAAGTCCCAAGACTATAGAAGAAATTAGGGCGATTGTGAGGATTTGTGAAATGTTATGTTCGTCTTTTGCTCCTAAGAATTGTGCTACAAGAACAGAGGTGCTTATTCGTATACCATCAAGAAAATTATAAAGGGTTGTGCATATTGAAACTGACAATCCTACGGCAGATATTGCAGCTGTTCCAAGTTGGCCTATAAAAAGTAGATCTATAACCCCTATAAGGACGATTGTTGCATAGTAGATAGAAGCCGGAGTTGATAGTCGAAGGATATTTTTTGTACTAATTTCGTTTTTCATATCCGTCCAAAAAACGTAGCGTTTTTTTCTATTTGTTAACAAAATTTTTTATTAATCAAAGTTTTACCCCCCTCCCCAAAACCAGCGAAATTAGTTTTATAGAGGATGTAATAGAATTATAACAAAAAGCTATACTCTTTCAATAAGAATTTTAAAATTTTTATAATGATATGGGATTTGATAGGGTTTTTGATTTAAGACCTTTTTATGAGAAAATTCAACGGTCTAAATAAATGAATTTTATGGGCTGCATTTATTCGATAAGCATTATGTTATTTATATTAAGAGTCTGTTTTACATTTGCAAAAGCAATTGAAATCTTTCCCCTTCCATTCTTTTAGGCCGCCTTGGTATTTTCTGATTTTGGTAAAGCCCAGCTCTACGAGGATGCCAAACGCGGTTTCTTTTTTGATGTCTTCGTTGTTTTCACCGTAAACAATAATTTCTCTTGTTCGGTCCCAGTCTTTTGCTATTGTTTTTAAATGAGAAAGAGGGGCATTTACAGAACCTTTTATGTGGCAAGAATCAAACCGTTCCTTGTCTTGCACATTTACGACCGTTAAATTAGAAGAATGTTCGATTTTTTCTTTTAAATCTTCGGCAGAGATTTTTGTTTTAGACTCGTTGTCTTCGACTTTTGTTTCGTGTCCATTTTCTTTATTGAGTAGATCATTGTTCATTTAGGTTCCTCCATTTAGATGTAAAGTGTTAAATGTCGTAGATATGCGATATTTTCTTAGGACATAAATTTACAAGATTAAAGTTTAAATGCGGTATCGAGAGTTGTCAATGGAATTGTTAGGATTTTTAGAGGAAAAGGTGGCATTTTGCATGGCTTTTGAAAAAAGATGGCCTTTTCGAGCGTTTTTTAGTGTTCGTAGACGCGGGTTATCTTTTATGATAGTATTAAACTTATAAAAAAGTAACCAGTTTATTGACTGTTGCTTTTAATTTTAATGAATAAATGGAGGAAATTCATGAAGAAAATAATTTTAGTAATTACCTTATTTTGTGGTTTAGGGGTTGATGGAAATTTATTTCCGGTTTCTACTGGGGGTGAATATTGGTTAGTAGCGGAACAATATCTTCAGGATCATCTTGGCCTTCTCGACTGGGCGAAGGCTACAATTGAATCTCAAGGCTCGAATTTTTTTAATTGTTTACTTGAAGATATGAAGGTTTTTTTCCGTCCCGAAATAAAGCTTTTTTAGATGAAACGTTAATTAAAGCTTTTTTTAATGAAGCGTTTTCATATGATTCAATTAAAGGAATTTTTTCAACGGACTATTTAAATTTGACTGATGCTTTTAATCAAGAAAATAAATACCTAATCGTTCTAAAATATCAAATTAAAATATTCAAAAATATATTTTCATCGGAGGATGACGGTGAAAAAGGATTAACGGAGTATCCCGAAAAGCAAGAATTTGTTTTTGATTCTTTGTTTTATTTTCATTACGGTCCCGAAGCTGACATAAAAGAATTTTGCTTGGATGAATTCAAAGGACATTGGCTTAATATTTGCAAGCGTATTTTTTTGGATGCTAAAGCGCGCTTTCGAGCAATACATCTGAAAGACTTGCTTAAAGACAAGGACCAAGGGTTGAAGATTGGAGTTGATATTAAAGCTGCCGATGTCGGAGCAACCAGACCCGGTTTTTCAAATCCTTCGTCTTTAACAGATTGGGTTAAGTCTAAGGGACAGGGTCCAACAAAAGTAACTTCAGAACAGCTGCTTGCAATGCTAAAAGAAGAGTCCGAGGTTTTTTCTTCAACAGTTAGGGCTTTATAAGATTCATCTTATGCCTTCGGATGAAAATCTTTTTGAAGTTGCGAATACTTTTGTTGATGCTTTTTTGAATGATGAAACAATTAGTAGTCATGTTTATGCGTTTAAAGTTAAGGCTTTGTTAGAAGAGATTTCTTGTATGGAAGGTTGTCCTAAAATTGTTATTTATGTGGAGTCCTACAAAGATTTACAAATTATTCTTGGCAAATTAAAGGAGATTTTCAAAGGATTTGTAGGTGTAGGAAGAGGGCCTGATTTTAATGAAGCGACCGGTGAAAATAACTTTATATACTTTGCTCAAGGTAGCAGGATCGACAAAGGACTTTGGCCAGAACTTTATGAGTTGCCGAATCGTGTTTATTTTGATGAAAATAAAATAAGAGAGAGGATTGGAATTGATGCCTTATGTTATTCTGGTTCAAATACCGGTGATATAAAATAGAGTAAAATAAAAGTCAGTTAAATGGAGGAAAACCATATGAAGAAAATAGTATTTTTAATAACGTTTTTATTTTTGGGTTTGGGGGGCGGTGAGAGGTTGCATTCTGTTACCAGGCAAGAGACGATTTTGGTTCTTAGTTATTTTTTGTTGCATAATTACAGGTCTACTGAACTACAAGGGCAAGTGCCAGAAATTTTTAATATTTTATTGGGCTCTTTTGAAAGAAACAAAGATTTTTTAAATAGGACCTTTTCAGATTCATTTTTAAGCCAAATTCTTTTAGAGGTGCCTTCTGAGTGTGTTGATGATGCTTCTGAAACCATTTCTTTTAAATATTATTTATTACAGATTGAGCTTTTTAGAAATTGTTTTTTAAACAATTATGGCAATGAAGGATTAGAACATTTCCTTGAAAAGCAAAAAGACTTATTTTTGAGGCTCATTCAGGAATTTTTTTCCGGCAATGATTTAGAAAGAATAAGAGGCGAGCTTGAGTTCTATTGCCAGGACAACGAAAATAAATGGTTTAAGGCCTTAAGTAGGATTTTTTGGGACGCGAAATCTCGATTTAGAGCAATAGGTTTTAAAGAAGTTTTAGACAAAGATTATGCCGACAAATTAAGCTTTATTATGATAAGTATAAGGGATGCCGATGTTGGGGCAGGTTTTCACGACCCAGGTTCGTCTTCAGGGTCTTCTTTTTTAAGAGAGTGGGTTACCTTTAAAGGTCTGAATCCAAGAGATGTAAGTTTTGAACGGTTGATTGAAATGCTAAAGGGAGAACCACATATACTTGAATTGATGTTCAGAAATTTTAAAATTCATCTTATGCCTAAAGAAGATGATCTTCTACTTGCCTTGACTACTTTTATTAATGCATTTAAGGATGATGTTGATTTCCAGAAGTCCATTACTTCATTTAAGGTTAAAGCTTTGTTAGAAGAAGCGGCCTCTAGGGCTGGTTGTCCTAAGATTGTTATCTATGTGGATGGTGATCGTGAATTGTTAGATGTTGTTCTTAATAAAATTTGTGGGGTTTTCCGAGGATGGACAGGTTTAGAAAGAGCGCCTGCTTTTAATGAAAAAGCAGAGGGAATTGTTTATTTTGCTCAAGGTGACAGGGGCGACAAAATATTATGGCCAGAATTTTATGACGAATCCAGTGGCCGAGCTTATTTTGATGAAAATAAAGTAAGAAGACTAATAAACGTGGATCATTTTGATCCTTCTGGCGCAAGAGAGCTTAGAAAAGGTAAACAACAACTGCAAAAGGTAAGCGAGAAAGGACAGGGAAGGAAAAAAGCAAGTGGTTCCGGTAGGTCTAGAACAAGGGGGCAAGCTGGTAAAAGGAAAAAAAAGTAATGATTGGTCTTTGTAATTAAGAGTAAATTAAAGATTAAAGTGAATGTTAATTTCACATACATTTGGATTAATCTGATTTTGTTTGAATTTTGATAAATGGAGTAAATTCATGAAAAAAGCACTTTTAATAACTTTTTTGTTTTTAGGTTTGGGAGTTGGTGAAGAGTTATCTTCTGTTACCAATGAAGAGGTATTTTCGATTCTGAAGTGGCATTTAAATGACCTTATTGAAGGTATGAGGCAAAATGAAGTCTTGCCGGAAATTTTAAAACTTTTATATAAGGATATGGATTGTTTATCTCAAGTAAGTATCAGAAGTTTTTTAGAGGGATTTTTTCCTTCAAATTTACTTTTTGTAGAAAAAATTCTTTCCGGAGAGCTTGATACGTTTTATGGCGGCGCTATTGAAAGTAGCATTTCTTATTGTTTATATCAGATTGTTCTATTCAGAATTTATTTTTTAGTCAATAAGGACTGTTCAGGATTAGAATATTATCTTGAAAATCAAAAAAATTTAATTCTTGATCTTATTAATAAATTTTTTTCCGGTGAGAATTTAGAAAGAATAAAGGGCGAGTTTGAGACCTATTGCGCCAATAAAGAAAATAAATGGTTTAAGAACTTAACCAGGACTTTTTGGGACGCAAAATCTCGTTTTCGGGCAGTTGAATTTAAAGAATATTTAGAAAATTGGACTGCGGAATTAAGATTTGTAATAAATGTAAGGACTACCGATGTGATGTCAAGATTTCCATACTCGTGTAAATCATTAAAGTTTCCTTCTTTAATGCCTTGGGTTCAGGCTAAAGGACTGCGTCCTGGAAAGGTAACCTGTGCATGTTTATTAGGCATGCTATGGGAAGAGCCAGATATTATTAAATTGGTGTTAAATCGTTTTAAAATTCATCTTATGCCTAGAGAAGATGATGTTTTGGTAGCATTGGTTACTTTTATCAAGGCATTTATTAATGAATATTCTTTTCAGAGTTACATTTCTTCATTTAAAGTTAAGGCTTTGTTAGAAGAGGTTTCTTGTAGGGAAGGTTGTCCTAAAATTGTTATCTATGTGAATGGAAGGGGAGCCTTAAAAGCTGTTCTTGAAAAGGTCTGTGAGGTTTTCAAAGGATGGCCAGGGCTAGAAAGAGCACCCGCTTTTAATGAAAAGGCTGGTGAAATTGTTTATTTCGCTCAAGGTGATAGGTTTGACAAAATCTTATGGCCAGGACTTTATGAGAGTCCGAATCGTGTTTATTTTGATGAAGATAAAATAAGAAGACTAATTAAGTAATCCCCTATGAACAATGCGTTATAACCTTTCCTAAATATTCGCCTTTTTTTAGAAAAATAGTTTTGTAGGGCTTTTTATGTTTAAACCAGGTTCATTAGTTTTACAATCTATTTGACTGGTACATTCTTTTGACAAACTTCGAAAATCATTTTAACCTTAAAACCGTGAGTTTTTGTTTATTTTTGATCAATAATGAAAGATAAAGCTTTATGAAAAAATCGGGTTTAATGATAGTGGCGGGCATTCTTACAACATTTTTGCTCTATGGAGAGGGTTCCTTTACTGAAAAACAACCGTCAGTTGCAGAAGAAGAGTTGATTCAGAAATTAGAAGAGGCTATGTTTTCCGACGATCATGGAGCAGTAGAAGAAATTCTTAAGAAAGGCTCTATAAGCAAAGTAACGATCGACGAATCTAATTTTTTACATAAGGCGGCTTTTTGTGGACAACTCGAAGTTGCCGGATTGCTTATTAAGTATGGTGCCAATTTAGATGAGGCAGATTGCCATGGAACAACACCGTTACATTTGGCTGTTTATAAGGGACATGAGGAAACGGCTGAATTGTTACTTGAAAAGAAGGCCGATCCTAATATTCAGGATGCATGTGGTTTAACTCCAATGCATTTGGCTGCCTATAGATTAAATCCGGAAATTGTAAAATTGCTTCTTAAGCATGGCGCAAATGGTGATAAGCCGAATATTATTGGTTGCAAACCGGTTAGTTTTGCTAAAAGTGTGTTTGACGATATTAGTAAGGCATACGGAGAAGTTGAAGAGTTGCTTTCTATCTCTTCTAATACAAGTAAAGAAGATTTTCCCGAATCTAAAGATTAAAAACGAATTCTTTAATGATAATCACAATTGATGGTCCTGCACTTAGCGGTAAAAGTACGGTTGCTCAAAAGTTAGCTAAAAATCTTGGGTTTTACTATCTTTATACCGGTCTTCTTTATCGTGCTATTGCTTATGTTTTGGTTGAAAAATTCAAAGTTGAGGAAGAGGAACTTTCTTCTCTTCCTTTGAAAGATTTGGAGTTTGTAGAAAATCTTCATTATTCTTATCAAGAAGGTGAGCCGCGTTTGTTTTTTCGCGGTGAGGACATAACTTCAAAATTAAAAGATCCTTCTGTCGATCAATTGTCATCTAAAGTTGCTGCTAATAAGAATGCAAGAGAGGCTTTGTTAGAGATTCAGCGAGAAATTGGAAAAAATTATGACATTGTGGCCGATGGAAGAGATTGTGGATCGGTTCTTTTTCCGAATGCAGATTATAAGTTTTTTCTTAGTGCAAGTTTGGAAGTTAGGGCAGAAAGAAAGAGCAAATATGAAGGGATAAGCAAAGAGAAGGCGGCAAGAGAACTCGCCGAGCGCGATGAGAGAGACTGCTCCAGAGAAGCTGCTCCATTGGTTGTTCCTAAGGATGCGATTCTTATTGATAATTCCGATTTGAACATAGAAGAAACGGTCCAAAAGTTTTTGGATCATATTCATAAATAACTTAAATAGTAGGGTAGAGATATGAAAAAGAAAATGGATGAAAAAAAATATAATTTAAGACATTCGGCAGCGCATTTATTGGCGCAGGCTGTTTTGGAACTCTATCCTGGCACTAAATTGACGATTGGCCCTGTTACAGAGACAGGCTTTTTTTACGATTTCAAGCCGCCCCAAAATTTTAAAGAAGAAGATTTATCTGCAATCGAAGAAAAAATGCGAGAGCTTTCAAAAAAGGATTTGAAAATAGAGGGCAAAGAAATTTCAAAGAAAGAGGCTTTGAAATTGTTTAAAGATAATCCTTTTAAACTTGAGATTATTAATGAAATTGAGGATGAAAAAGTAGGCATATATTCTCAAGGTGATTTTTTTGACCTTTGCAAAGGTGGACATTTGAATTCTACCGGTAAGATTAAGCATTTTAAGTTGACGGCCGTTTCAGGCTCTTATTGGCGTGCAGACCAAAGCAAGGACATGCTTCAGAGGGTTTACGGTGTTGTGTTTGAAACAAAAGAAGAATTGGATAAATATTTGAAGCATATTGAGGAAGTAAAGCTTTACGACCACCGTCGCCTAGGAAAACAGCTAGACCTGTTTTCTTTTCATGAAGAGGCGCCCGGTTTTCCATTTTTTCATGACAAGGGCCTTAAAATTTATAACAAATTGATCAACTATTCTCGTGAAATGCATAGGGGTGTGTATCAGGAAATAAGTACGCCATATCTTATGAGTGAATCTTTATGGAGAACTTCAGGGCATTATGACAACTATGAAGATAAGATGTATTTTGCGAAAACGGCTGATGAAGAAGTCAATTGTGTGAAGCCAATGAATTGTCCCGGTGGAATTTTGATTTACAAAGAAAAGCCCCATTCGTATCGAGAGTTTCCTCTTCGCATTACTGAGTATGGCTATTGTCACAGGTTCGAGCTATCAGGAGTTTTGCATGGTCTTTTTAGAGTTCGTGGATTTACGATAGATGATGCGCACATTTATTGCAAAGAGGACCAGGTGGAAGATGAGGTTGCAGGAACGCTTGATTAGGCAAAAAAGATGTATGAAAAGTTAGGGTTTACGAATGTAAAAATGGGCCTGTCTACTCGTCCAGAAAAATCTATAGGTTCAGATGAGCAATGGGAAGAAGCGATAACCATTTTGAAAAAGGCCTTAGATAAAAAAGAGATTCCTTATGTTTTGCAAGAAGGCGAGGGAGCATTTTACGGCCCTAAGATTGAGATTGTTGTAGAAGACGCTATGGGTAGAGAATGGCAATGTGGAACGGTTCAGATTGATTTTTTCTTGCCGCAGCGTTTCAAAATGGAATACATAGATTCAGACCAATCACGAAAAACTCCGGTAATGATTCATAGAGCGATTTATGGTTCAATTGAACGATTTCTGGGGATTCTGCTGGAACATCACAAAGGACGTCTTCCGTTTTGGCTTGCTCCTGTTCAGGTCCGTATTTTGACAATAACCGATGATCAAAATAACTATGCCAAGAAAATTTATAATGCTCTTCAAGAGAATTCCATAGATGTTGATTTTGATGAGTCAGGCGATCAAATTTCAGCTAAGATCCGCAGGGCTCAGATGGATAAAGTGCCTTGGATATTTGTTATCGGTAAAAAAGAAGAGGAAAATGAGACAATAACTCTGCGGCATGGCGAGGATGGCAAACAAGAGTTTGGGCAAAAATTAGAGGACCTTCTTAAGCGAGCGAAAGCGCTATAAACTTTATTTTTATTAACATTCTTTTTCCTTATTCCATCCAATTTGTCCGCTCTGAGCGTTTTTAACTCTAATTCATAATCGCCCCCCAATCCGTCTGCCCTGAGTGATTTTCGAGAATTTTTATTCGAGAAAATAGAACCTGTCCTGAGTGATTCCGAAGGAATTGTATCGAAGGATCGAAGGGTGCGGGAAATCCTATTCTGAGGTTAAGCAAAGTAGCAACTTGAGTTATCTAAGTTTATCGAGATTTTGTTACACCAACTTGCTTACAGTGGTTTTTTATTGCACATTTGCTGCACCAGGGAGAAATTGGTGTACAGATATTTTGGCCCCAGGTGACTAGAAGTTTATTCCACTCAATCCAATGTTTTTTATGTAAAAGCTTTTGAAGCGCAAATTCGGTTTCTAAGGTAGTTTTGGTTTTTATGAAGCCCAAGCGGTTAGAGATACGGTGAACGTGTATATCTACGCAAATTGAAGGTATTCCATAGGCTACTCCAAGAACCAAGTTGGCCGTTTTGCGTCCGATACCTTTTATGTGAAGCAATTCGTCTAGAGTTTTAGGGACTTTGCCATTAAATTTATCAATGAGAACTTGGCAGACATGTTTAATTGTTTTTGCTTTGTTCCTGTAAAAGCCAATTTTGAAGAGAATTGTTTCTAATTTTTTCGTGGAGATGCTTAAAATGGCCTGAGGGGTTTGTGCCATTTTAAAAAGCTCTCTGCAGACGTCAATTGTGACTGAGTCTTTTGATCTGAGGCTTAAAAGACAAGAGATTAGGACAAGGAACGGGTCCTTGCCAAATTCTTCGATAATCGTATTCACAAGGGTAGGAGGATACTTTTTTGTAGAAGTTCGAATATCTTGGATGATATTTGTCATTGATATTCAAATTTTTATCAATATAGATTTTATTTGGTACCGCCGCTACCGTTAAGGCAAATAATTGCTAGCACTGTCAATAAGATCATACTTTTTGAGAAATATACCCTAAAAAGTTGATTTTTTATGATATTTCGGATGCTTTTGTTTTTCTTATGTTTATTTTTTTGCATATTATTAAGACTCCTTTTGATAAAAAATCAATTTATATTATACTAGTTATTATACTAATTATATCATACTAAAATAAAATATAAACTGATTTTTACGAGATTTCAAGTGAGAAAATTGGTTTTGTGGAAGGGCGTTATGAGTGTAATTGCAGACTTTTTATTGGGACACTGTTATGAAGAGGCACTCAATTTTTTCTTTCTCATTAGTGAGTCTTTATGTTTGTTTCTTAAAATCTTTTTTTTGTTTTTTCTTTATAAAAACGTTTCTTCTTTGAAACAAAATAAAACCTTTTTTTATCTGATAGTTTTGATTTTGACTGGTGTTTTCACTAACATAACACTTATTCTTTATTACTTACACTGTTCTCCTTTTCTTCTTTTCCCTAGATATTTTACAAATACTTTTTTTAGGTTTGAGTGTTCAACTCTTACATTGCAATTTTTTATTCTTCTGTGCTTTGCTAGGGGCTTTTCTTCGAAGAGATTGTCAAAAAGGATTCTCAATCCTTTTGTTGTTCCATCGGTTTTTTTTGCTGTTTTCTATTTATGTTGGGGGGTGTATACTTTTTTTACGGGAGACGATTCTTTTCCAAAATTTAGTTATTTAATTCTGGAGACTTCCGGGGTTTTTATTCTTTTGGTTGGGCTTGTTTCGCTTTTTATAATTTGCCATAACTATAAAAAAGAACCATTAAAACTTCTTAAACATCATAACTATGCCTTGGGGGTGTACTTTATTTTGCCTTATCTTGTAACAAAGATCTTTGAAGCGGGTTTTGTTTCAATTACAGTTAATCCTACAGCTGCTGCAGCAACTTCCATTATATTTACTGGTCTAATTTACTACTGCGCTAAAAGGCTTATGGGTCTTCGGTTTTTAAACATGAATACACATGTTACATCGAAGATTTCAGAGAAATTTGTTTTTGTAGATGAGTTTAAAAGGGTTTTAGGAAAATTGGGTACTGTAACAACGGGAAAGGACCTTGACTTGGTTACCAAAGAGTTTTTCAAGAGGTCTTTTGCGGTGCCTGAAGAAAAGGTTTTCCTTATTTTTAAAGATTCCTGGGTTGGCCAACAAGATATGAAAAATAGGTTATCGGAAGAACCTAGAAGACTTTACATAGAAAAGATTTTTCATTCAAAAAATGGGCGTCATCCAGAGGTTGTTTCGTTTGCGAATGAAAATAGAATAATAATTCGTGATGAGGTGGAGTTTACAGATTTTTATAACAAAGGACGAGAGCTTGAAAAGGGCCAGGATTTAGACTTTGTTGTTGATTTTTTGAAGACGATTAGTGCCGACCTATTTTTGCCCATTTATTTTGAGTCAAAAATAGTGGCATATCTTTTGATTGATAGAGATTCTCGTCCAAACCGGTTTTACACCGATGTTGAGCGAGATGAGATGATTATTTATGCAAATTATCTTGGTAGCATCATCTATCTTCTGACGCACATGAACTTGGAGGCGTTACTATCGAAAGAGAGGGTGACTAAGGCGGAAATCTACAAAAAGGATAGA
>SDBT01014756.1_pt1 | contig 12439 bp, 11 predicted proteins | sample 2277101 | NCBI WGS metagenome assembly SDBT01 (sample SAMN10404973, study PRJNA504765) | marine sediment metagenome | isolation source: marine sediment core GS10_PC15, 103 cmbsf | place: Arctic Ocean: Southern Knipovich Ridge | collected 2010
TGATACGGTTTTAGCAATAGGTTTCGAACAACAATCATGTGGTGATACAGCAGTAGGGCTAGCTTCAGTTGCCATAGGTGAAATAGTAATTTATCCAGATGTTGGTTATGATTACGCGAAAATGGCATCAAATATGGGCGCTGGGGCAGCAATAGGAGTTGCATCATATCAAGCGATGAATTATATGAGCAGAAGTAAAGCAACTGAGGAAGATTTAGCAAGAGTGGTTGTTCAGAATAGAAGAAATGCTGCCAAAACATGGTGGACCCATTTAAAAATGCCTACTATTACTATTGAAGATGTACTGGACACCCCGTATCTTTCTTATCCTCTAAGATTTGGAATGGTATGTCCAGCTTCAGATGGTGCTTGCGCAATTTTATATACTACTGAAGAAAAGGCAAGACAAATAGCAGATATTCCTGTATATGTGAATGGTGTAGCAAGTGTTGCTAATGAACCTGCTATCTTAGCACCAAATATGGGAGGTGCTGGGCAAGTTGACCCTTGCGAACAATTAAGTGCCACGAAATCTGCCGAATTGGCCTATAATCAAGCAGGAATTTCTTTTCCTAATAAGGAAATTGATTATGTAGAGGTTTACTCTCCATTTCCGAATCAAGAGCTAATGTGGGTTGAAAGATTAGGTCTTTTTGAAGAGAATATGGCTCCAGAGGCTTATAGAAGTGGACTTACTGCTTGGGATGGTGAGCTACCTGTAAATTGTTCTGGTGGAGTAAATTCTACTAACGCTATCGGTGCTTCTGCGATGGAAAGACCCGCTGAGGCCGCATTGCAAATCATGGGAAAAGCTTCAAATCAAGTACCTAAAACGGTCCATACAGCAATGGGGCATGGATGGGGGGGCTCAATTAATTTAATAACACATGTGGTCATGTCAGATGAACCACAAAGAAAATGGAGGTAGGTGATAAAGTAAAAATGCCATTACCAGAATACATTAAAAAACAATATAAGAAAACAAGAACTTTGCGGGGAATGTGGTACCTTACAAATTATAAATACAAGTTTAATATGTCGAGGATAAAAACTTATCTGAAGGGATTAAAAGAGGGCCACCTCTTAGGAATAAAGTGTAGATCATGTAACAGAGTATTCTTTCCACCGAAAGTAATATGTGGAAAATGCTTAGTTAAGCCCGATCAATGGGTTATGTTACCTGAAACTGGCACTGTCGCAACAGCGTCAGCCAGTTATGCAGAAGATGATAAAAATCGTGAAAAACCTATTCCCGTCATTGGAGTCCGCCAAGATGGTTCTGATACTGTGTTAATGCATAATATATCAGAGGGTGTAGACTTTGATACGGTTTACATTGGAATGCCCTTAAAAGTTGTATGGGCTGAGGAAAGGAATGGAGGTTGGTTCGATATTGATCACTATGAACCCCTCGAAGACCCCGCAGATGAACTTAACAAAAAAGAAGATCAAAAATAAATTTTTTTTTTTTTTTTAAAATTTAATGAAAGAATTCAATCTACTAACTAGTATTTTTAAATTAAATCAAAATAAATTGAATTAATAATAATAGGATAAGTGAAATTGTATGATAGAAGGCGTATTTTCAAATTTAAGTGAAGAGGACAAATTATGGAAAGCTGAAATTGAGGAGTATTTGAAGGATAACCTGGGACCGTACGTTGAGGACATTGAAAAAGGAAACACGGAACTCTGGGATGTTCTAAGACCTATGGGTAAGAAAGGATATATAGGAATAACGTTTCCTAAACGATTTGGAGGACTAGGGAGATCTTTTATGCAGGAGTTATTGTTTTCAGAATCTATGTGCTATCATAGTTTACCAGTTGATATGTCTCGAGGTGCTTCGAGTTATCCTGCTACCTTAATAAGGACTTTTAGTAAAACACAGGAACTTAGACAATATATCGATCCTCTTTGTAAAGGAGAAAAGATAGGGTGCTTTTGTTTCACAGAGCCAGATGCGGGGAGTGACTTGTCGAGAATGAAAACCAACGCGAAATATGACGAGGCTAATGAAGAGTATATTTTAACGGGAGAAAAGAGATTTATAACAAATGGAAGTGTTGCTGATATCCTTATTGTCTATGCAAGAAACGGGGGATTTATTGTACAGTCCGATTGGGAAGGCTATGAAGTTATTGAAGAATATAATATGATGGGACTTCATGGCTTACATTTAGGTCATATGAAATTTAATAATGTGAGAATTCCTAAGGAAAACGCACTTTTTTATAAAGAAAGTAAGGAAGAGACAGGTGGAAAAAAACAGGGAAAAACATCAGCAATTGCAAGCTTGCAGGATTTCTTAGGACCTGAGAGAGTGGTAGTATCTGCCGAAGTATTAGGTGTTGCAAGAAGAGCTCTAGAAATAGCAATTCAATATACTCGCGAGAGGGTTCAATTTAAGAGACCCATTAGTGAGTTTGAAGGCATAAATTTTAAAATTGCGGAAATGATGACAAATTATGAAGCTGCAAGAACTCTTGTAGAAAAAGCTGTGAATAATATAAGGGATGGTACTTTAGCCGCGATGGCTAAGCTTTTTGCATGTCAAGCCGCTTTTAAAATTTGCGATGATGCCCTTCAATGTCTGGGGGGCATAGGATATACCGACAAATATCCAGTAGAAAGATGTCTAAGGGACGTACGTCTCATGCGTATTGGTGGTGGCACTGATGAAGTCATGAAATACATTATTCAAAAAAGTATATATAGAAAATCCGAGAAAGATGAAAAACTCACTAATGATGTCCAATTCCTTAAGAATGATTGATATCCATATTTTAATACTCAATAACTAAATTCTATTTTAATCTTTTTTTAATTCTCTCCTCACATTATAATTGTTCTTGTATTTCAAATAAACAAAATAAAGAGTAGTTAAAAGATTTTTAAAAAAAAAAAAAAATAAAAATAAAAACTATGTTATAAATTCTAGGTTTTCTCTTTTATAAAAATTCTGATAAGTGCTATACTATTTCCAGCTATTGATATGATTATTCCAGCTGCAAAAAGACGAAGATAAAAATAAAACAATGCCATATTACTTTCACTCATACTCTGTTCTATTTCATACCACTCCCACTGAGCATATTCCCATATATTATCCGTAACAAGAGTGTAATAAACAAGAGAAATACCAAATATGGCAAAAAATGCTCCTATTATAAGTATTACTCCAATACTATAGTCTATTACCTTGTTCTTGTCCATATCTCTTTTTATAAAAATTCTAGCAAGTGCTATACCATTTCCAACAACAGTTATGATTATTCCATACACCAAAAGATTCAACCCAAAATCTAAGCTTGCCGACGTACCTGGGTCCACACGACCTAATAATTCACGCCACTCGTGAAAAGTATACTGCAATTGGCCAACCGCAGTAAGAAGGTTGATCACTAAAGAATAACCTAATAAAATCAATATTGGCCCAATTATGAGTATTGCTCCAATACCATAATCTATTTTCTTGTACTTGTCCATAAATCTAACCTCTATTTAAAGTTTTGTTGATATTTTCATGTTGATTTATGTATAAAGAATTGTAAAACAAAAAAGGATTTTATACATAAGAACATAAAAAATAAAAGTTCTGAATATATTTAAAGGTTACTATGAATAATTATATACACTAACCTTAAATAGCAAAAGGATATTTTTTATTATCTTTGAATTCATTTCGTGGCAGCAATAAATAATAGAATTGCTCCCGCTAAAACAAAAATATTTTTTAATATTTCAAATATACGAAATGCATCTTCTAGGAAACTAGATGTGAATAGTAGGATTAGGCAAGTAATTCCAGGTAAAAATTTTACAAAGTCTTTTCTCCTCTTTAAAATTATAGGAAAATTGATGAAAGCTATGATTGCAATAACCATTGCAACAAATTTTATCATTTCTAAATCATCCATTTTCAAAGACCTTCTCAATTGTGCACTTTACTTAAAAACAATTGAATCTTTTATTTTAATTTAATATATAATTTCTAATATTTTTAATAAGTATTACGCTATTGAAGATATTGAAGATATACAGTATTAATTACTAAATCTTGATAAAATTAATATTCATAGTGAATATCATATTTTTTCATCACATTGAAAAAAATTAAAAAATAAAAAAAAAGTTAGTTAAGAATTAAATTATTCCGCTTCTTCATAATGTATATTAGCCCAATTGTGAGGATACCAGTAAAACCTAATATTAGGGGAATTTCATATCCTGGGATAGTTTCGATTAATCCATATTCGTAAACAAGTACTCCATCTTCATCTATTATTTGATATCCTACTAAGAAACCATTTTCTGTATCATATATAAAAATCTCTACAAAAGTTTCATCATCAAAAATAGAATCATGAATGACCATGTTATCTTTAGTTCTCCATTCTTCGTGATCTTCATCTTCTTTCCATTCGTCAATTTCATCCAAAAATTTAACCACATCGATTGGAACAAATGGCATGGTTACATCATAAGCATATCCTCCGACTACATCATACGCGTCGTTTATATCTTCAGGGTCTTGAAACCATACTATTTCAAATTCATCTTCATCGGGTTCTTCATCAAATTCTTCAGAAGTCCACTCCCAAATATCTGCTTCAATGCCAAAGGCATCATATTCACCTAATATCCCTAAATCGATTTCAGTATCATCATCTACTTCTCTTACTAAAATTTTAGATCTCAATCCAGCCTCATCAGCCTCCTCAGGCAAAGCTTCTTCCCAACCATCACCAAATACATCTTTCAAGCCCTTTTTATCAAATGTTTTTACTTCCAATATTATTTCAGTGCCTTTTTCAAGACCCATAGAATAACTAGCCGCCTGAACTTGAACAGTTGCGCTAAGAAAGATAACATGTAAAAGTAAAACTCCTAATAGGAAACATTTTCTTTTCATTTTAATTTAACCTCATATATTTTATTATTATATTAATTCATACTGTAACGTATCCCTTTTTAGTGAGAACCAAAGTTTCATCTGCAATCAATCCTATTTCTGGAGCATAGACTTTATACTCGCCTCGTGGAGGTTCTAAAAAATTGGAATCCTCAATTATTACACAACTATTAAATATACCTAAAGGTGTTCCAAAAACTGCATTTGCCGCGATATTTTCTCCTCTATCCATTGCTTCCTCAGGTGCATATTCTTGCCAATATCTATCACCTACTCTGAAAATTCCGGGCATTAATATGCCGGGTTTATTCAAACCTTCGGCTCTCCAAGACCCGGGAGTACCGACTGCTACACCATCTTCATATTCAGTTGATAATTCACCAAAGTAAACTATCTCTTTAGTTTCATTACATATTGCAAGATAATTTTCTGATCTTTCAACGAGTTTTCCATCTTCATATTCCTCTTCCCATACAACTCTAGTCGTAATATTTCGCCCGCCAATCGTGATATTTTCTGTTTGATCTCGTACAGTAATATTTACTATAATATCGTCTCCTTCATCTTCTCCTTCTAAAGTTAATCGCCATCCAATTTCTAGTTTCCAATAGGTATTATTAACGACCGCATCAGTAAGAGAACTAAAATTATGAGTTCCTACATTAAAAAGTCTCCAGCTACGTTCATCATTATCTGATGGTTCAATACCTTCCTCTTGAAAAACATCTCCGTAAAAAATGAAAAATCCTACAACTGAAACTGAACCAATTACTATAATTGCTATAAGTCCAATTATTTTAAGATTCTTTTCCATTACTCTTTAGCAACTCTTTTATCAATATTTAATTTTTAGTTAGATTTTCTCAAGTAGTGGAATTTGATACATTCTTAGAAAATTTATGTATCAAAATCAAAATTTGAGTATAAGGAGTGTACGAATATATTCGTATTTAAATTCTTCGGTTATATTTATATATAACCAATAAAAAATTAATTGATTTTTATACATAAATGCAACTCATATTTTTCTCGCATTTCTACCAACTTGGTGTGAATAAAACTTACTAATTTCAGCTCAGTTTTTTCAATTCGTAAAAATTTTATAAGAGTGCTTTAATAAAACTGAAGGAGTATTGAATAGGAGGCATAGATTTAAATATCTATATTTCTTTTTATATAATAAGATGACCAATTTATATTTTTATAGGGTTTTCGTTATTTTCTCCTATATTAGGAAACAGGAGGGTGAATCATGAGTGAATTGTTAAATCCTCAACAAATTTATGAAAGCTATAAAAATGGAAAGGTAGGCAAGTTTGAGACTGCTAAAAAAATTAGAACTAAGTGAGAATAGTATTGAAGTTATACCAGAAACCATAGGTAGTTTGTCATGTTTAGAAGAATTTAATCTAGCAATGCCAGAAGACATGCATCTATCGCTTTATTATATACCCCTAATTTATTATAAATCCAGCCGATGTTACTCCAAGCAATATAATACTCATTATCGGACGTCAGTTTAGCATCCTTTTTTCTTTTAGAAGGAAGCTATTCGAATTTTACTATCTTAATACACCTAAACGCAAATATTTTTAAATTAATGAATTATAAATTCTTACATGGAAGATATGATTGAGATTTATGTTTTATTAACACTATCTACTGTAATGTTTGGATGTAGTTTTATAATATTATTTTTGGGTCATAAACGTGGAACTCCAAATATAATATTGTGGACTTTATTTCCGCTCGTACGAGGAATACACTGGCTTGTTGAGGCTATATCAGATTACTATGAAGACATTCTAGAGATTGAATTGTTTATATTAACCCGTCTTGAATTATTTACGGCCTTTTGTTCATCTTTTATACTCCTTGCAGTGTGTTTAGAGCATAATGGGATGATAAGACGCCCAATAGGAAAGATTATAGCACTTGCAGTATCAATACTACCACTTTATTTTATCGCTTTTGGTAGTGGGAATTTGATTGAAGAAATTGATGATGCTACTATATGGTTAGGATCTGGAGTTACAACTGAACCATTCAGGCTTAGTTATGGGTTTTATTTACCTATAATTTCAATCATTGTACTTATTGGAATATATTTCTATTATGTTTATCAGGCTAATAAAGGAAATATAAATTTCAATCCAAAAGTCAAGAGATCGACATTCTTTTTAGTTGGATTAATATTCCTTTTTTCAATTTTTGATGGATTTGATTATTATGAAGAATCAGAACTCGAGATAATCTTTATAGGACTTCGTGGAATTACATTAGCATTCTTTGTCATTATTCCCTTAATTGTAATTTTGTCCCAAGATTTAGGATTGCAAAAATTTTTTATTATTGAACACTCGGGATTACCTGTGTTTGTATATAATTTTCAAGAAAAATCAGCTATTTCTGTTGAAGATAATATGTCCTTTTTAACTTCAGGATTTGTATCTGCAATTATGCAATTTTCCGAGGTACTCTCAGAGAAAGAAAGTGGACTCTTATCTATCCAATCAAGTTATTTATACTATATAATTCTTAAAAAAGAAACAAAATTATACGCTCTTCAATCAATTTTATCTAATAGACATTTAAAAAACAATTTTTTTAATGCAATTGAAAAAATGGACAAATTAACTTCAACTATAACTCAAAGTACAGATATAGCATTAGACCAAGTTCAAGAAATTTTAAATAATGATTTCTCAATGTTCCTTTAATTTTTTAAAAAAAAAAATTTAAATCTTTACCTGATAGCGGAAATATTAAGATTTGAAATTTAAAAAAATAAAAGAGAATTTTTAGACTTAAAAAATATTATTTCTGTGCTAAATCTTCATTCATTTCTACGAATGAACTAGTTCTGATCAATGCAGCCTTGAGGAATTGGAAGCCTATATCATAAGTTGAGCCATCGCCCCCAATATGTATAACCCATGGGATTTCTCTCTCGTAAAGACCTTTTGTTTTTAGAATCTTTTTTGTAGTAGATATAGCGTCGGCAACTGTTGCTCCGGATTCAAACAAGTGGTGAACCCAAGGGACATTCCAGGAAGATACATTATCTTTTGAGGTTGACACTTCAGAACAACTTGTGTTGTTAACATAAATAATGTTGTCACCTGCTACTGCCGTAGCCGCTGTTGCTAATTGATTAAGTACCATTCCCGCACCACAACCAGGACATAAGCCATGACCACGTTGGAGGTGTTTTTGAGGCTCCAATTTTTTACGATTTACTCTATATAATTCTACAGGAGGCTCTTCTCCAAATTGTTCGATAAGTCCTTTCAATTTGTTATTTCTCTGTTCCGTCATGAAGATAATTTGATCAATTTCTTTTTCCCTAAATTGGGGTTTAAACAGATGTTTAAATTTACCCATGGATTTAATATATTCCACAAATTTATCTTTATCTATGTCTAATCCGCGATAGTAGCTAAAAGTGGGGGCACCGTCTTTCACTCTTATAGTATAAAGTGGCCAATAACCACAATCTGTAGCTAATTTTGAGATTTTTAGAGCATCTGCTGCAGAATGTCTCCAGCCGCGCATACAAGAGGAATATGCCTGAATAAAAGCAGACCCATTTGATTTTAATGCGTCAGCCACTTTTCCCATGAAATCATTGGGATACGCAGGGTTAGTCGTTGCTAAGAATAATGCTTTTGTGCCATAAAACGCAAAAGGAGTCACAAGATCTTGTTTTACGCCGATCTTTCCTGGTATTTTCTCTCCTGCCGGCCCTGTAGTGGTACTTGCAAACGGAGGAGTTGCACCAGATTCCTGAATTCCTGTGTTCATAAAGGCTTCATTATCGTAGTTAAAGAATAACACATTTGATTTCCCATCTCTAGCAAGAATATCCTCGAAATTTATGGTTTTCCTTTCTGTTTTTGACATTTTATTGATCCACCCCATAAATTTTTTGTTTAGTTTCTCTCACACCAAGATATTGATATAAGGGTCCTTTCATATCGTTGACTTTTTCCATTTTTTTCTTAGCAACATAGAATTCATCCCCTGTAACATCTCGTCCACCCATACCGACTATAAAGCTTCTAAACGTGGTTCCTAGAGGATAAAGCGCAGTAGCTATCGATGTTGAGAACGGTGGGAGCATATTGTTTAGCGAATCACTTTTCTCAAAGAGAATTAATTTTTCAATGTTGTGTTCTTGTACAATTTTCTGTAATTCTTCATAAGGAAACGGTCGATAGGCTCGAATTTTTATTAATCCAACATCTTTATTTTTAAGCATCCAGCTGATAATATTTCCACACATAGAGCCCATTGTTACGAATGCGGTTTTAGAAGAGTTATCTAAGTTAAAGGTTTCTATTAAGTTATATTCTCTACCTGTAGCTTTTTTAAAACTTTTAAAAGCTGCTGTCATTTGACCTAAAACCGGTTTTTTTGCCTCATCTAAATTCGCTCTTCCTTCCATAAAGTAGGCTGGTGTCACTATACCACCCCATGTACCTGGTCTTGATGTATCTATGGTATGCCTCGGTTTTTTTGGAGTTAATTTTCTAACAGTTTCATCGGGAATGAGCGTTAATTTTTGCACTGAGTGGCTAATAATAAAACCATCATGCACAAAAATCGTTGGAAATAATGATTCATCAGATATCATAACTGAGAGTATTGAGGCGTCATATGTTTCTTGGACATTTTCAGAAACAATAATATTCCAACCTAGCTCTGAATTAACCTGTGTGTATTCCCAGCTATTCCATATACTTAAATTAGGAAAATTGAATGCTCGTGCACTAATCAACATAGTTAAGGGTAATCGCCATCCTACTGCCATTGGAAGAGCCTCTGTCATTAAAAGATACCCTTGGCTGGCTGTAGCTGTGAAAGCTCGAGCTCCAGCGGCACTGGCTGCAGTAGAGTAGCTAATTGCTGCTAATTCAGATTCAACGTTTACAAATGCCGCTTTCAATCTTCCTTGATGAACTACATCTGATAGACCTTCAACTGATTGAGTTTGGGGGGTAATAGGAAATGCGCAAATAACATCAGGATCTGTTTGAGTTACTCCTCCTGCCACTGCATAATTACCAATCATAGTAGTTTCGATTGGCTCTTTTATCTCCTTAAAGAAAAGTTTCATAGGTTCTACTGATATAAAAATCACCTAAATGTATTTTTTTAATATTTAATTTTCATATTTGATCGAATTAGAATATATAGTTTCATATTATTATAAAATATTCTCTTTCAACTAAAAGATTGAATAATATAGAAATACTTAACGTTGATCTGAATTTGCTTTTTTTTTACGAATTAAAGAGTATTGAATCTATTATTATCTGTATATCGAGTGCCTCTTGGTATTATTCTATCAATCTCATTCTCTTCCATATAAACTCTCTTAGCCTCCTCGTATGTTTCAATCCAAGGATGGAGTTTAATAAAACTTACAGTTTGACTTACACTCATTCCAAAAAACATATCGCGAAACACAGCAGGGGGTTCAGATTCTTCGCTGTAACCAATTTTTATTAATAGTTGGGAGATGTCCTCCATACTGAAATTTATAGGTAAGTTTTTTATTTCTTTAATTACATATGAGGCTTTAACTATCCATTTTGCCAGCTTAAAATTCTTATAATATTTTCGTACTTCATTGAGAAAATCTCCAGAAAACCATCCCATCAATCCTTCAATCATATCATTGGAACGCGTATATTTCAACAACAAATCATCAATCATTTTCTTATTTAATTGAGTTCTATTTTTTTTCTCTATTGAAAGAAATTTTTCGAAATCTTCATAAGAGTTAATAGAAGGATATTTATTTAAGAAATTCTTAACTTCTAGAGTTGTTAATCCAAAAAGAATTGCTCTACTTAATGTATTATGAGTATTGGCAGACCCTTCCTTATATCCTATTGCCATATAAATATGTTTTGGAGCAGATCGGTTCTCTCTTAATTTTTTAATCAAATACGGAATAGTTATAAATTCTCGTGCTTCGTTCCAATTTTTATAGTCTAGTTGTTGTTGTACCTGATAAACTATGTTCTGTCGTTTTACATCGGAACTATTATAAACTGATAAGAAAGAAATTACTTTATCGTCATTAATCGCTTCGGTAGCATAGAGATATCTCCTAATCAAAAATTTTAAAATTTCTACAGGTATGATACTTTTGATTCTACCTGCATTCGTCCATAAAGGAAACTGTTTCGATATACGTAAGGAAGACCAGTCTTTATCGTCCATTTTTAATAATTTACAATAAGATTTTCCTCCGAAAAAAAGTTTGATACGCTCTAACATAAATCTGCCATAAGCTTCGTTAATTTCATACAATTCAAAGCGAATTCTAATAAGAATTTCCAATATGGGTCTTAAAAACATAATTTGTGCTCTTGTAAAACTTTCCCAATAATCGATAATTCGCGCTCTAACTGTCTGCAAAGTATATTGAATATCATGTTCTTTAGTAATTAAATCATGAATGTCAGTTATAGTTTTACCCATTGCTATATATTTAGCTATAGATAGCATAGGCAAGTCAATAGCAGGTCCACCTTCACCACCCTTTAAAATGTTTAAACCGTCATCTATTAAATTATTCTCACGAATGAAATTTTTTTCTTCATTCCTGAGAGATTTATCATTAAAACATATAATTTTGACTTTTCTCATAAATCGTCTATCTAATATCGCATGAATTTTTTTCCAATTCCATTTACCCCCGATTTTTAAACTCTCAATATCTAAACTTAATTCGAAGAATAAAAACTCTCTGATCTTATTAATCAACGGATAGTGCCAAGTTTCTGGTTTTTCCATAGAGTCTTTTATTGCTAAATGCCACCGTTCATATAATGTTAATGTCGTCATACCCCCATAAGATTTTCCAATTATTTTATTAGGTAGGATTTCACAAATTTGATATATTAAACCATACCAAAAGATTTTTGATCTTCCCCGTCGAGTAGCTAATTTTTCTATGTCGTCAACGTTTTCTGCTCTTATAGGTCTATCATCAAATAAAATTTGAGGTGATGCAGATCCTAATTTCTTTCTTGCATTTAATATACTTTGTTTATATTTTTTTAAAATTATAGTAGCATACCAATTAAGGTCAATATGACCACATTTGTCTGTTTTTCGATCATTAATATTCTTACAATTTGCTTTATTCCTATTTACATTAGCCATGGTATAGTACAAAAATAATTTATTTATATCATTAAACCGATTTTCAATTTTCTAATTTTTATATTCAAGTCCAATCTTCTTTTTTTAATTTACTCCTATATTTTCTATTAATCATCTCGTAATCCTCAGAATTACCAATTTCTCTTAAAGCTGTTTTAGATGTGGATAGATTACATTTTTGATCGCAGCAAGGAATTTTGTTGAAAAGTGTTTAAATGTAAGGGAATTGATATTCTTCACTGTAAATCGTGTCAAAACTGCCTTGAAGTCTGCCCCGTACAAGCTATCGATAAAAAAATAAAGCAAGGTCCGGCATCATGCGCCGCACCTGAAGAAAGTTAG
>SDBT01014757.1_pt1 | contig 12438 bp, 11 predicted proteins | sample 2277101 | NCBI WGS metagenome assembly SDBT01 (sample SAMN10404973, study PRJNA504765) | marine sediment metagenome | isolation source: marine sediment core GS10_PC15, 103 cmbsf | place: Arctic Ocean: Southern Knipovich Ridge | collected 2010
TTTAAGAACGCACTGCCTACAAATGCGCCATCGCCCTTTGCATCCTTAACCATCTTAAAATCGCTGGGCTCATATATACCAACCCCGCAGTATATTTTTCTCTCAATGCCTTGGGCACGCAAATATTTGATACAATCTGCAAGGGTCGGAAACTGGGGATTAATCTTCTCTGGTATGGTTTTGGCCTGCATATATACAAATCCATTGGAGGACTTCGCAGAATCAATTTCCTCAGGTATCATATTGAATTGAACATAACAGGAGACCTTTATACCATTATTAATCAGTAGATTTTTTATATTCTCATTCTCTAAACCGACAAAAATAATATCCTTAAGGTCGTTAGAAAGGCTAAAATCAATGAATTTCTGTACGCCGATTTCTTTTACTGTGTTTTCATAGGACAGCAAGATTATTTTTGTATTAGGCAAGCGATGCTTAATTTGAATTATGTTTTCCATATACCTATCGTAATCATCACAGGCAGCAAGAGCAGTTGCCATTCTGTTTGAGATAAAATCGCTTTCAAGGTATGGATTTTTCGATGGCAAGTCGATTTCAATGGCATCGCAGCCCCCGGTAACATAATATTCTGCAATTTTAACGCTTTCCTCAATGGTGGGAAAGCCATTTGATAAATAACAAATTAACTTCATAGATTCAACTCCAATTCTTTAAACATAATAGACCTTTTTAAATAATTTAATTAAATCCTCAATAGAAGGAGTAATCGGATTTGTCTTTGTACATCCATCGTCAAGCGCCATAACAGCCATATCCTCTAGTTTAGTATAATACTTCTCTTTATTGGTGATGATACCACTGAAGTCTGAAGGAATGTTCAACTTTTTATTCAGCTCCTTAACTGCGATGACAAAGTCTTTAATGCCTAATTCATTTTCAAGTGCTTTATAACGATCTGCTGCTTCTGTATTTGCACTGTTATACTCAATGATATATGGCAAAATCACGGCATCAGCAAGACCATGCGAAACACCAAAGTAGCTTCCCAGTGTGTGTGCCATTGAATGGACGATACCAAGAGAAACGTTGGTAAAAGCAAGCCCGGCGATCAAAGAGGCATTGAGCACCTTCTCACGATAATCAAGATTTGCGCCCTCTTTGTATGCTTTTGGCAAATACTCAAAAATATCCTTAACAGCCTGCACCGCAAATAAATCACTGATATAATTTGCTCTTCGAGAAACATATGCTTCAATCGCATGAGCTAGTGCATCAAGGCCTGTTTCAGCGGTAATTTTCGGCGGCATGGAAGCTGTAATCTCAGGGTCACAAATGGCAATATCGGGTATCATTTCCATATTGCCAATACCATGTTTGATTTTTGTCTTCTCGTCAGTAATAACCACACTACGACTAACCTCGCTTGCCGTACCACTGGTTGACGGGATACAAACCATTCTAGCCCTTTTTCTAAGTTTTGGAATCTGCTTTGGGGGGAGAATATCACTCAACGCACTAATCTGGGGATGTTCATAGCAAATCCACATAGCTTTTGCAGCATCCATGGCGGAACCACCGCCCAAAGCAATAATCAGATCAGGCTTATATTTTTTCATTACCTGCGCCCCCTGCCAGACGGTTGCAAAACTGGGATCGGGCTCAACTTCATTAAAAACAATTGAGTCGATATTTGCTTCCTTTAGATATACAACAACCTTCTCTAATATTCCAGTCTTTTCCAATATGGGGCCGGTCATAACAATCGTTGCGCGGTTGCCCTTTAGAGTCTTAAGATACTCCAGGCAGCCCTTTCCAAACATCAACTCGCTTCCTGCCAGTTTCATTGGTCTCATCATGTATAATCTACCTCTACTTTCTAAACGCGTCTATCAATGCCTTTGCCAAATCATACGAAACAGGATTGGTAACGACACCGCTATTTTTTAGACTGCTTCCGACGATTGCACCATCGACTATCATCATTTGCTTCTTAATATTTGTTATATTCACTCCGCTACCTGCGATAACAGGAATTTTTACAACCTTTTTGACTCGCCGAATCATTTCAATGGGAGTTTCAACACCGATTTGTGATCCCGTTACAATCAACGCATCAGCACCACAGCCTTGCGCAGCCTTTGCCGAGTCCTCAATTGTTACATTTGGCAGGACCATGCGTGTGTGTTTTACTTGAATATCTGCAAATATCTTAATCTTCTCGGCATCGATTTGCTTTCTGTAATACATTGCCCCATGAGCACATGGACTTACAATTCCACAGCTGTAATATTCGACTATATCAACAAAAACGGGAATTCTGACAAAATCACCGCCTATTGCCTGTGCAATTGAAATAGCCGATTTATAGTCATTCATTACGGCATCAACACCCACTGGAATGCTAACAGCCTGCTTTACTAGTGCGCTAATGGCAGCCAGAGCTGTATTCTGCGCAACATTAAGCTCCACTGCAAAGGGTTCGTCTCCCATGTTTTCAACGATAAGTGCATCAAAACCGGTTTTTTCCAGTACAATTGCATCCTCTATCGCTTGGCTTATAATCTTGACAATATCACCGCAATAGTTCGGTGTTCCGGGAAGCGGCAGACAATGCACCATGCCGATTATAAACTGTTTTTTTTCTCTAAAAAATTCTAAATTACTCATTTTAATATCCTTCTTTCATATTTATACAAACCCTCAAGTACAACTCTGCATAAAATTTCTTTTGCTTGTTTTCTTTTCTCTCCCTTGAGCACCGCCTTGAGATTTTCCAAAACGGTAGTCATAGTAACAACACAGCCCTTGATATCCATTAAATTAGCCAAGGTAAGTATACAGCTACTTTCCATGTCAATACCGACAATGTTCAACTTCTTTAGACGCTTAAAGGATTCGTTCATGTCTACCTGTCTCTGCTTAGAAAGCCTTGACTCTTTCATCTGCGAATAAAAGCCATCCACCGTGCAATTGATACCGTTGCTGTAGCTGCAGCCAAACTCCTCCACAGTTTTATTCATACAATTGACTAGCTCTATATCAGCCACCGCCGGATAGCTGATTGGTGCATAGGTTGCACTGGTTCCTTCCTCTCGCATAGCGGCTATTGGAATGATAAATTTACCAAGCATATCGTCCCTGAGGGCCATTACTGTCCCCATGCGCACAGCAACCTCCATACCATTGGAATACATTTCCTCCATGGCAATAGCCGCAGAAGGTGCACCGATTCCGGTTGATGTAACCGTAATCTTTTGACCTTTGTAATATCCGGTGTATGTGTTAAATTCGCGAACAAAAGCCACGTGCTCGGCGCTATCAAGCATCTTGGCCAGCACATCAACACTCCACGGATCTCCCGAAAAGATAACATACTTAGAGATATTTTTATCAACCTTCATATAAAGAGATTTCATTTTACTCACCCTTCTCTAAAAATTTTTTATAGCGCTCAATCAATTGTATCTCATTTGGCGCATTAGTGCAGCAGCCCATTTTTTCTATAATAAACGCTGATAGAACACTGCCCATATTACAGCACTGTATAGACCCGTATCCATTTAAATATCCATACAAAAACCCAGATATATATGCGTCGCCTGAACCTGTGGTATCAACAACATTTGTACAGTGTGCAGCCCTAATTTTGTTTGTAGTATATCCATGAATTGTCTTCTGATAGCAAATACTTCCCATCTTTCCTAAAGTGACGACGATAATCTCTGTACGACCCGTTTCGAATAATTCTGTAATTGAGATCATTTTATATAGACGTTCTATTTTTTTGCGTTCGGAGTTATTGACAAAGACAATCTTGCTATATTCTAAAATCGCCTTTAGTAACGACATTGGAAATGCATTAAAATCGGACTTCATACCAAAGACCACCGGCACTTTATGTTTTTTACATTTTTTTAAAAACTCCTGGTTATCAGGATAAGAACTGACAGTTATGACGCCCAGCTTAGCCCGCTCAAAGAATTCGTCCTTCTTTTTGGTTGCATATTTGCCGTCCATTGCACCTGGATAAAAGACGGTAATATGATTTCTATCTAAATCCTCCAGCATATAACTGTTGGAAGTGGTTTCATTGGGGACAACCTCAATGGCATCCATGCAAACACCGCCGCCCTTTAGAAAATCATAAAAACCTATATCCTTGTAGTCTTCGCCGACACGTATGTAGGGAGTAGCGCTTAAGCCCAACCTTGCAAGCTTATAGGCTATATCAACCGAGCAGCCCCCATAATAGATCTTTGCATTATCGCTATTTTCAACCAGTGAGGTAAAGCCAACCTTTAATGGAGAAAGAACTTTAATTATACGATCCATGCTGACATATCCACTGATTAAAACATCATAATTTTTCATGCCAAATCACCTCTCAACAATTCCGGAAGCTGTTCCAACTTTATGACGCAACCAAGATATTTATCAATATCGATAAGGTGCACCCGATTGACTGTTTCATCGTTTGTGGCTACGCAGTCACTTAACACATAAACCTCATAGTCAAGATTGTATGCATCTGTTACTGTTGCTCGGATACAGCAGTTTGTCTTTGCTCCGACGACGATAATCCGGCGAACATCGTGCTCGCGCAGAACCAAATCGAGATCTGTGCTAAAAAAAGCACTATATCTGCGTTTTTTAATGACATAATCCTGGGGAAGCACGGTAAGACTGCTGTCGATAGCCTCACCTCCGCTGCCCTCAATACAGTTAGGGCGCATTTTTATTAGGTTTTTGTCAAATTTATCCTTACGGTAGCAGTGCTGCATAAATACAATCAAAATATGGTTTTCTCTACAAATATCTATTACTTTGACTATATTGGGAAGGATATCACGGGTCTGCGGATAAAAAGCAAGCCCATTTGGGTTTGTGAAATCATATACCATATCTACAATAATTAAAGCTGTTTTACTCATTTTTGAACCCTCTCATTCTGTTATTTTTATTCTTAATTATAGATGCCACGGAAAGGATAATGACAATCACAAAATAGGGTAAAGTCTTAAACAAGCCCGAGACCGGACCTGCAGAAATATTGAGGTTGACCGCAAGGGACTGGGCAAGCCCAAAGAGCATTGCATAGAGAGATGAAAGGCCTGGTCTGCCGTTCCCGCAGAAAATTGCAGCGAGGGCAATGAAGCCTATGCCAGCGGTCATACCATTGGTGAAAAGTGCCATCTTTTCCAGCGCAAGGTTAATTCCAGCAAGTGCACTACAGAAAGCGCCGATGAGAATTGCAATGTACTTGATTTTATTGACATTAATGCCGACACTATAAGCGGCATCCTCATTTTCACCAACCACACGGACGTAAATACCGAACTTTGTTTTATGCATAATCGTCCACATTATAAAAATACCGATAAAGCTGACATATGTGACAAGGGGATGTCCGCTGACAATTTGGCCAATGAAGGGTATATCCTGAATAAGCGGAATATTGATTTTAAGTCCGGCAACGTCAACAATATTATTTACGTTAAGATTTGAAGTATTCATCACCTTAAGTATGAATGGGGTAATTGAGAATGCAAGGAGGTTAATGGCAAGACCAATGATAATTGGGTTACCTTTTTGGGTTATACACATAAATGCGAATATTAAACCAAATACCAGTGTTATAATGATACCGATTAATGCGCCTTTCAGAAGGCTTCCAGTAACCAAAACAAAAAGCACTGAAGCAAAGGCACCAATGAGCATCATGCCCTCAAGAGATATGTTAAGAACACCGGCTATATGGGCATAGTTGCCGCCGAGCACACAGAGAATAATGGGAGCGCTATTTGAAAGCATAATATAAAAAATTCTCTGAAAATCCATTATTTTTACACCTCCTCATTTTTTTTCTTCTTGCTATCAAAGCGGGCCATGATGTTACTAAACAGCTTTGTATTCTGGTTAATAAATCTGATGGATAGGAAGAGTATAGTTAAACCCTGAATAACGCTTACGATTTCCTTCGGAACATTGGTAAAAATGTTAATACTGTCTCCTCCAGTCTTCAATGAACTATAGAATATTGCTGCGATAATAATTCCTATTGGACTGCATCGGCCGAGCAGGGCAATCAACATGCCGTCCCACCCTAAACCGGGGTTGCCGGAAAAATCGAGTGTATACTTGAACTTTTCGCTGAACATATAGCCTGCACCTGCAAGACCACTCAATGCGCCACTGATGAGCATTATATAGATTATCTTTCTTTTGATATTCATGCCTGAGGCTTCAGCGAATTCGGGATTTTTACCAACTGCTGTGACCTCATATCCGAGTCTGGATTTTTTGAAAACAATATACATAATCACAAAAACAATGATTGTAATCGGGAAGAATAATGTCAGTCTTGTCCCGCCGATACGGTTAAACATAATTGAGTCGGCAACTGTAGGAGTGGAAACATAACCTGAACCAATATCACGGTAGATTGTTTGCGTCAAAATGCGGAGAATTTCAATTGCCGCATAATTAAGCATGAGTGTAACAACTATTTCATTAACCTTGAAATATGCCTTAAGGATTGCAGGGATAAGTGCGAAAATCATTCCACAGGTAATACCTGTGAGCAGACCAAAAATAACATGAACTACGGGATTTAAACCTTCAAAGTAAAAGCCAATAACACAGGCAAAGAAACCACCGACCAGCAACTGCCCTTCAACGCCCATGTTAAATATACTGGCTTTAAAGGTAATGGCAATAGCAAGACCTGTTAATATTAATGGCGAAGCAAAATGCAAAGTCTTAAGGAAGCCATTCCATTCAAATAATGTTTTACCAAACATAATGTTATAGGTTGTAAGAGGATTTTCACCAATCAGTATGATAATAATTGCGCCTATTCCAAAAGCACTCAGGAGAGGCAGAAGGGAATTAAAAATATCCAGCAAAAGCATCTTTCCTTTTCTCATATCTGATTACTTCTTTTATTTGTAATCCCTGCCATAAGCATTCCAATCTCTGCTGTGTTAGTTTTGTGAGCGTCTACTTCACCGATAATTCTACCGTTATACATAACGGCAATTCTATCACTCAAACTCATAATTTCGGTAAGATCGCTAGAAACCATCACAACGCCTGCTCCTTGCTTTCTAAGTTCCAGGATTTTATTATGTACAAATTCTATCGAGCCTACGTCAAGACCATGAGTAGGCTGATATGCAATCAGAAGCTTGGGGTTGGGGTCAAATTCTCTGGCGATAATCAGCTTCTGTGCGTTACCGCCTGAGAGTTGGGAAACATTACCGTCCGGATTTGCTATACGAATGTCATATTCTTTAACTAGACGGTCGCGTTTTTTGGCGATTTCACCATAGCGCATCATCCCGTGCTTACTAACATCAGGATTGCGATGATATCCTGCAATTATGTTTTCGCTAATTGTCATATCACGGCACAAACATTGAGCATAACGATCCTCGTGGATAATACCGATACCTGCTTCTCTAATATCGGCCGGCCACCAGTTTGTGATGTTCTTACTATTAAAAATGATTTTCCCCTTTGTCGAGATCATTAAACCGGTCAAAATCATAACCAGCTCATTTTGACCGTTTCCTTCAACTCCAGCAATGCCTAAAATTTCACCTTTCTTGACCTCTATATTTATGTCACTCAACACTTCTTTCCCAAGCATATTCTTCGTGGAAATGTTTTCCAGCTTATAAATAACATCATTGTTTGAACAACCAATTTCATCCTTATTGACACGTAGAACCACATCGCGACCTACCATAATCTGTGCAATTTCTTGCTCGGTGATATCCCTGGTCTTTACATCGCCAATCACCCTGCCACGCCTAATTATGATAATACTGTCAGACACCTCCATAACCTCACTCAACTTATGAGAGATAAAGATAATTGTCTTACCCTTGTCTTTTAGCTCTTTGAGGTCGATAATTAGGTCATCGACCTCCTGTGGCGTCAAAACAGCAGTAGGTTCGTCTAAAATTAAGATATTAACATTTCTATAGAGCATCTTCATAATTTCAACGCGTTGTTTTAAGCCGATTGAAATATCCTTAACCTTATCCTTTAAATTCAAATTAATCTTAAATTTATCACTAACCTTTTGCACCTTTTCATACGCTTTCTTTGAGTCAATGAAGGGCAACTTCCCAAGCTTGCCTTCATACATAATCTCTACGCCAAGAAGAATATTTTCGCAGATAGTAAGGCTGGGCACCAGCTTAAAATGCTGGTGCACCATACCTATTCCCGCATTGATTGCGTCCAGAGGGGTGAAAAAATCAACCTCTTTCTCTCGGATAAAGATTTTACCGCTTGTGGGTCTTGATAAACCATACAACATATTCATCAGAGTGGATTTGCCAGCACCATTCTCTCCTACAATGGCCTTTATCTCCCCTTCTGCAACTATAAGGTTGATATTATCATTGGCCGTAAGCTCTCCATATTTTTTAGTAATATTTACAGTTTCAACAACATTAATTATTTTTTCACCCCTAATTTCTGTTTTTTAAATTAGCTTAACTCATCAAGGTAGCTTAATGTTACTCAAAGTGGAAATGTTAAGTCTCTCACCAATCTGTGCATTTGTAACTTTGATGGAACCATCCTTAATTTTCGCACTTACATTATCAATGTATGCCTTGATTTCGCTCCATTTTGCCTGTGCAGCAGCATCTGTCCTGATAGCAGACTCAATAACACTCAGATCTGTGATACCTGTGGCGCCGGAAGCAAGCGTGTAGAAAATCTCTTTGCCGCCGTCTGCTGCAAGTGTACCCTCGACCAACTTAGAGCCAAACTCAATTACAGGAACACTAGTAGTCTTCAGAACACTTGTCAGAATATAACCGGGTTGTGAGTTATCCTTGTCAGCATCAACCTGAATAGAAAGCTTCTTAACTTCCTTAGCTTTTACATCAACACCGTCACCAACAGAACCTGCTACGCAGTAAACAATATTAGCACCTTCGCTGTAGTAAGTGCCTGCTATTACTGCTCCTTGAGCTGAATCAACAAAGCCTGCATCGTATGTGGAATAGTAAACATAAACAACATCTGCCCCAATTTCTGACGCTGCATAATTAACGCCCTCAGCATAGCCAAAACTGAATACTTCGATACCTTCAGACTTTGTCCCGCCGATGAAGCCAACTTTACGGCCCTCATCGCCGGAGGTAAAGGAATGTGTGGAAGAATCAAACAGAGTATATGCACTCTCGTTAACCAGCACACTCAGAACACCGGCTAGGAAGGAAGCCTCATTAACGTTGAACATAACAGAGATAACATTATTATGGATAGGGGTGCCGTCCTTGTTGAGGTTGGGATTTGCATTGAAAATAACAAAGATTGTATCAGGGAACTGCTCTGCAAGAGGCTTCTCACCACCAACGCCTTTAATGAGCGCTGTGAAGTCATACTCGAGTGAGAAGATGAGCTTATAGCCAGCCTCAGCAATAGTCTCCAGTGTGCCTGGGTAATCTGTTGTAGTTTCAATAACCTTGTACTCAATGCCCTTTTCATCCTTTAGCTGCAGCAGACCGTTGATGGCGGTTTGGTTGTAGCCATTATCGTTGGCACCTGCGGCAGAACATAAAAGAGCAATGGTATTTTTCTGATCACCGCTGCTAGAGTATCCTGTCAAAGCAACTGTCATAACCAATACAATTACTACTACCAGTACCCTGAGTTTTCCTATATTCTTTTTCATCTTTTATTTCCTCCTTTTTATTTCATATTACTTGTTATTTCTTTTCCTTTCTAGTTTCAAATGTTTTTCTTCGTCTTTAAATCCCTCCTTTCTAATTTCCTATGTTTTTCTTCGTCTTTAAATCCCTCCTTTCTAATTTCCTATGTTTTTCTTCGTCTTTAAATCCCTCCTTTCTAATTTCCTATGTTTTTACAGATAATAAATAAATTTGCCATAGAAGAGCGAATTTATCGGACTTGGTATATATAGAACTTGTGTTTGTCGGTTCGGTAGTAACACTTAAAGGATTCTATAACCACTTCGCGTCCCTCCATCTCGCCATGGGTTTCGCAGTGAAATAGAATCAGCGGTTTGCCCGGCTTAACTTTAAGGTACTTTGAAGTTTCCTCATTGGCCAAGATTGCTTCAAGGGTACGCTTTGCATGAGTGATTTTTATTCCATAGATATTTTCAATGACGGAGTAGAGGGACACCTTCTCAAAATCGTGCTTTTCAAGGCCAGGGAAAATTGATAACGGGAGATAGGTAATAGTGTAGTTAATTGGCTTATTGTTAGCGTAGAATATACGTTCCAACCTCATAACCAGCGAATCATCAGCAATCTGCAACAGTTTTGATATACATTTGACGGCCAAAATAGCCTTAAAACTGATAACACGGCTTGAGGCTACCATACCACAGCTCCTGATTTCTTCACTACAGCTTGTTATTGAAAAAAGGTCATGTGAGATTTCATCGTTTTTAACATAGGTACCCTTACCTTGGATACGGTACAGATATCCTTCATTCACCAAATCATCAATTGCTTTTCTAACGGTAATTCGACTTACCTGAAACATATCCATCAGTTCGCGCTCACTTGGAATCAAGTTGTCTACCTTGTATTCCTCACTATTAATCATTTCAATAACTCTCTGCTTCACCACGGAATATTTAAGTACTTTTTCTCTCACAGTAACCCCTCCTTAGATTAGACAGAAAAATATGAATGATACTGATGCTGTCTTGTTATGTTGTCATAACCAGTTAACTGTACTTACTATACTATATGAATTTATAAAAATCAACATCCTGTAGTGGGTTGTCCAGGACATACTATACGATTTTAAAATTATGAATATCTTATAGTAAAAAGTTGTTAAAACTATTAAAATTTAAAATCACTTAGCTTTTTTTAATTCATCAACTATCCATATCATTCCTTCAGTATCTAAACAACAATACTTCGAGAGGTTATTCCTGATCTCATCTACATTTTTCAAATCAGCTTTAATATGACTATAGAAGTATTTCATGCTGGCATCTGTTCCATTATCAATTTCTAAATTTAAATAGCTTTTTCCGGTAATTGCAGGAAGAACAGCCTTTAAAGAATAACTACCTTTCTGAATAGGATTATAATAATCAAAATTCTTAAAAGGTTCTGCTAAATCGATAATTCTGTTTATTGTATTCTTTATAAAACTCTCGTATTCTGGAAAATCTTCTGCTAATTTCTTCAGCACTCCTATTTCAAAGGTTTTATTAAAGACAATAACACGCCCTGTTTGGCCAATTTCTTTTTCTAATCTATCCAGTAATTCAGGCCTGGGATCTTTTTCTCTCCGGGCAAGGAAATCAAAATGTTTTACGCTATTATTTTCATCCTGGATATGAAGTGAATATTGAAAAGGAATTTTCTGGTATGGTCTTGATTGATCAAATATCGGAATTGCGGTATCGAAGGTTTCAAAATCTAAATAATAAAGCGGGTATTGTAATTCTTTTAAAAAATTTCTTATTTTATCTTTATTGACTATTACTTTATTTTCATCAACTGCTTCTTTAATGACCCGGTCTTTGTGTGAAGATAATATTTCATCTTTTGGAATATCTTTGATATCCAATATCCCCTCTTCAAAGAACTCCCAATATTTCCGCCAGTTAGTCAACTGTAGGACATGATATTCCGGAAGATTACCCCGACATCCATCTTTTAAAGAACATTCATATGGCCTGTTGCACTTTTTAGATATTGGGACTTCAGGAGGTTCCCCCTGTTTTATTATTTTAATGTACCTCTCTGAGTTTTCCTCAATATCATCAATTTGATTGACCTCCCCGGTAACATCCTCCTGTAATACCAACTCATCTAGAATGACACTCCCTTGCTTAATATAGTCTTTATTAATATATTCAATGAAACAATTTTTTATCTTTATCCCATTTTTTTCACAAATGTATTTTTGGAATGCTAAATCGGGAATATGCGCATCCTTTACTTTTGTTGATGCTTTCATCTCATAAAGGTTCCAGCCATCAGCTGAAGGCTGGAGTATATCACCCTTAAAGAAAAGATTTTTATATACCATACATGCTTCGAAAATTGTTTTACTTTGGCGAATTAAATTTCGAGTCTCTTTAATATTTTCGCCATGATTAAGATTGCTTAAATCTAAACCGTTAGGGAAAAGTATTTTTACATACTTCTCAAATTCCCTTCCCTGGGCAAATTTATGTTGGTCATACAAAGAAGGTTCCGGCAATTGATGTCTGGAAGAAAACCATAAAAGCCTTGGGCACTGCTGTCCACTCATATATAGAGATTTGGTCAGAAATTTCATTTTAATACCCGCTTTTTTTTTGAAATGGGTACATATATACTATTTATCTAATTTAAAAGTAAAATATTAATTATCTAAGTAAATGGGATGTGTCTATTTGTTCCCACATTCCATTTTATCCCTTGAAAGCCATATTTGTTTTATCGACTTACCTACTTTTTTAAACTCCTC
>SDBT01014758.1_pt1 | contig 12438 bp, 12 predicted proteins | sample 2277101 | NCBI WGS metagenome assembly SDBT01 (sample SAMN10404973, study PRJNA504765) | marine sediment metagenome | isolation source: marine sediment core GS10_PC15, 103 cmbsf | place: Arctic Ocean: Southern Knipovich Ridge | collected 2010
GTATATATGCAGAGTATAGAGCCCCAAATTAGAACAGTTTTTCAAGGTTTGCGGGACATTGTTTAGGGGAAAGGTAAAAAAATCACCCCCACTTCACCCCGATGTCCCTCCGGGGCGTAGTCCCCTACGGGGCGGAGCCCATCGGGGTAAAGGGAGGGGGATAAAAAATGCTACAACGCAAATTCCTTAGTGAGATACTTATATGGATTCGCGAAAAATACTGAAGCAGTTCTACCTCGGGGCTTCGCCGCCTGGGCCTCAGCCCGGACGGGCCCGGCATTTCTGGTCGAGAGTGAGTGATATGGCAAGGTACAGGACCTGGCATCTCGTATTCGGTTCTCTGGCGGTATCGGCCTGGATCGTCCTGAATCTGTATTATTACAATCTTCTGGTGGATTTGGAGTATAACACCAGAGCGGCCTGGTCTCAGGTGGAGGCCCAGCTTCAGCGGCGGTCATACATCCAGCAGAATCTTACTCAGATCGTGATCGACTATTCACAGTACGAGAAGGAACTGCTCACACGCCTGACCAAGATGCGCACGTCGGTGATGGGCGGCGATCTGGCGGCCAAGGCAAGGGACGCAAATCAGCAGTCTCTTGCTGAATCCTCCAATCTGTCCCCTTTGCCCCAGATGAAGCAGATGAAGCCGTCACAGCTCGACAAGCTTTTCTCCAATATCCTGCTCGTGGCCGAGCAATACCCCCAGCTCAAGCTTACCGAGAACTTTCAGCAGTTCTCGGAGGCCATCATCGATACGGAGAACCGGATTGCCGAGTGGATCATGAAATACAATGAAGCGGTGAATACTTACACCACTACCCTGACCCAGTTCCCGGGGAACGTTTTCGGCGCGTTTTTCGGTTTTCCAACTTATGAGTTCTATATCCCCGACGAGGAAGTATTGAACTTTCAGCCGGTGGAATACTGAGTGTCTTATCGGAGAGGGAGCAGATGAACGCGAGAATAACTCATGGGGCCAAACGATTGATGACATACTTTCTTGGGTTTCTTATTATCGTAGTGGGCTTGGGTCTGGCTACCAGCCACAATCCTCAATCGGCAGTACCTGAAAGCTACCCTCCCATCGTCCCGGTACAGGCGTTGTCGTCCGCAATGCCGATGTCAGCACCGGCAATGCCGATGTTGTCGCCGGCAATGCCGATGTCGGCGCCCGCAATGCCGATGGCAGCCCAGAGAGGAAATGCAGGGACAGCCCAGCTGGCCGCCCTGGTTCGGGGATCCAAAGGCCCAATGTTCAATTGCCCTATACATAATCGGGTATGGCCCCAAAATGAAGTCCATCCCCACTATCGTTGCCTTATAGGCAACTGCCCACTGAGTAGGGTGCCAAGCCTACCGCAGGCCGAGCAAGTAAATCAACTCGCGCCGATGACAGCCCCGGCAATGCCGATGTTGGCGCCGGCAATGCCGATGTTGTCGCCGGCAATGCCGATGTCGGCGCCCTGGGCAACCGCACCGGCGCCCCCTCAACTGAAAGCACCGATCGCCGCCGCCAACCAGGTTTTCTCCCAGGGACTTCGGGAGCCATGTCCGCCCGTGACCGCCTTGCCCGCGGCTGCGCCGACTCCCCAGGAAGCGTCTTCCCAAATCAAAATGCTTCCCTTCCAGGAGGCCCACTGGCAGGGACTCGAGTTGATTCCTCTGACCCGAGGCCTGGGCCGAATCATGAAAATTCCCCATGAGGCTAAGGGAGTTATCGTTGACGATGTCACCGGGCCGGCGGACATGGAGGGTTTCCAGGCGGGCGACCTGATAACTTCCGTGGGGCAGATCCCCACACCGACCCTGGAAAGCTTCATTAAGGCCACGGACAGGGTCCGTGACCGGCGCCGGACTGAGCTCCGTCTTCTGCGCAAGGACCAGCCGCACAGCCTGGTCCTTACCTCGATTCGGGACCGGCTGGGAACGGCCAATGGTGAGACCGCTCCCATGATTAAACCGGGAAGCCGCCCCCCCCACGGCTACAAAGGGCCCTGCACCCTATGTCACCACATCGGCACAAAGGGTCAGCTCGCAGTGGACCAGGGGGACCTTCTCACCAGAGAAGCCCCGTCGATCCGTGCTGATCAGGCGCCGCCACATCGAAATAGAGGAGTGTGCACCGCATGTCACGAGATTATTCATTGACCAGTCTTCTGGGTAGCATTCGCAATATTCGAATCCGCCATCAAAAATCGGAGCAAAGGTCGAATTTCTCTGCCCAGGCGGATTTGGGGGGGAGGATAGAAATTAAGCGGCGGGCACTCATTTTCGCAGGGCTTTTTTTGCTGGTTGTTATTATTCTGGTGGCCTTGTTCGAGCAGGGGTTGGATCCCGGCATCGCTGCCCGGCACCTGTTGGGAAAACTCCGAAGCACCGAGACCGACATTGGCTGGAGACAGGTGCCAGCGCTATTCCTCTTGGGAATTGGGGCCGGTCTGTTCAGTGGGATGCTCGGCTTGGGGGGAGGAGTCCTCAAGGTTGCCGGCATGCTTCTTCTCTTTAAGCTGGATATCTTCTTCGCCCGGGCCGTTTCTCTAACGACCATGTTCTTCACCACTGCCTCGGCGATATGGCCGTATGCCAAAAGAGGGTTCCCGATTTGGCCGATCATCCGGCCTATGCTCCCGCCGGCGTTGCTGAGTGTAGTGGGAGGATTATTCCTGGGAAACCAGCTCCGCGGCGCCACCCTGACCCACATTTTCGGGTTTTTCGTGATTTTCCTTGGACTCTACATCCTGGCCATGGTGTTCGACGATCCGAAAGAAAATATTCTTAGAAAAAACTTCCTCAACGGACGACTCCGTCAGCATCATGGACCCCTTGCCGGAAGCATCGGCGCCCTTCACGGCTTCATCTGCGGATTGCTGGGCATCAGCGGCGGCGTGATCTCTGTGCCCATGCAGCAACTCCTTCTGAACGTACCAGTGCGCCACGCCATCGCCAATACGCTGGTGGTCTCCGCCGTGTGCTCTGGTCTGGGTAGTATCACAGTCATCACCATCGGGGTCGGCCGGGGGGTCTTCTCCTTGGAGCACATCCTTTTTGCCGTCCTGTGTATCGGCGGAGGAGCTGTCCTCGGCGCCCAGATCGGGGCCCGTATAGGTATAAAGTCAAATGCCGGGGTCTTGCGGTTTCTCTTTGTTGTAATTAGCTTTGGAGCTGGCATCCCCCTCTTGATTTGAGGGGGCGGCAGAAGAACTGGAGGGAAAAAATGGCTAAGCAGGAAAATTCGCCTTTGGCAGGAAATGCAAAACATAATCTGGACGAGAGAGCCCAAGACAATGCCAAAGCCACAGATTCTTGGTTAATCTACATAGCTCGAGACCTTGGCAAGGCTTGCAGATGGGGCAAGAACGAAATTGACTTGTTGGTTGATTCGGCCGGGAGCGCATTCAGTACTACAAAAAAAATTACCGAGAGGATGGTCAGGTACCCGAAACGAGAAATGAAGCGGGGTTCATTCCGGGCTTTAGCCGACCGGGCAGATGACGAATTCTTGTCTATTGTTCGATCCGCAGAAAAGGCCGTGTGTTTCATACAGTCCAGCACAATGGGCGGCTTTTCGAAAATCAAGTATGCATTATCCAGGAGAAAGAAAGAAAAGGAGTCCAAGCAGCCAAGTCGCACCGGGGAGATAAAGGAGAGCGCGCCCCCGGGTGAAATGCTTGAAGATAGCGGGAGTTCTTCACCGGGAGTAACGGAAAAGTGAAGTTGATTGATGGGAACTCCTTTTTTGTCATATAAGGCAAGTCAAAGGAAACTTTTGCCCGGAGACACACCGGGAAGAAAGGAGAGAGAGTCATGCATAAGATTTTAGTGGGAGTCGTCGTTGGTATCTTCGTCGGAGCTTTAGCGGTGGAGGTCCTGAACCGGAAGAAACCGGGACTGGCCAAGGAGATCGAGAAAAAGGCGAAGGAAACCGTGGATGCCTTCGTCGCAACATTCAAAGAGGGCCTTGAGGTCGAAGACGACGAGACAAAACCAATACGACCTGAACAGTCACCGGCTTAATCCGCCATTGAATTACCGAGCGTGAGCAATGTGGACGTTCAATAGTCAGTGATTTGTGCATCCATATAACAATAAATTGAAAGGAGGTTTTTAATATGTACGGGTTATTTCTCTCAGCTCTTGTCTTCAGCGTGGTCGCCTCAATTATCGCCTATAGCAAGGGACGCAATTCCCTGGGGTGGCTTATCGCAGGTCTGCTCATCGGTCCCTTTGCTTTGGTGGTGGCGGCCCTGCGCCCTGTGGTTCGGCAGGGGCAGTTCAAACGGTGTCCGGTCTGCGCGGAAATCGTTAAGGAAGAAGCCAACCGGTGTCGTTATTGTAGGTTCGAATTTAAAGAGAAAGTTGAAAATGGGGCCCCGAAAAAGAGCGCTAATACCGCTTTCTCGGCACGCTAACGCCATTGAAGTTTCTGCTGAGAAGAGATAGGCCCGAAAAAGAGCGCTGATACCGCTTTTTCGGCACGGCGCAGGAGCCAACAGGAAATCTCTACTTACATGTAGAAGCTCCGGATTTCCACCGGAAGGAAGATATCGAAAACAGGCAGCAGGGAATACATTTCCTTGAGGGGAAACTCTCGAGATTGGAAGAGTACCCTTGAGGAGGCCGAGCGGGAGGCAGAGTTCCGGGAGCAGGATTCGCAGGAGAAAATCCAGCAGCTCAAACAGGGCATGGAGGAACCGGAAAACCGCCTCAAACAGAGAACCCACGAGTTGCATCGAGCCAATGCCTTGATTGACGATCTGAATCGAGAAAAGCAGCGACTGGAGACCAAGTTGGCTTATCGGGAGCGGTCCCGCATCAACCTCTAACGATCGCCTGGCAGCGAAAGATTGTTTTCTATGACCTATGAAACCAAAACCATCACTATTATTGGCAGTGTGGGCGTCGGGAAAACCGTCCTGTTTGAGCAGCTATCCGAAGGCACCCCGCGCCCTCGCAAGGTTCCTGGTTGCAGAGTTGAGCTTTCCGAGGCACTATTGGCCGAAGACCGGAAGGGTCGGCGTCTTTCCTCGTGGAGCAAAGTCTTTCGCCCAAGGACGGAAGGGATTGATGTTGAAGCCGGCTTAGAGCCCGGCCCTGAAATGAGTCACCGGCGGGGAAGTGCCCCCGCCACCCTCGTCGACACCCCCAGCGCCGCCTTCCTTTTTGCTCATGGTGAGGACGAATGCACGACGCGGGATTTCCTCATGGCGGGCGAGGTGGATGTCCTGGTGGTCGTGGCGGACGCCAAGAACCTGCGCCGTTCATTGGTCTTGTTCCTCCAGGCCGCCGAGTTTCAGCTGCCAACCGTGCTGGTCCTGAACATGACGGACGAGGCGCAACAGCTTGGCCTTGAATTCGACCTGGAGCGGTTGGCGGCAGCCCTGACCGTGGAACTGAGCCCGGTAGTGGCTATCGAAGGCCACGTTTCGGAAAGGCTGACGGCTCTTTTCGAGCGGGCCAAGGTCCCGTCTATTCGGGTCCCTTACCCGAAAGAGGTGGAGAGGGCCCTTGAGACACTGGCCGAACTGCTCCCGGGCGCCCCGATCTCACCGAGGGCACTTGGTCTTCTGCTGCTGGCCGGCGACCGCCGGGCAGAACAAATGCTGGAAGAGGAGATCGACCTGCAGGTGGCAAACAGGGCGAGAGAGGTGGTGCGCAGGGCAAGGGAGGCATTCCACCATCCCTTGGAAGTGATGATCACCGATGCCCTTTACGCCGAGGCAGAGCGGATCGCCGAGCAGGTTACCCGCCGGGCTCCGCCCAGCACGGACCTATTGCAGCGGCTCGGCCACTACGCCGCCCACCCGCTGTTCGGCTTGCCCATCGCCTTGCTGGTAACGCTGGCCGGTTATTTCTGGGTTGGCGTGCTGGGGGCGGGCATCGTAGTCGATTACCTGGATCAGAAATTATTTCATGGATTGCTGTTACCGGCATCCGAGCGGCTGCTCGGCGACCTGCCCGGGACGTTTGTCCGGGACGCTATCCTGGACCCCAACTTCGGGCTGCTGCCTACCGCCCTGTTTCTCGCCTTCGGCATCGTGCTTCCGATCCTCTTTTTCTTTTATATCTTCTTCGGTTTCCTGGAGGACTCCGGATACATGTCACGACTCTCTGTGCTGACGGATCGCTCCCTGCGACCACTGGGCCTCACCGGCAAAGGGGTCCTGCCTTTGGTGTTCGGCTTCTCCTGCATCACCATGGCCATTCTGGCTACCCGAATGCTGCGGACGAGAAAGGAGCGTATCATCGCCACCTTCCTTTTGCTGCTCGGCTTTCCATGTGCACCTCTGCTGGCGGTGATGCTGGTGGTTCTCGAACCGTTTCCGTGGACCGCGGCCGCCACCCTGTTCGGTCTGCTCTTCCTGCAGGTTTTGGTGGCCGGCGTTCTGGCCAACGTGCTTTTGTCCGGAGAGGCCCCCGATTTCATCCTCGAGCTTTCACCGATTCGCATACCGCGACTACGGGTGGTACTGAACCGGGCTCGACAGCTGAGCTATCTGTTCTTGAAGGATGCGCTACCGGCTTTCATAGCCGCATCCTTTGTGCTTTTCGTGCTTGATCGGTTCGGCACCCTGGACGCTTTGGAACGGCTCTCTCATCCGGTGGTCGAAGGCATGCTCGGCCTGCCTGACCAAGCCGTCCGGGTATTTTTGAAAACCATGATCCGGCGGGAGAGCGGGGCGGCCGAGCTTATCCTGGTGCAGGCCCATTTCAATTCGCTCCAGTCGGTGGTAACGCTGTTCGTAATGACCCTCATAGTACCTTGCGTGAACTCAGCTATCGTGCTCTTAAAAGAGCAAGGAATAAAAATTTGCGTTTCGTTATTATTTATAGTAGGTCTTTACGCGGTTGTAGCCGGAACGGCATTGAACTGGGTCTGCCAGGTCCTCGGCGTCACTTTCAACTAACCCACGACCGGGCGGGAGGGGAAATTGAATCAAAAGGATGAGGAGATTCTGGAAGCCCTCTGGGTGGTCTCAGAGTCGGGGGATCCGACCACGGAGGCGGTAAAGAGTCGTTGTCCCACGGAGTTCTCCGAGGATGACCTCTCACGTCTGGAGGACGAGGGCAGGCTTGTGCGCAATGGAGGCAAGCTGTTCCTGACCCAAGAAGGCAAGCACAAAGCGCGTACATTGGTTCGGTGCCACCGCCTGGCGGAGGCGCTGCTCTACGCGGTGTTCGACATGGACATGGAAAAACGGGATGCGATCGCCTGTCAGGTGGAGCACACCTTGGTGCCTGAGTTGGCCGACGGAATCTGCACCCTGTTGGGACATCCGGCTGAGTGCCCTGACGGCAAGCCGATTCCGCCCGGGGTCTGCTGTGTTACATATCAACAAATGGTTGGTTGTCAGGTCATTCCTCTGTCCGAGCTGAAGTCCGGCGACAGCGCCCGGATCCTGTTTGTCAAGCCGAAACACCGCGATCGGCTGTGCCAATTGACTGCTTTTGGACTGACCCCCGGCGTGGTGCTCAAGCTTCTCCAGCACTCCCCTGCCTATTGCATTCGGTACGAGGGAACCGAGTTGACTCTGGACCATCTGGTGGCCCAGGATCTCTTCGTATGCCCGATTGACGCGAACAACCATGCCGCCTTGCCGCCGAACCCACACAGATACCGCCGCCGACATGGTCTATTCGGCTGGTGGAAACAAAAGATCTGATGAACTGTCGTTTTATATCGTGAAGGTGTTCGACACGCGCCTGGCAAAACTCGATAGGCTGGAAATTTAATTGGTTAACGTCCTGTTAGTTTCGCTCAATTTTGATAAAAAGTCTCGGAAACAGGTATTTAGGGCCGTAACATAATATATTGATTTTATTTTAACGGTTTATTATGTGCAAGGACAAGGACACTGGCATGAGTCTTGCTAAATATTCCGGATGAGGGAGAAAAAGAACACTCTCAAGTAGACATTCTTACGAGACTAAAAAGAAAAATAAATCCGGGCCATCCATTATAAGGAAGCGTAAATTATGAAGGACGTTTGTAACCTTCAGGTATATTTTGCTCTTCGATATAGTGTAGCATTATCCAACATCGCAGCATTATCCGACACCATGAGTGTGTAATCCGGGTGGATAATAGGCTGGAAATTTAATTGGTTAACGTCCTGTTAGTTTCGCTCAATTTTGATAAAAAAGTCTTGGAAATTAGGTGTTTAGGGCTGTAACTTTTGCTCAGCGATTAGCTTTTATTTTAACAGGTTATTATGTGCAAGGACACTGGCATGAGTCTTGCTTGTATTCACGGATGAGGGAGAAAAAGAATACTCTCAAGTAGACATTTTAACGAAACTAAAAAGAAAAATAAATCCGGGCCATCCATTATAAGAAAGCGTAAATTATGAAGGACGAAAAAAAGAGGAGGGTTTTTATTCTATGGAGCAGATGACCTCTTTATTGGTGTTTTCTCTTGAAGATCAACAATATGCGCTGCATCTGCACGTTGTTGAGAGGGCGGTGCGTGCGGTCGAGGCCACTCCGTTACCGAAAGCGCCGGATATTGTTCTCGGGGTGGTAAATGTACAGGGCCAGGTTATTCCCGTTTTGAATATTCGCCGGCGCTTCCGCTTGCCTGATAAGGAAATAGACTTAGCCGACCAGTTAATCATTGCCCGCACATCCAGGCGGGCGGTCACTCTTCTGGTGGATACCGTCACCGAGGTTATCGAGCGCCCGGAAAAACAAATAACGGCGGCGGAAAAGATCGTTCCCGGTATGGAATATGTCGAGGGAGTGATCAAGCTGGAAGACGGCATGATCCTCATTCACGATCTGGACAAATTTTTATCGCTTAAGGAAGAAAAAATCCTGGATAAAGCGATGAAGTGAGGAATATTCTCTACGAAATGAACAGTAACGTTTCAGATTTTTTAATTGCTCGATTCAGCGAATTTATCGCCGAAAACATGGGATTGTTTTTCCCCGAGAATCGCTGGAAAGAACTCCGGAAAGGCATCTCATCCGCCGCCAAAGAGTTCAATTACGAGGATGTCGGTTCGTTTGTCCAGTGGCTGATGTCATCGTCGTTGACCAAGAGCCAGATAGAGATACTTGCCGCCCATCTTACTATCGGAGAGACCCATTTCTTTCGGGACAATAAAGTTTTTGATATTCTCAAAGAGCAAATTCTTCCGGAATTGATTCATTCCAGGCTGGGAGCCAATAAAAGCTTAAGGCTGTGGAGCGCCGGCTGCTCTACCGGAGAGGAGCCCTATTCGATAGCCATCCTGCTCGATAGAATGATCCCTGATATAAAAAATTGGAATATTAATATTCTGACTAACGATATTAATGCCCGTTCCTTAAAAAAGATGTCGGAGGGAGTGTACGGCAACTGGTCGTTTAGAGACACTCCGGCATGGGTCAAGGCGAGATATTTCAAACGATTGAACGATGGCAGTTATAGCATCGACCCAAAAGTAAAGAAACTGGTGAAATTATCATATCTAAATCTCGTGGAAGACGCTTATCCGTCACTGATGAACAACACCAATGCGATGGATGTCATCTTCTGTCGCAATGTGCTCATGTATTTTACGCCCGAGTGCGCCAGGAAAGTCATCGACCGCCTTTACCGATCTCTCGCGGAGGGCGGTTGGCTGATCGTGAGTCCCAGCGATGCTCCCGATCAATCTTATTCGAAGTTTGTTATCGTCAATTACCCCGGAGCAATCCTCTACAGGAAAGACGGCCGACAGGTTGGGAAAAAACGAGGTTTCGAGCCAGCAGCCACGCCTTCTGTTCCTGTTCCCATATTTACTCAGGAGCAGGAATTTCAGCTGGAAACACACTTAAATGTCCAGACGGAAACACTCGATAACCCCCCCCCACAACCTGTTGAGCCACCTGCTCAAACCCGCAAAGAACCGGGGCCGAATCCATCTGCTTACGAAAAAGCCTTGGAACTGTATGAACTGGGGCACTATTCGGAGGCGGTGGAAATTCTTCTTCAGTTGTTACCGGACAATCAAGACGGCTCTGATGTTATGACTTTATTATCGCGTGCTTACGCCAATCAGGGTGACCTCGACAAGGCGCTTGAGTGGTGCGAAAAGGCGATCGACGCCGACAGGCTCGATCCGTTTTTCCGCTATCTTGCCGCGAAAATTGCGCAGGAGAGGGGGCAGTTTGAAAGCGCGAGAACATCTCTGAGGCAGGTATTGTATCTCGACCAGAATTTTGTGCTCGCCCATTTCGCGCTGGGCAACCTGAACCGACAAGTGGGGAAGATCAAGGAATCGGCAAAGTGCTTTGAGAATGCCGTATCCCTTCTGAACGCCATGGAACCGGAAACTATCATACCCGAGTCGGGAGGATTGACCGCCGGACGGCTCAAAGAGGTGATAGCGCTTCAGGCCGGCTGAGGAGTATTTATATGAATGAGAAAAAAGAAAAATTGGGGACAAGCGATCCGGCAGGCAGGATAAATTGGAAGGAAGTCCATAAACGCCTGGAAAAGGCGGAAAAGGCCACCGAAAAAGGGTTCGCGGTAACTGCAAAGGAAAGAAAAAAAATCCTCAGGGAAAGGGCCCGGCAGATATCCAGGGAACCCGAACGGGAAGAAATTCGAGAATATCTTGAAGTCACCGAGTTTCAATTGGCCTACGAAAAGTATGCGATCGAGTCGGAATACATCAGAGAGGTCCACTCGTTAAAAGATTTTACTCCAATACCATGCACACCGGCATTCGTTTTTGGAATCATCAATGTGCGCGGGAAAATTATCTCCGTTATCGACTTCAAAAAATTCTTCGACCTCCCGGAAAAGGGACTCCCTGACTTCAACAAGGTAATAATCCTTCAATCATGGGAAAACGAATTCGGCATCCTTGCCGATTCCATAATCGGCACTCGATCAATTCCCATCAATAAAATTCAACCATCGCTCCCCACACTGACGGGAGTCCGGGAAGAGTATCTCAAGGGCGTTTTCGAGGACCGAATCGTTGTTCTTGATGCTCAGAGAATTCTCTCCGACAAAAAGATCATCGTGCACGAAAAAGTGGGTACTTAAGTTGAATATGCAAATCCGTATGCATTTGTCTGTAAATTATGATTGTTTAAAAAGGACAAAACAATGTTTAATGAAAGGAGGAAACAATGTTTAACGATTTGAAAATAGGTGCGAAGATCGGCCTTGGGTTTGGAGTTGTTCTGATTCTGCTTGGAGTAGTTGCGTATTCAGCTTACTCCGGCTTTCTCGGTGTAGAGGACCGGTATGTTAAGGCTGATGACGTCAACCGTCTCGTGATACAAATGCATGAGATCGAACATGAACAACAAAATTTAACCCTGACCGATGACCCTCAACATGCTGATAATATCATGGTCATACTGAATAATATGAGAAATCAGGCCAAGGAGACCAGGTCCAAACACACGAAGGAAGAGGACATAGTTGTGATGGACAAGTTGCTTGCCACGGCAGATGTTTATGAAGAAGCTTTCCAGGGATACAACGATTTAGCAATGAAAGAGGAGAAACAGAAGGCTGACATGATCGAGAAGGCCCATGATCTGGAAAACGTGGCCAGGGAATTAAGGAAAAATCAAAAGGCAGAATATGTTCAATTACGCGCAGAAAAGGGAAAAGAGGCCTTGCTGGACAAAAAACTGAACATTGCTGATGATTCTTTTGAGGTTATAAATTTGATGCTTCAAAACAGACGGCGTGAGAAAGATTACATGTTGCGGGAGCAAGAGAAATATTATTATGAAGTAGTTGAAACTTCAAATAATCTAATCAGCCTGGCAACCGATATAAAGGGCCGTTTAGAGAAAGAAGAAAGCCGTAACCTGGCTGATATGATTATTGTCAACGCCCAAAGGTATCTTTCGGCTTTTGAAACTTACAAGGAATTGTACGATGAACATGAGATAAAATTGGGGGAAATGAATAAAGCGGCGAGTACGGTGATCGATATTTGTAGTGAAGCGAGGACGATCCAGAATACTAAAACGCTCAAGGAGATTAAGTCAAAGAAGAGCCTGATTTTAGGAAGCGCCGGTCTCGCAATCCTTTTGGGATTAATTATTTCTTTTGTCATTATAAGGTCCATAACCTCTCCGGTAGCTAGAATCATGGAGGCTGCACAGGAGATTGCCGAAGGTGACTTAACTCGGGAGTTGGAAATTGTGCAGAAGGACGAGATAGGGCAACTCGCCGACGCGTTCAGAAAAATGAAAGAGCGTATGCAGGAACAGGCTCGAGAGCTTAAGAATGGGGTGAACGTCCTGGCCACTTCCTCCGGCCAAATCGTTACCACAATCGCCCAGCTGGCCACCAGTGCTAACCAAACCTCGTCATCAGCCAACGAGACCACCACTACAGTGGAAGAGGCAAGACAGACTGCTCTGGTGGCAAATGAAAAAGCAAAAAGTGTCTCGGAGACTGCGCAAAATGCGGTGCAAGTTTCGACCACAGGCAGGAAA
>SDBT01014759.1_pt1 | contig 12438 bp, 25 predicted proteins | sample 2277101 | NCBI WGS metagenome assembly SDBT01 (sample SAMN10404973, study PRJNA504765) | marine sediment metagenome | isolation source: marine sediment core GS10_PC15, 103 cmbsf | place: Arctic Ocean: Southern Knipovich Ridge | collected 2010
ACGACGCCTAACCGGTACTAGGACACCTCCCGGGTCGGCGGCTACCATATCTCAGGCAGCTTGTGCGTATTCTTCGCCAAGTAGTTTCTGCTTCAAGAGTTTAACGACCTGCATGAAACCTTGGTCGGCACGCTTACTTCCTCGTCCTCCTGCCCGTCGAAGCCGATCGAGCCCTTAAATTTTCATTCTCTTGCGGGCTTCGCGCTTTAGGTGCTTGAACTGCTCCATAGTTGCGCGTTCCCAACCTCTTTCGCCGCCCCAGACCATATCGGAAACCATGTCCGCCAGCTCTAGGGCGAGCCCTGTAAGCCCGTCCTCGTTCCAGTGACTCTCTTCGGCCATCTCGTCCGAAACTTGAGCCCCCTCTTCTAATTCTTTCTCTACTCTCCAGAACGCTTCGGCACTTGCTCGCTGCCAAGCCTCTGAATCGGCCCGCTCGTCTTCGTCTAAAATGGTGGAGCTACGGGGGCTCGAACCCCGGACCTCCTGTCTGCCAGACAGGCGCTCTCCCAACTGAGCTACAGCCCCCTTTATTTCTCGAAAACATGTCGCACATCTACATACGTGCGGAGTCATGCTCATTTTTCTCTCCTGCTATGGCAATCGTCACACAGAAAACTTCGTCCGGGACTCTCAATCTTCCCAATTCCGTGGCAGCCGGAAAGGTTGTGAGAAACCCAAAGACCGGGTTTACCGCAATCGCACCGTTCCGCTACTGACCTCTCTGACCAAGTATAGAGCCTTCTGTAGCTGCTCCATCCTTTCAGACATCGCATACCACAAAAATAACAGGGTGCGTCCGCGCAAGAGCCTCTTCCACCTCCAACAGCATCGGCTCTACCTCCAGATCCCAGTCCAAACCACCTAATCCGCAGCCGATTCTCGGGATATGGACCTCGTTAACCGCCAGTTCGACTACGGCGTACATCGCGGCGTCCTCCAGAGCCTCCCGAATCGCGTCCAGACTGGCGTAGCGTCGTTCGTCCCTGCCGTATCTTTCCTGCGTGAAGCAATTTGCGACTACAAGCCCCGGCTCAACTTCTACGAATTGAGTATCTCCCAGGACCATGCTACCCCACCTGTGAAACTCGCTTTTCACCTTGGGCCACTGCATAAACAGCGCTCTGGCGACCCCGGAACCCATCACATTCTGGCAGTTGACGCCGTGTGCGATGAGGGCGGGGGCGGTTACCGTGGTGATATCCTTTTGTTCGTACCTCACGAAAGACCGCCAACCTTCCAAGTAGAATTCAATTCAGACTTCCTCTTCTTGGTGTTGTACTTCCGTATCACTTCATGGCGCTCCGTCTTCCCCCTCAAAGAGACAACAGAGCCTTCCTTGAACTTGTGAATCTTGTCTACCCAGCAGGTTTGAACCTTTCCTGTGGACATGCTTCTAAGTTTGACCTGTACGAATTCAGGATTTTTCATTGTCATCTATGGAGCCGGTGACAGGAATCGAACCCGCGTCTGATGCGTACAAAACAACAGCTCTACCATTGAGCTACACCGGCCTAAACTGTCTCTTCCTCTTGCTCTGAGCCTTCCAGCTCTTCTCGCTGTGAGCGTTTCGGTCATCCCAAGCGGTGATAATGTTGTTGAAGTTCCTTCTCGCTCTAATCGACGGCTCGTTTTCGTCTTTGTTCTGGAAAGCCTGCCGTCTCTCGTTGTTGGTCTTGGGGTGGCGAAAAGTTCCGTGGCAGCCATCCGTCTTGCGACCGTGCCTGTTCCTCCAAGGAACCCACGGGCGACTCCTGAGCCGCCAGTACACGGGGCGCAGTTCTTCAGCAGTCAGCTTTTCTCCTGTGTCCGTCCTGATGATGTATAGTGGGGAGCGGTAGAAATACTCCTCAGGATTCATCCAGTAAAACGTTCTAGTCTCTTTGTTCCAATTGAGACCCGACTTGAGTTTCGTCACAATCTTGATTTCAGAGTCGTAGTAGTATCCGACAAACTCTTCGACAAAATCGAGGGGCATATCCCGGCACAGATCTTCAACACTGTTGTACACACGACTGACCGCGCCACGACAGTGAACGAAAACCTGGGTCTCCCTTTCGGGAACCAAAGGTATAACGTGCATTTAGGTGTCCTCCTTTATGTACTACCTAAACACATGTTTCCTCCTTTCTTCTTACCAAGGAACTGCCACTGAGCTACGAGGGCTTATCGGTAGAGCGTAGCGAAACTTTAGCTGCCCCAACCCTCGCCTTCTTCCAGATACGGAATCGACGCGAAGGTAGTAGCTCCTCCGTGCTCTTTTCCGTCTGCATCTAACCAATCAAACCGCCCTCCGAACTCATCTTTTCTCCACAACCCAGACTCGCCGTCACCCAGCATCTTGAGCATCCTCCTCATATAATTGGCACCTTTGGAGCCCCGTCCGAGAATCGAACTCGGATCTGATCCTTACCAAGGATCTATTCTGAACCGTTGAACTAACGGGGCCTATGTTTGGAGCGGGTAATGGGGTTCGAACCCACGGCCTTTGCGTTGGCAACGCAATGCTCTACCACTGAGCTATACCCGCATTAAATCCTTTCTACTACTTCCCCGACCCGCGTTTTGTCCGCGTGCTGATTACAAAGGTAATCGAAGGCTTCCGCTTCTCGGTAGAACCAAAGAAAAACCCTCTCTTCCCACGAACGCCGAAGCGTCACCTTGGCGGCACGTTTGCACCGGTCACCCGAATTCGTTTCTGCTTCGCATTGCCGGTCAGCCATTGTTGCTCCTTTCGTCTCATTTCAAATTTGGTACGAGCGGAGAATTTCGAAATCTCGGCCTCCGGCGTGTAAAACCGGCGCTCTGCCCCTGAGCTACGCTCGCATATTACTCCTTGATACCTTCTGAACCCGTGTAAAGCATGATTGGATCGTACCCCTCAGGTTCCACCCTAATCTTTATCCAGTACGGTCCTCTTTCTACCACTGCCGCAGGCATATCGGGTTTCATCAAACCACAACCTGTCTGCATATAAAACTCAACTACAAATCCATCCTCGGCCAATATTGCCTTGAGAAATGATGCGTATTGCTCAGGGCTACCTGCGCAAGCTGGGTGGTCTACAGTGGTCGCTCCCATCAAACCTATCGAAAGTATCGCTAGTGCCAGCACTCGTAGCATATCGTGCCCCCAGATAGAGATAATCTGGTAGGCTACCTGGGAATCGAACCCAGCCGCTAAGGCATATAAGACCTCGCCGCTCGACCAGAGTCGTGTAGCCCGTATTTTGGTAGTCCCAGGGGGCGACGATCCCCCTTTTCCGGCGTGAGAAGCCGGTGTCCTAACCAACGTAGACGATGGGACCCTATTAACTTAATTCCTTTGAATTCAAAGTAAGGCTCGAAGTTCTTGCTAGAGCTAGATTGTAACGAACCCGAAAATCTGAGATCTCTCCCACGGACTTACCAGATAACGCATCTAAATCATCAAGCATCTCATCTGCGGTAAGGAGAAGCAAAGCCTCCTTAGATCGACCCTCTGTGTCCACTGACTCGCCCAGCTTCTCATTTACGATATTTTCGAACTTCCTTATCAGTGCTTGGAACTTTGAACTCAGATCATGAATAAACATTCTCTTCCTTTCTCTAGCTCGTATTGGCGCTCCCGGAAGGAATCGAACCCTCAACCTTCGGTGTAGGAAACCGCTGCTCTGTCCTTTGAGCTACGGGAGCTATTTCAAAAGCTTTCGCCCAGTTAATTCCACTTCTCTGCCCATTCTTGGTTGCCTCTACCCTAATATTGATGTAGGCTCCAGAAAGAAACCCTGCCGGTATTAGGTAGCATTTGTCATTGGTGTCGCACCAAACCCCAAAGTAATCAACTTCGAAATACAACTCAACTGGCCTAGTGGGGCCGCTCCTCCTGATATCTATACAAATTGCCCCATTCTTCCACTTTCCTTTCTTAACTTGAACTCTATAGAACTTCTCGTTCTCCTCAAATACCAAGTCATACTCCAAAACTTGGTCTGGAGTCAGAGTCCTTCTACCGCTCTCGGCCAGTGCTGTTCGAACTTTTAGCTCCGCTAGAGTCCCTTTGTCAAGGCTTCTCAACACCATATACCTCTTCCCATTCTTCCTTGCTCATTGCATCGGGATCCACTTCCCCAGTGCCGTCACAAGTCGGGCATTTTCTTTCTTCCGAGATCGTTTCTGCTACCCCCATCCCATCACATTTATCGCAGACCTTATCTTCGTCTATTTCCTTCGCGGGGCCACAAACGCCTCCGCAACACCAACCTTCTTCCTCCACTGCCTCGATAAAGCGATCGAGTATTCTGTCAAGCGCCTTTTCAGAGTACCCTTCTCCTGCATCCAACGAGAAGTTGAAATCAATGTAGGAGGTTTCATCCGGCATTTCGTGCTCTAGTAGCCGCGATTGCTCCTCGACGATCACAAAGCTGATCTATTTTCGGCATGTTCTTCTTGTCAAAAACCTTCTGTAATCCTAGAACCACGGCGTCCATTACATCGAGCTTTTCGTCCTTTGAGAAATCTCTGGCCCATGTATCATGGAACCTAAGTTCCAACATCGGACCTTCGTCCCCATCGTCAATTCTCAAGTTGCCGCAGATCTCCTGAACTATGCACAGTTCCAACTCCACTGTAGAACTCCTCTGTTGCAACGTCATATGGCACGCCTAGAAGGAGTCGAACCCTCATCGTCGGGGTAGAAACCCGAGGCTCTTTCCATTGAGCTATAGGCGCATATTCCTTTTGCTTCGTATCTTTCCAAACCTAATCTTAGTGCTCCAGAGCCTCTCATGATAGTAAAAAATGAACAGCCCCAGCACTAAGTCTGTGATCGCTAGCGCGCTGCCGAATTGCCAAGAACCGGTAAAAGCGTAGCCCACCCCAAAATGCAAAAACAGCATTATGGTCTTGTAACTCAACGTCTTTACTACGGCTCTTCTCGGCAAACTAGCCATCGGCACCTCTAAAATGGTGCCCGATATAGGACTCGAACCTACGACCTCCGCCATGTCAAAGCGGCGCTCTACCAACTGAGCTAATCGAGCGATATGGCACCCCCGGGAAGATTCGAACTTCCAGCCTCTCGGTTCGAAGCCGAGTGCTCTGATCCGTTGAGCTACGGGGGCATGTACCCTCTAGCGCTTTCTCGCGCCAGACTTTTTCTTCAACTTTCTGCGAACGCTCTTGGTCTCGTTCTTGTTCTTGACACAATGGTCAGCAACATGACTCGCACACCAAGCGTCCGGCTTGAGAACAGCATTGAAGCCGTGAGCCACAACCATTCCAGCAAGCCTCTGATGGAACGGGCCGGACTCCCACTTGAGGTTCGTGTTCGCGTCAACGTGAACGTCGATAGCCTCCGGGTTAACCCCGAACTCGCACAAGGCCAAAGCGATCTCCAGACTGAAGCCAACCTCAGTGAACAGCTTGTGCTGCAAACTGTGCATGTGCTCCATCCTTTCCTTAGCGTAGAACGCAATTCCGCCGTGACCGGGATTCAAGATGACCACAGCAGTTACGAAGTCCGTGTTCTTACCGTGCTTCTGAGCGTCCGTTCCGATATGAACAATGCGCTCCATATCCCCAGCGGCGTTCATAGCTTTCTTGGCATGCACGGATCCGTGAAAATTAGTCATCGCTTCTGCGGCTGCCTCACGAACATCCTCGACACTCTTTTTGCTGAGAGTGCGCCACTGACTTTCCAGCATCTTGATACCTCCGCTTCTATTCCTTTAGTCTAACTGGCACCCTACCAAGGTGTCGATCCCTGCACGAAGGGGGTTGGAGCCCCTTCTAGACGCCGGTCCGTAGGGTATTACCTGCCGTTGTCCTGCCATTAGACGACCGGAGCGCCCGGCGCTCCGACCGGGGGTCGAACCCAGGTTTACGGCATTGCTGGTGTCCGACAGAGAGAGCACCGCCTTTCGCGGATGCAACCATACTCCCTGCCAGATTTCCTGGCGATCTTGGTAGGACTCGAACCTACAGCCTCCTCCTTCGCAGGGAGGTGCTCTCTCCATTTGAGCTACAAGACCAAAAAAATCTATCCGCAGTATTTACAAGCGCCCTGCGGGTCCGGCGCGTCGCTAGAATATGACAGCTCAGTGATCCTCTAGCCGCTGTACTGGTCCGGGAAGGAGGATTTGAACCTCCGACCTCACGGTTATCAGCCGTGCGCTCTAACCAGACTGAGCTACTCCCGGTTATCTGGTAGTCCCAGAGGGCGACGATCCCTCTCCTTCAGCTTGAAAGGCTGATGATCTAACCAACGTAATCTATGGGACCCTATTTCTCCTTTCTGTTCAGGGTGCGCAATCTGTGACAATTCGCGCACACCAGCTCGCATTTCTCGATCTCTTCGAACAATCTAGCTACCCCGACCTCTCTTCCGCTCTGCCCTATATTGAAGGATTTCTTACCAGAGACGTGATCGAAATCCATCGCTATCGGATGGTAATTACCGCCGCAGTCCGCGCAGGGATTACTCAGCTTAATTTCCCACAAAAACGCGAGGCGAGCACGCTTGTATTTTCTAGCTTTTGATTTGTAGTCCCCCCTATTTCTTCTGTAGTGCTGCTTCTGCTTAGTCTTGTTGCACTCAGAACAGTAACCTGCACTATTGCCGTTGAGGCGCAGTCTAGCAGGTCTCTCGCAACACACACTACAAATCTTCATCTTTTCCTCTAAGTAACAAAAATGTCAGGCGCAATGGCCGAAACTTCGCTTTTCGCGGTTCGGTCGGGACTTGTCCTCCCGTTTAACCTCACGCCTTCAAGATGGAGCACCATGTCGGCTACGATCCGACCGCCTTCAGGTTGGAAACCTAATGCTCTTCCAAATGAGCTAATGGTGCATTAACTGGTGGACCACGGAGGGAATCGAACCCTCGACCTCCTGATTGCAAAACAGGCGCTCTCCCAACTGAGCTACGAGCCCAAAACTGTTTGTCTCCTATACTGGTTGCGATGGGGAGAATCGAACTCCCGACACAGGGCTTATGAAACCCCTGCTCTCACCACTGAGCTACATCGCATCATTCCTAAAACGACGAAACCCCCCGGCCTCAGAGTGGGCACGGGGGGTTTCGAGAAAACCTTGTGCCTGGTCTACATGCGCTCTCCACGCACCGCCCATTCGACCATACCGCCATTTCGGGCGGCGGGTGTAATGAGCGTGTCTGTCCCGGCTGTCGCTCTTATGAGCGATTCCGTGCCGGTCCTGGCTATGATGCACTTCTCTATTAGATCTTTGGTCATCCTAGAAACCCTTGTCCATGCGTTCTTTGTTCATGATGATATTATAACACCCTTTGAAGCTCAAACTACCCTATCGGCACCCCGCTACGAAACTTTAGTCTTTTCTTCAAGATTCTCAAGAGCGCCCAGTTTACAGAAACGGTTCGGTATCGCCCGGTTTCACCATGTCTCAACTCCTTCCGGTCTGTCGGGGCTCTTAGACCACTCTCACGCGCGCCCGGTTTAGACTCCCGGTCCGTCCCGCTCCGCCGACCGCCCCGTGGAAACATCCATCCACAGCCTGTCGTAGCCAGCCTCGGCTTCGCTCCACCCAACTCCCCGACCCATTGCTGGGGATCGGATCATCGCAGCGCGTAAGAACTCTTTAGTCTAGCTGCTCAGGAGTCTAGCAAACTCCTCAAATGCCTTCGATTGCACGGAGAAGGCTTGCTCCACAGCCTTCTGGCAATCCTCGTCCTCGTCGAGAAAAGCAAGAAACTCGGGCTTTGCCTCGCCAGTCTCGATAAAGCGCAGAAAGCTCTCCTGCCATTCCTGTGCCACCAGCGACGCTCCGGGAGTCGGTCCTCATTCGTCCTCCTCGGCATCCTCTTTAGTCTCGTGGACTGTCTCGGGAGGATGATTCGGCGGGGTATAGATCGAATAGAGCTTTAGGTCAACATGCCCGGTATTGGTGAGATTGTGCTCCACACCCTCGGGCACGATGACGGCATCCTCTGCCTTCAAAATGTACTCCTCGCCCCCCACGATAGCCTTGGCCTCACCCTCTTCGATCCGCAAGAACTGGGAAAGCTCATGAACCTCGGATCCAATTTCCTCTCCTGGCTTGAGGCTCATCAGGACGAGTTGCAGGTTCTTGCCTGTATACAGGACCCTTCGGAAATCGGTGTTTCTCTTGGACGCGCCGCCAATGTCCGTCACGAAGCCCTCATCCGTCACCAAAGCCGCCGTGTACTCGCTTTTGTCCGACCCGAAGAAATCCGGGGGATGGGTGGTCGGCCACTCCTCGCCTTGCCGTACCTTGGCAATTTTCCACAGGATATCCCCTAGACGGCCATTTCCGTCCTCTAAGGGGTGGATTTTCTGAAATTCGTGGTACCACTCGTCCGGCTCCGCGATCTGCTCGCTGAAGGCCCTCCAGAGGCCCTGCATAGCCCCAGGAACCTGCTCGGCGTCCACTGCGGGCGGTTTACCGGGTCCGAACGTAACAGGAACGCGCCTGTAACCCTTGGAGTTGCGCGGCTCGATCAGGGCTGCCAGCAGTAGAGCAAATTCCTCAGTCTTCCCGGGGTCATCGAAGACCTCAGGATTCTTGGCCACAGCGTACTTGGCGGCGTTCCAGGCGTCCGTAAGTCCCTGAATTTGCTCAGGACTGTCTGCGTGCTGGAGGCGCGCTTGGTCATGGATCAACAGGAGATCCATCTCCGTGAGCCCCTCAGCGCCCTCGTGGCATTCCATGTCCTTGGAGATGAAATGGTCACCGCAGGGCTGATCGTCCTCGGATCCGGGCTCCTCGTCCCCCGCAGGGACGAAATCACTCAGCGAGACTTCCTTGACCCGCTGGAACCACTTCCGGCTGACTCCCCGGACCGTGTAGGCATCTTTGGAATTTCGAAGCATACTTAGAGAATAACCTAGCCTTTCGCCCTCGTCGCCATGATGGCCTCGCGACGGCGGGGAACAATGTGCCCCTGATCGGGATCCCAATCCAGGCTAACCCTTCCGTTGTCGGCGTAACCTCCCACGTAATACACACCGTTCAGCTCGGATTTACCGGGGACCTTCAAAAACAACCTAAACCTAGAATCTGTGATTGGCGCAGCAGCAATGGGACAATTGTATCCCGCACGCATAAGCGCTTGGCGAAACTCACCAGTGTCAGCCCGTATATCCTTGCCGACGCTGCGGACGGACTGTATTTCCGCGACCTCTAGCATTTGCGGCAACAGCTCGATGTAAACGGCGTCCATCATGGAGTTGATGAGTCCACGTAGTCAGCCAACCGTCTAAGACGATCGGCGAACCATCTGTTCCAGGCACACATCCAGCAGGTCTCGGGAGTATGTGAGATCGACATAGAGCCTCCTTTCATATCGTAAAATTGATCAACAGGCGGGCTCGCGCATGATGGCAACTGATTTCATCTTGGCCTCTACCACCACAGCACGAATTCCACGCGCTCACGAGATCCGTACTTTGTGTCCCAAGAACACGACCGCCAACCCGTCACCCGGTTGAGCGTAGGAGGTTTCTCTTTGTCCACACCACGGAAACGATGTCCCCACACAATGCGGAACAGTCTGCAAATGAATCGGTTGGTACCGAAGGAGGGAGTCGAACCCTCACGCCCTAGGGCAGCGAATTTTAAGCCCGCCGTGTCTGCCATTCCACCACTCCGGCATAAAAAGGTGCCGCTTTTCGCGGCTAGCTCTGTTGAGGAATCGCACCCCATCCCCCGCGTTATAGGCGGGCGTGCCACTTGGCATACAAAGCATAAACAATAACCCATGTTGCGGAGGGCGGGCCTTGACAGGCTCGGGGCACCACATGCCCCCTCGCCCTCCGCAACGGAGGGACTAAACTCTCTTTTGACTCAGGTGAGCTGTCTTCTCCGCCCAAGTCTCTTGAACCACCTTTTCCATCACTGTCTCGACCACAAGGCCAGCAGTGAGCTTGTAAATCCTCTTGGCTTCCCTTCCGTCCACGCGCAGAAGGATGTTCCATTCGTCTTCGGCACGTATTTTCGACAACTTGAGCTTTTTGAAGGGCTCTTTCCATTGTCCCTTCCCATCACGGTCTGTCCAAGGAACTGATATTACGATATTCACAATTCCCTTATCGGCCCAACAGCCTGAAACTTTAACCACCAATGCTCTTGCAGTTATCGTGCCATACTGAGACTTTAGTCTATTGGAGCCCCTGCCCGGAGTCGAACCGAGAACTGCTGGGTTGCAACCAGCCATCTTGCCATTTGACCACAGAGGCATAAATTTGGTGCTCACGACTGGATTTGAACCAGCACGGGCTCATATGTCCCACTAGGCTCTCAACCTAGCGTGTCTACCTATTTCACCACGCGAGCAAAATCTGGTGCCGAAGGAGGGAGTCGAACCCTCACGCCCGAAGACACTGGGTTTTGAATCCAGCGCGTCTACCGTTCCGCCACTCCGGCATTTATACTCCTTTAGTGTATGGTGCCAGTGATAGGATTCGAACCTATTAAGCCGAAGCATCGGTTTTACAGACCGACGCGACTCACCATCGTCGCCGCACTGGCATTACATGGCGGCCCTACCGAGTTTCGATCTCGGCCTACCACCTTGACAGGGTGGCGTGCTCCCAACACACTCTAGGGCCTTACATGGTGGCACGGAGAGGAATCGAACCTCCGACGCTAGGTGCTTCAAACCTACGCTCTACCCCTGAGCTACCGTGCCGTATATTTTCGCGGGGCAGGATTTGAACCTGCACTGTCGAGGTATCTGGCTCTGCTCTGCCTCTAATTGGGCTACCCGCGTCTATTGGTACCCGGAACAGGAGTCGAACCTGCACGCCACTAGGACACTGCGTTCTAAGCGCAGCGCGTCTACCGTTCCGCCATCCGGGCAAATATCTCCTTCTTCAAATTGGGGTGGCCGAGGGGTAACGATCCCCCGTCCCCGGAGTCACAATCCGATACTCTTCCATTGAGCTACGGCCACCATAAACGCAAAACGCCCCATTCCTTTCGGAACGGGGCGTTGTAAAATTTTTGTTGATCTGAGCCTACAACGCTCCCATTCCGTTGCTATCCAGCAACAGGCAAAAATAGAGATGTAGGTCTAATCGCATCATTGTATCCTTGATATAATACCCTCAGTGCTTCTTTAGTCTATATCGGCCAGATTTTCCGAAACTTTAGCCCGAAAGGGCAATTATTTGCCGATCGCCTAAAAAAATAGTCCCTGGTCCTCGCCACCGCGCTCGATTCTCGCCGCGATCATTCTCCACGCCGCCAAGCGAGCAAAAAACCTAGAGATAGTCCGCCGCTCCCCTCGTTGACACGCCTTCTCTGCCGCCAGGCGAGGAAGCGCATCGTAGGGCGACTCTTCGTTACGTGTGATTCTCATTGCGGGCTTTAGCCCCTCTTGTGACTACTCCGCTGGATCAGAGTCGGTAACTACCTCGACAACTGCATCAACGCCCTCCACTACGGCATCCTGCACCACGGCCACCGGAACGGAGATTAGACCGCCAATTGCTGAAAGCAGGCTCCCAATTCCGTCGATCGCATTTACGAGCACACCTACAACATCCCCTTCGGTAGCTTCACCGACAACGTTGCCTACGGTGTCACTCACTACGACAGCGGCATCTGATACTTTATCACCCGCGTCGCTGAGTGCAGAGCCAAAACTCGCGCACCCGAGGGCCATCAGAGCCACGGTCACCAATGCTAACAATTTCCTTCTCATGGTATATCTCCTCTTTCGTATCTATTGATTTTAGTCGCCCACCACTGTGGCGGGAACGTGAACCTCCAAACCTCGGGGATTGCCTCCCACAACCATTACCTTACCAGCGATCTTGGCCGCATAGTCATCCCGTGCCGCCCCAGAAGTCGCACCCTCTCCGTAGACATCATTCAGATCTGGACCTGCTCCTATTCTAATCTGAGCGCCGGTGATCTGAAGGGTTACTGCTCCAGTGTCCTCATCCGAGATACAAAGAGCAAGGGTGCTATCCACAATGATAGCAAGTTCGTCAAGAGTTACCGCCATGTCTCTATCCTCAGTTTCAAAGTGGCCAGGGCTCTTTCGTGAAGAATCCCCACAGCCAGGGGAGAAATTCCTAAGATCTGAGCAACGTCTTCAAAAGATTTATCACAGATGTACAAGTGAGTGATGACACACCGGAGGTGAGCAGGCATAGTCCAGACTGTTCGCCAGAACATCCGACTAGATTGTTGCTCTACAGCAATCGTTTCCGGTGTCGCAAGTTGCATCTCATACAGTTACTTCATGCCCCCCACCAACGTGTAGAGGTGAAGACCTTCTTTATTTCCGGGGTAAACTCCCTGGTGAAGAGTTACGTTATTTCCCAGGACCCGATTCAGCGTTTTCATCGCCTCGTCGAGAGCCGCCTGCGGGAGATCATTCAGCGTTTCTGCGTCCGCTACCAGAATCCCTGCCGCATGCGTCGCCGTGGAGAGATCGAACTCTTCGCCAAGA
>SDBT01014760.1_pt1 | contig 12438 bp, 13 predicted proteins | sample 2277101 | NCBI WGS metagenome assembly SDBT01 (sample SAMN10404973, study PRJNA504765) | marine sediment metagenome | isolation source: marine sediment core GS10_PC15, 103 cmbsf | place: Arctic Ocean: Southern Knipovich Ridge | collected 2010
TTCAGCATACACTTTTATCTTTTTGAAAATTTCTCGATTGAGTTTATTTTTTGGAAGCATTCTTTTTACTGCAAGTTCTACAATTTTTGCTGGATTTTTTTTTCGTACATCTTCAGCTGAAATATCTTTCTTTCCGCCCATCCAGCCACTGTAGGTAACGTACTCTTTATCCTTCCACTTATCGCCAGTCATTTTTACTTTTTCTGCATTAATGGCAACTACATAATCACCACAATCTGTATGCGGTGTGTAGTAAGGCTTATCCTTACCTCGCAGTATATCTGCAATCTTGGTGGCTTGACGACCTAGAATTTTCCCTTCTAAGTCTATAACACGCCACTGAGGCTTTCTTTCTTCTTTTTTTAATACAAAAGCTTTATTCATACTCATAAGTATACCTGGAAGACCTTAATGTTATTTGATTTTATACGTTTAGAGGGCTATACGTGGTATACTTAATAGCGTAAATAAAAAAGGCACTATCGTCAAATTTATAGGAATAAATCGATGCTCATGAGCTGGCATTCTCTTCTACCTCCCATTATGGTAATAATTGGAGCGATCATTACCCGTAAAATACATCCGGCATTAGCAATTGGGGTTATTACTGCTTGCCTCGTTACCTCTTCCGGCTCATTTTCCCTCGGATGGGACATTGGTATTAACGCATTTTTCAATACTGCCACCAATAGTGAAAATCTATATCTTTATGGATTTCTTTCGCTCATCGGAGTTTTAGTAGCAATTTATACCACGACTGGATGCGCTGCAGCATGTGCACGCGCTATTACAAAAAAAATTAGAACCGCTCAAACAGCCCAATATTCGTCTATGCTTGTATCTTCATTGTTATTTATAGACGATTATTTAAGTATTCTTACCACTGGTTATATCATGAGATCGCTCACCGATCGATTATCTATCGCACGGGTAAAACTCGCCTATTTAGTTCATTCTCTAAGTGGTCCCATTGTTATCTTGGTACCTATATCAAGTTGGGTAGCCACTATTATTGCTTACATTGATCAAGCTGGAGTAGACGTTGATTCTTCGAATCAAACTATACGGATTTTAGCTGACCCGTTTTTTGTTTATTTAAACTCGATACCGTTTATTTTTTATTCCTTCTTAACCATAATTTCTGCTTGGTTTATTATTCACAAGAAAATTTCCTTCGGGCCAATGCAACAATATGAAAAGGAGGCAGTACCAATTCCAGAAATGTTTACTTCAACTGATACACGTCACGGCATATGGGAACTCGTTCTACCACTCGCTACTCTTATTTTCGGAACACTGATTGGATTACCCTTGGCTGGCGGATATTGGCTTTTGGGAGGTAAATATAGTTTCATTGAATCAATTAAATATAATGATCATCCATTTTTAGTAATGTTGTTTGCATCACTCATGGCGGTAATTGTAAGTATTACCATTTCATGCATTAATAATTCATTAGCTAAAAAAGAAATCATTAAAGTAATATATCGCGGGTTACATCTGATGTTCCCGGCGATTAGTATGGTTTTTTTAGCAACTACGCTTTCTGACTTACTTGCGAATAATGTGGGAACTGGCCAATATTTAGCATCCTTGATGATAGGCTCTATTTCTATGGCATTTATACCGGTTATGTTTTTTATAATTTCAGTAATATGTACTATCGCTACTGGATCATCTTGGGGAAATTTTGCAATTATGATCCCAATCGCAATCCCAATGCTCACGGCACTCTCAGGTTTGCCACTTCCAATTAATCCAAAAAATCTTTCAATATTATACCCCGTATTAGGTGCAATTTTTTCGGGATCGGTTTGTGGTGATCATATTTCTCCACTTTCAGAAACTACCATTATGACTGCAACGAGCACCGGAACAAAACCACTTGAACATGCTATTACACAATTCCCTTATACAGTCCCCGTAATTATAGGTAGTACCGCCGCCTATACAGTTGTTGGATTTCTTATCCAACATTCGATCATACTAAGTATTATTGCACCGATGATCATCGGGCTATTGTTTTGTTTGCCAATGCTTTTTTATTTTAATAAAAATAAGAGTTGATTTTAATGTTCAATTTCTTGATCATCGCCATCAATCACATGAGCACCAAGAAAGCGCCCTTCATCATTACGATCACGCAATTTTTGACGCACTAACTCTTCAATGTGCTCAGGCTTTTTAGGTAAATGTTCACTTAAGCAAACCGCGCCATTTTTTACTATCCAGTAATCATCTTCAATGCGTATTCCCAATTTCTCTTCCGGAATATAAATTCCCGGTTCAATGGTGATCACATCATTTTCTTTTAGCGGCTCTTTAGGATTGCCTACATCATGAACATCCAAGCCAAGATAATGGCCAATGCCATGAATAAAATATTTTTCCAAACTTTTTTCTTTTAAAAATTCTACGGCCAAATGATGCAACGATTTTTCTGGTTCATCAGGATTATTAAGGTAATAACCCGGTTTGGCAATTTCAGCAATATATTGTTGCGTTGCAAGAACCATATTATACACTTCTCGTTGGCGCTTAGTAAATTTACCTGAAACTGGATATGTTCTGGTTATATCAGCACAATAACCATGATAAGCAGCTCCAATGTCTACTACAACAAGTTCGCCATTTTGCAACATTTTTTTATTTTCGTTGTAATGCAACGTTGTCGTATGTTTTCCAGAAGCTACAATACTTGGAAATGCAGGGCGTACTGCCGATCCTATCATCATATATTCAAGGCTCGCTTGCACTTCACACTCTAGAACGTTATCTGAAATGGCTTGTGCGGCTGCTTCGTGAGATAATTCCGTGATCTCAACAGCTTTATATAATAAATCTATTTCATGCATATCTTTTGTTCGCCGCATTGATGCCACAATATCTGAAATATTAACAATAGATTTTTCTAGATTTGGAATAAAGGAAGAAAGCTGCTTGAGCACAAGCCGTTGCTCAACATACTGATACTCATTGTCTGGTGCTAAAGTAAAAATGGTTCCACCATTTTTAATAAGCTCTTGTACTCGATTTATGACATTCTGATAACTGTCTTTTTTAAAAAAGGGAAACAGTTGATATCCCTTGCATTTCTCTCCGAGCATTTCTAGTTGATCAATACCATGTTTGTTTATATTTTCTTTCGTAAGCTCTAAAGGAGAATGTATCCACAACTCACGTGAAACAGAGCAATTAGGAATATATAATTTTGAATGATTTTCCATGTCTTGAATAAATACCGTACCCGCTTCGGTGATTCCGGTATAGTAATAAAAAGAGCTCTCTTGCCAAAAACGAAATCGTTCATTTTCAAAATTAGAAATAAATAATATCAAGCCATTATCAATATCAGGATATTGCATTTTAATTTCTTCAACTAAATCTTTTTGACGTGCTGCATAAATAGCACCTGTAGGTGAAACTTCTAAAGCCATAGTATCCTTAGGTATTAATCGTGAAGAAACGATCTGTTGATCAAGATATCAGAAAGGACGGCGTTCTGATAGTGCCTTAAAAACAGTAAGGCGATCCATCGTATTGAGTGAAGAACCAACTGGTAATCCACGCGCTAGGCAGGTAATTTTAATTGGCAATGTATCAAGCTTTTTCGCAATATATGCAGAAGTTGCTTCTCCCTCAGGAGTAAGGCTCAATGCAAATATTAACTCAGAAATATTTTTATCTTTTACCCGCTTGATGAGTGGCTCAATCGTTAAATCTTCAGGCCCAACTCCTTCGAGCGGATAAATTATACCGCCAAGCACATGATATACACCGGTATATCCTTTTGTTTGCTCTACAGCCAACAGCTCTTGCCATGATTCAACTACACACACTATCTGCTGTTCTCGTTTTTCAGCAAAACAAAATGAACAGTTTCTTTCTTTTTCCTGCCAGCAAAAACAAGTGCTGCATTTAACAACATTATCTTTAGCATGTAAAAGCACCGCACAAAACTGTTCTAATCGGCGCTCATCAAGTTCTAAAAAATGTTCGGCAACTCGGTATAAGTTTTTTGATGCAAGATAAGGCACTTGCTGTAAGCTTTTTATTAACTGCGCAATACTTGGCACATCATGCAGCATCATTATGCCCACCTAAATAAGCGAATTGCTTTAGTTTGAACAGCATTCAGTACAACACTTACCGCAATGTATAATACTAATCCAGATGCCCAAGAAGAACTAAACGCACCTAACATTACTCCCATCAAAAGCATCGGTAATCGTTGCTTAATATCACCCGGCGTTATTAATGCAGTGAAAAGCATTCCAAGCGCAAGAATCAATGGCAAGATGTAATAAGGGTCCGGTTCAGATAAGTTTGGTATCCAAAGAAACGGTGCTTGATATAACAAAATAGAACTTGATAACACACGGCTTAATCCCAGAAATATTGGTAACTGCATCAGCATTGGCACACAACCGCCTAACCCCAATCCATGCTTTTTCATTAATTCTGTTTGCGCTTTAACACGTTCTTGCGGATTATCTTTAAATTTTTTCTGAATATAGTTCATCCGTTTTTGCATTTCAGATCTATCTTTCATACTTCGTTCTGCATGAATAGAAAATGGCAACAACAACAGGCGAATTAAAAAAGTAAGGATAATAATAGCTACGCCATAATTATGAAAATAATTAAACAACCAATTTAATATTTTTAACAAAATACGTGAAATAGGAGCCCACATTCCGGAATAATCGAGCGTCTGCTCAAGCCGATGGCTAACCTGTTCCATCGTCTGCTCTTCTTTAGGCCCAATATAAAAAGATACGGTCCACTCTTTGTTTTCAGTAACCGTCTCTCCTTCAAGGATCGCTGTTAATCCCTTATTGTCTCCCAATTTAAAATATGCACGCTCTGCAAAACTTTCAGGGTCTTTCACCATGCTATGTACAAAATATTTATTTTCTACTCCAAAGAGCTCCGGTTTGACCCAGCCATCATCCGACTTGAGATAGGCACGGGAAATTTTGGTAAATTGATCACTACCATCCACAATATCACCTGAAATAACTTCATCATTTTTCAATGCAGGCATTATTGGAGCTGGATAAAAAATACGAGCTTGCATTTTGCGATCACCATGAGGATCCAGTTCTACCTTTAGATCCATTTGATATTTATGCTTAAATATAATAAACGTTTTGGTAATGCTCCCTTGATCGGTTGATGCTTGATAAGAAAGAGAGATACTGTTTTCATCTTCTTTGCGATCAACTAATTTATAATACCATGGCGTTTTTCCATTCAGAGCTACAATAAACGCACTGTCATCACGAGCACTTTGAGGTTGAGGAAAAATGGTCCCAATTAAACGCTTGGTTCCATTCAAAGCTCGCTTAAACTCAAGGCGTGAGAGCGAAGCTCCTTCAGTTGAAAATTCTAAATCTCCCCAAGAAGTTTTTATAGTTGAAACTGTAGGAGAAACTGTTCTTTTTATAGATGCAAAATCAATATCTTTATTTAAGGGCTTACACTCTAGTGCGGACTGAGGAGCGGTAAATTTATATTGATCAACAGGGGCTTTCTTACTGAAAAAATATTGAATTCCCCACCAAGTGGCCAATGCTAATACAAATGGAAGGAGCATGTCTTTAATATTCATGTATAGATACCTTTAGATAAGAAAACATAACCTGATACTTTCCGAAATATAGGTAATGGTAACACAGATTAAGCCCTTCCGCTAGACATATGAAGCCCCATGCGCTATAAGACAAAATAGGCATCATATTTTGAATATTTGAGCATAAAGAAGGGTAGTGAGATGAAAATGGAAATGAAGAAATTTCGTATAGGAGAACTGGCTGAAAAGCTGGAAGTTGAACGGTTTGTAGTTCGTTTTTGGGAAAAAGAATTTGGCCTCAAATCTACGCGTTCTTCTGGTGGCCAACGATTCTATACCGAACAAGATTATGATACTTTTTGTAGAATTAAAATATTATTATATGAAAAGGGATTTACAATCCAAGGAGCAAAAAAACAGCTGATGCAAACTGGAGCTCATCGAACCGTAATGGAAGCTGAAACCAAAAAAAGAAAACCTGAGCACGCAAAAAAAGCCGACTGGGATCAAAATGAACTGGTTGAACAAATAACTTCTCTTAAAGGGCAATTAGAAAAACTACGTGAGTTATTGTAATCTTTGATGCTTTTTTCTAACATTTTTTTAGGTTTGCGCCGCCTTATGCGCCTCCGTAGCATTGAGTTACTAAGAGTAGGACCATCCAATGACCATTTTTTCATGCATTCCTTTCTATTGAAACTTGTCTCTCTAAGCAAATAAAAGTAGCCTAGATAGCCACTTCATTTTTTAATAAGGTTGTTTATAAATGTACAGTAAAAAATCTCACATTCATTTTGTTGGTATTGGTGGCATTGGAATGAGTGGGATTGCCACTATTTTAAAGTACCAAGGATACACTATATCAGGTTGTGATGCAGATTTAGATCAACCAAGTATAAAAAATTTACTTACTATTGATTGCAAGGTTTTTCAAGGGAACAATACTCAAGCTTGCCAAGACTCATCAATTTCAATTCTTGTATATTCTTCTGCTATTCAACCCAATAATCCAGAAATTTTAAATGCACAACAACGTGGTATTCCTACTATCCCTCGCGCGTTGATGCTCGCCGAATTAATGCGTATGAAATATAGTGTGGCAATTGCTGGCTCGCATGGAAAAACGACCACTACTTCATTGATTTCTCATATCCTTCTTGAAGCAAATATGGACCCTACCATTATTATTGGAGGGCATTTAAAAACTATTTCAAATAATGCTCGTGCCGGAGAGGGAGATTTTTTAGTAGCCGAAGCGGATGAGAGCGATCGTTCATTGCTGCATCTGCATGCAACACTCGCTGTTGTGACCAATATAGACCTTGAACATTTAGAAACCTATAAAGATCTAGATGATATAAAAAACACGTTTAAACAGTTCTTGAATCATTTACCTTTTTACGGGACTGCAATTTTATGCGCTGATGATGAAAATATCCAATCTTTGTTGCCATTACCTCACGTAAAAACCATCTTATATGGTCTAACTCCCCGTGCCGATTGGTATGCTACTAATATTACTTTATTCGCTGATCGTAGTAGTTTTTCATTGCATCATAAAGAGCTATCAAAACCGCTAGACACAATAACTATTAATATGCCGGGCAAGCATAATGTACTTAATGCACTTGCTGCTATCGCACTTTCTCGAGAACTTGAAGTACCACTTGAATCTATCGCCAAAAGCCTGAGTAGTTTTAAAGGGGTTGAGCGCCGTTTTTCTTATCAGGGCACCTATCAAGGGGCAGAACTGTTTGATGATTATGGCCATCACCCAAAGGAGATCGAGTGCACTCTTGAAGTAGCTCGAAAAAGGGCCAAAAATAAACTGAGCGTGATTTTCCAACCTCACCGGTACACTCGCACCCACAAGCTGTGGGATTCCTTCATAAAAGTATTTTTACAGAGCAAAATCGATAATCTCATCATTACCGATATCTATCCGGCAAATGAATATCCTATTCCCGGTGTCAGCTCTAAGCAATTAGTCGAAAGTATAGTAAGCTACAATCCTCGCTTCCCGGTAACCTATGTCCCTTTTGAACCAAACTTCAGTTCCCTTCAAAAATCTCTTTCTCAAATATCAGAGCAAAATGACCTCATTCTTCTTTTAGGAGCGGGTAAAATTAACAAATTGGCAAAAAAATTATTAACCTGAACCATATTCTTATACGCTAACAACACACATTCTGCTCTTGACCCCCTTCGATTTTAATCAAACCATTGAATTTGATTAATTTCAATTTGTATAATTATTATCAAATAATGATAGATTATCACATGCAGCCTAAATAGGGGGAATGAATGAAGCGCAAGTTTACAAAGAAACAGAAGAATTTTCTGGTTCAAGGGGTTGTCCCGGTACTTCTTGTTATCGGTTTTGTTTTCGGACTTACCTACAAACCTCCAGCTCATGCTTTGAGCCGACGTGGTAAAAAAATTCTGGGTATTGCAGTCGGAGCAGCTTTAGTAGGTGCAACTGCCGGTGCAGCTGGTGGAGCAAAATGGGTACCACTTGGATTATTTGGCGGTGGATTAACTGGTGGCTTAATAGCCAGAGGGTCTAATGATGATAAAAACAGCTTTGATGAATTAGAGCAAAAAAAAATCAAATTAGAAAAACGGTATAACCGAGCCACATCAGCAAGTAGACGTGATCGATTAAAAGTAAAATTAGATAAAGTAAATCAACAACTGAATGTTCCACCTGCAAAATTTTAATATGTAATTTTAATTAAAGGGGATTCCTATGAAAATCAATCTTAAAAAAATGCTAAAACGAATGACAAAGATAAAAATACCAAAACGGTTTAAACGTCAGTTTCAAAGAAACAAAGGCAAAATGCCTGTAGCATTTGTAGTTATTCTTATTTTGGCAAGTGCCGTGAAACAACCTATGCACGCTCGTAGTAGAGTGTTCGAAGGTGCTGTACTTGGAACTGCTGTTGGAGGTATTGCAGGAGGCAGAACCGGGGCCTTGATTGGTCTAGGTGCAGGAACGCTTATTGGAGCTGCCGCATCAGAAAAAGATTCATATGCAACGTTCGATCCACGAAAAGAAGATCTTAAATATATTAACAAACAGATAAAAGATAATGAAAAAGATGTAAAAAAAGAAAAATCGAAGCGAAAAAAATACACAAGTAAGCGGGACAAACTAAACAACAAGAAAGCTAAAACTGATAATCCTGAAAAGATAACCAAATACAATCAAGATCTTAATGAAGTAATGGCTGATTTATCAGAAGCTGAACAAAACATAAAACGTATCAATGCTCAAATTCACAGCTTACATCAACAAAAGCAGAGCACACTCAGAGGCGGCTTTGGACCACAACCTCAATATCAACAAGGAATGGGCCCACAACCATTTGGATATGGAGTTGGAAGGGGATAATTTCCGGGATAATAATTTCCATCCCACCCACTAAAAAGCAGTTCCCATTTCCCCGGGAGTTGCAGTTCTGGGCTTTGCGGCCCAGAACTTTTTTGAGTTCACTTTATCGAGCAGCTTAGATACTGTATAGTGAAAAAAAGTAAGGAGTTTTTAAATGAAAAAACTTATAAGCATTCTTTTTTTGCTATCAAGTCAAGTTCATGCATTCCAATCACAATTTAACTATGATTTACAACTTCGATTCGGGCCCAATAGCCATATCTACAATATTCCGCTTTACTTTGATCAAGTGGGGATGCCACATCGAGTTGATTACCCCTGTTGCCCTCCACCTACAAAGAAACCTTATCGTGAAAAAATTAAAAAAAAGAAATTGAAAAAGAAATGCCCGGTTCAGTACGTTTGCCCAAAGAAGAATAAATGCAAAGTTAGTTAAAATAGTTTAAATCTCTCGATGTTGGTTCCCAGAGAATATAATTATATCTGTTTCTTTCCGTTTCGGGCGTAATGAAATCATACAAACACGGTCTGGCTTTTCATAATTAAGTAATAGCTCATGACCTTCAAACTGAGATCCATAACGCCATCCAAACCGTTCCATCTCTTGATTGAAGAAATCCTTTAATTCATTAATTGATAAGGTGCAGTGATATCCCAAAATTATTGCATCCGGCGTATCCGGTTTAATGCAATGTTTTGAAATCGGTTCTGAAAAGATAGGAATCGGTATATCAGAAAGCTTTGCTTCTTGTTGCCGCATAACATCAATTGCCACTCCTTTGGAGCTCACCTGTTTTTCAAGAAAATGTTGTTTCTTTCTTCCAGATGTTCCTCCACAAGAGGATAAAAGGCAAAGCATAAGCCCCAAATAAACAATCATTACTCTCCTAATAATAATATTTATTTACGCAGATTTAACCGGAGGCTTCGGACCGTTTTTAGATGGTAGATTAGTGGTTTGGTGCTCAGCTTTAGAATGCTCGCGCTGTTCTTTTTGTTCACGAGTAAGAACTTTCTCTTTCAATCGAGCAGCTTTACCCACGCGATCACGAACGTAATAGAGCTTTGCTCTACGGACATCACCAGTTTTAATCAACTTAATTTCTTTAATAAGAGGAGAACTGAATGGAATAATTAGTTCTACTGAAATACCATGAGCACCAATTTTTCGTACGGTGAAAGTACTTGAAGCGCCTTTGCGATGCATAGCAATCACATCACCTTGAAACATCTGAATCCGCTCTTTATCTCCTTCTTTAATTCGGCGAAATACGGCAATCGTATCGCCTTCACGAAAAGGAGGAAAATCAGTTTTGGCTATTCCAATGCTTCGAATGGTTTCTCTGGTATATCCCTGTGCTTTCATGGTCAATTTCCTTTGGATTTTTCGAAATATTCTATGCTTTAATGTATCTTAAAAATGATTATCTGGCAACTTTTAGGACTCATCCCTAATCTTTTTCATTAATGCCAAGCCATCGATCCAGTACTACTGCAGCAGCCGATCGAACCGATAAATGGTTAAAATCAGCAAGCCCATGCAAGGGAGGTAAAAGATAATCACATCGTGAAATAAGCTCTCCAGATAACCCATTGGCTGTTCCAAACAGCAAAAGCACCGGTTTTTCTTGGCTCCAAACCTTCTCTTGGTCATAAAAACTGATTTTTGTACCTTTTGGATCTTCTTGAGCTGAAGTAGCGATTATAATAGGGCTATCTCCTTCTTTCTGTTCAATACTCTGTATAACCTGATCCAAACTGCTTTTTACCACGATACTTTTTAAGGCTTTATGCCTCTTTTGATTATAATTCTCTCCTTTTTGACCATGCCAGAAAGAAAGAAAATTGCTCACAATTTTTTGCTGATCTTCAAGAGGAGTAACGATAAAATATTCTTTGATTCCATAAGTTTTTGAAGAACGGGCAATATCATGGATATCAATAGACATGACTGAGGAGGTACCTATTTTCTTTTCGGGACCGACTAAAACGTGATCATGCATAAGCACCACGTAATGATTGGGAATATATTTTTTTGCGAGCTCTTGCTGCTCATTCGTCATATGCTGAGTTCGCATCCAATCAAAATGATTTTTTACCGTCCGTTTTGCGGCTTGATTTTGGCGCCAAGAAGCAATTGCTTGATGATTACCAGATCGTACAATCTCAGGCACTTTTAGGCCATTCCAGTTAACCGGCTCTGTGTATTCGGGATAGTCCACAAATGGACCGGTGAAAGAATCCGTTTCTACTGATTCTTGTTTTCCTACCACTCCCGGGATTAAACGCAACATTCCCTCAATAAGCATCATTGCAGGTAAATCCCCACCCATTAAAACAAAATCACCTACGGATATAATCTCATCTGCATAATACTCTTCAACACGTGCATCCATTCCTTCATATCGCGCAGGAATAAGCATAACGTGCTGCTTCTCTTTTGCTTTTTTGTTGATTTTTTTTAATAGCTGTTGGTCAAGTTTCTTACCATGCGGTGAGAAAAAAATTTTGTATGCCTCTCCATGCTTTTTCTCCAGTGATATAATACCGCTTTCGACTACTTCTGGTTTTAGAAGCATTCCGGCACCGGGCCCAAAGGTTTGAGCATCAATACGCTTTTTTGGTTCTACAAATGAAAAAAAAGAAAAAACATCAAAAGAAACGAGTTTTTTTTCTTGCGCAAGTTTAACTAAACTTGTATCGAGAAAAGGAGTATATAATTCTTTAAAAACAGTGAGAATAGAGATATTCATTATGTCACTTAGCAATATCTATGGATACTTTTTTATCAGCAGGCGTTATAGAATTTACAAGCATCCGAACAGCTTTAATCGTTTGCCCTTCTTTTCCAATCACTTTCCCACGATCATGTTCATTGACAGCAATTTCAATAACATTGGTATTGCCCGATTTTACCACCGTCACTACCACATCATTTGGATTGCTGACCAATTGCTTGATCACATAGGTAACAAGCTCTTTGATCATGTAATTTCCTTAACGCTATTTTTTTTCAGTTTCAGATTGAGTTGAGCTTTCCTCTACTGAAGGTTCTTTTGCTTTCTCAACTTTAACTTCATCAGGTTTTGCTTTTACTTGCTCATCTTTCTTTGTGGCTTCAACTTTTTCTTGTGGAGCAGCTTTAGCCTTCTTCACTTTTGGTTTTTCAGCTTTTTCTTTCAAAGCCCCTGATTCCTGTTTTTTGAATATTTTGTACACTTTTTTTGCAGAATCAGTTGGTTGTGCTCCTTGCAAAACCCACGCATCATATCGCTCTGGTTTAAAAAGAACGAGTTTAGAATTCAACGCATCATATGTGCCCAGATTTTCTAAAACAGCTCCATCCCGCTTTTTACGAGAATCGACCACTACAACACGAAAAAATGGTACATGTTTTGTACCCACACGAGATAAACGAATTGCTACTGGCATATTAATAAATCCTTTTGGAAAATATAATTGGATC
>SDBT01014762.1_pt1 | contig 12437 bp, 18 predicted proteins | sample 2277101 | NCBI WGS metagenome assembly SDBT01 (sample SAMN10404973, study PRJNA504765) | marine sediment metagenome | isolation source: marine sediment core GS10_PC15, 103 cmbsf | place: Arctic Ocean: Southern Knipovich Ridge | collected 2010
GGCGCATCATCTAATCACTTTGACAACTCTGATGCCCAGATTGGTGTGGGTGATGATGACACCGCAGCCGATGCCAGCCAGACTGATCTACAGGCATCTACTAATAAGACTTATAAGGGCATGGAAGCTGGTTATCCCACATCCACCAGCCAGAAAGCCACCTTTAAGGCCAGCTTTGGTGCTGGTGATGCTAACTATGCTTGGAATGAGTGGGTAGTTAAGCACTCCGTCAGCGCCATTTGTCTTAACAGGAAGCAGGAGTCTCTAGGGACCAAATCATCAGGCACGTGGACACTAGAAGTTAGTATTACTTTAAGCTAGGAGCGACCGTGTATGTAAAGACGGAACCCAGTGGGATCTGTGAGCGAAAAGGGTTTGTCCAGATACGCCTCTGTATGTACCTTGAGCCAGGCGATTATGGCTATGACAAGCACTATGTTCAAGTTCCTGTGATGCCAGAAGGAGGGTATCCAGGTGCTGTGAATGACAGGGGATGGGCATTGGATATGCCAGCTTATAAGGCGTGGATAAGCAATCTGCCTAAAGTGTGGCAAAATAACCCCTTCCATAATCACTTTACCCTAGTTGAGCCTACCATAGATGATAACGTGATTATGGATATAGGCAAAGCATTTCTAGAAGAGGCTTATATCAAGTGGGCTACAGAGCAAGTGCTTGACCTTCAGAACCCACCAGTGCATTTCCACCAACCTACCAGTAGCACTGTGATGAAGGCTATTGACGCCAAGGTTAAGCACCTGAAAGAGAGTATTTTGGAGGCACGTATTTAATGCCTGCTATTGATGTCGGGGCAGAAGCAATAGGTAGAGCTACTACTACAGGGCCGAATCATACTATTCTCGGGCTAGACAATCCTGCTAATGAAGGAGGCGAAGTAACATCTGCTGAGATGTGGTTTGCCTCAACTGGCTCAGGCGTTAAGATAGGAACGTTCTACAATACGGCAGGAGACGATTATAAGTGCCGTGATATTGAAGTAATAGGGTCAGTAACATCAGGTTCAAAGCAGACTTTTAGTGGCCTTAATATGACCATAGTAACAGGCGACTACATTGGATTCTATAATACTGGTGGGTCTATAGAAAACGACACTACTGGTTTCGCTGGTATGTATGCCAATATCTCCACAGATTCGTGCATTAAAGATAACGAAAGCACTTATGGTAGTTTTTATGCTGGTGATGCGGTAAGTCTTAAGGGAATAGGAACTACCGACATAGACATCACTCGCTCCGATACTGGCTCTGGCGTAGAGGCTGTAGCTAGTAAGGATATGATTATAGCTCCCGATACTGGAAGCGGTGCTGAAGCTACACTTGAGATGATTCTAGTCACCTTTGAAACAGGAGCAGGATTAGATGCGCTGATAGAGCTTATCTCAGCTATTGCTAAGACTGGCTCCGATACAGGAGCAGGAGCAGAGGCAGCCGGCATATTGGTGAGACGTGCCTTTGATAGTGGGGTAGGGTTGGAAGTGGTTTTGGATAGACTAATCAAAAATCTCACTGATACCGGAGTTGGCGTAGATGCTAGTGGTAAGGCACTTATTGGAGCTGATGTCGGAGCGGCAGTTGAAGCTATAGTATCACGGATATTGGTGCTCACGGAAGCGGGTGTAGGTGCTGAGGAAGTTACCGATTGGGGCGGTGTCGGTAGAGCAATGAAGTTGATTACCTATCTTCAGCTTTACTGCGACCTTGCTGTTTATACTAGGCCGTATTGTGATTTGAAAGTCTATACATCGGAGGTCAAGCAATCATGACTACACAGGTTTTTGATAGAGCAGAAACAGTCCCTCTTTGGGCAGAGAATAGGGATTGGGCTGAAACACTTTTTAACCCATCTCAGGGTATAAAAGTTACGCTCCGAGACCCTGATGGAGTTCTGGCAAAAGAGGCTGATGAGAGTGATATAGAAGATACGGCTATGACCAACTCTGCAACTGGCAAATATGTCTTCTACTACGGCTCTGGGGCAGTTACAACTCTAGCTTCTACTATCACGGCCGCAGTTACCTCAATCACGGTGGCGACAGGTGAGGGTGACAAACTACCTTCAACAAATTTCTATATTGAGATTGACGATGAAATAATAAAATGCACCAGCAGAACTGCTGATGTCTTAACTGTAGTGAGAGGGCAAAGAGGCACAAGAGCTGCTGCCCATAACTCAGGAGCTAGTGTATGGCGCATTAGGGGCTGGTGGACTTATTCCTGCAAGGCAGTAGATGGAGCCGGCGCTAATGCTAGAACAACAATTACTTATGGGAGTTTTTGTCTAAAATGAGGACTCTTGACTCTAATCTAACCACAGCTCAACAGGCAGCCAGCCTTGAGCCGGTAATTAAGATTACGCTCACTCAAGGCGCCAATGAGTATGTCCTAGAAGAAGACCGGATAAAGAAGTTTTCTCACCTAGAGGAGCCTTGGCGTGCCAATGCCAAAGAGGTTGAGCTTGATAATAGCGATGGCTACTTTACTGACAAGACTTTGCAGGGCTATAAAGCTGTCATTTCTTATGGGCTTAACACGAAAGCGGGTAAAAAGTATTCCACTACCGCGCCTATGTGGATTACCTGGCAGCAACTTAATTCTACGCCGGGGAAGTTATCTTGCTTATTAACGATGCTGGGTATCCCGGACCTGATGGATTTAGACGAGGCTAGTGAGAGCTATATCCCTGCTGAGACAGATACCAAGACCGTAAAAACCCTGCTTACCGAGATAATCACCGCGGCCTTAACTTGTTACTCACATTGCACCGCTTATGAAGTTGTTTATGATAGTGAGGACAGCCTTATTGACAGCTACCAGCCCAAAGACAGCTTCAGGATTTATGTCGGCGGTTCACGATTGGCTGCCATAAAACGCCTGCTTGAATATACGAAGTGTGTTCTCCGCTATGGCAACGATGGCAAGCTCCATATCCTACAAGCTACTATCACCGGTGAAAGCTACGATTATGAGTATAGCCTTGAGAGCGGCCATGTCTTCTTCAGTAAGGCTTACAGAAAATCCCTCATTCTACCTAATTACATTGTGGTCAAGTCTCAAAAAGATGATTCCCCTCAATACTCTGGTTATGCCTCTGATGCGACCTCTTATGCTTTGCTGCCTAAGCGGGCATATTATCAAACCAGGTTACAGAGTAACGCTTTGGCTACATCAATGGCTGAAGCTATCCTATCTCGCTACCAGCTCAACGCCGAGATAGGCTCGGCTGATGTCCCTATGAACTGCGGTGCCGAGCTTTTTGATTATATCAAGGTTACTGATGAGCGGGAGGATGATTACCGGATAGGTAACATCGGCTCAATTACCAGGACTTACAATGCTGAGAAGCGTATCTATAATATGCGCTTCAGCCTTGGAGACCCCCCGGTTCTTCAGCACATAAAGGAATTATACCAGAGCATACTCAAGCAAGCGGATAAGGAGAGCACGCAAAAGGGTAGTAGTATCTTTGAAAGGCTGTATGCCAAAGACGGCTATATTGAGAATCTGAGCATTGATAATATAGATGCCGTCTGGCTGGACCCGGATAGCAATATAGACCTGTCTCAAATCGGCGATACACTTGATAACCTGCCTGATGGAGAGACTTATGCTCGGGTTAAATCACTACACATGGATGCCGGGCAAATCAAGCTGGATGAGCATATCCTTTATGCCAATGACTATGACCCTACGGCTAAGTTTGACCCCAGCCATGATAGCTTAGATAACATTCCAGAGGGCGTTGTATATAAGCGGATAAAGAGTGCAGCTCTAACCGCCGCCGGTTTGGTTATCCTTGATGAGGTAGAAGTCGGCACCTATGGGCTAGTCCTGACCACCGATATAACCGCTGGCCATATCAAAATGTCAGCCGTTGAGGACTACGGCGGTTATGGCAAAGTCCTCTCAACTGATATTTCGGCCGGCCACATTAAGCTGAAAGTTAATCAAGACCTTGCTGCTCAGGGCATTGAGATTGTCTCCAGTAGTGGAAGCACCAGGATTAAGATTACGAGCTCTGAGATAGCTGGATATTATGGAGGTAACAAACAGTTCTATCTCCAAGCGTCCACTGGCAAAGCCTATTGTGGTGGTGGAGCAGTAGTCCTTGATGCTAATGGGATTATAGTCAAGGGTGAAATGACTAAATACCAAACTTCAGCCGGAGTAACTCGTGGATATGTTCATGTAGTTGGAAATCAACTTGAAGTCCAGTCGGAAGGCACTCATCTAGTCCTCCGTGCTCCTGGCACTTATGGCATCAAGATGTATGGTCTGGATGCTTATTTATACCTGCCACTGACAGCACAGGGGATTTATACTAATCACCTCTATGACATTCACTGCTATAATACTACAACTTGGCTTGGAGAATCGGGGAAGAAGTTTCAGCGTGGCTACTTTACTGACTTACCGGCTTGTCCTGTGCCAACGTCTAATTCAGCGATAGACATCTTAAAGAAGATTAAAGCCCCTGAGTTCATGGATGGGCAACATGGGCAGAGGCACTACTTCAAGGACACAGACTTTCCCAGCGAAATGAAGTGCAAGAAGGCTCACAAGGATAAAGATGGTAATGTAGTTGAAGAGGACGAAGAGGAAATTGAGTTCGTTAGAACTATTGGCATTTTGGTTCAATCGGTGAGAGAACTCACTGATAAGGTAGAGGCGATAGAGGCAAGGCAAAGTTAGTCACCGCACAAACCGAGATTTCTCCACTTCAAGTAGCTCCACTCTTTAGACACCGAAAGTGGAACCAAGTCTGCAACGACAACATGTTGGGTTCCGAAAGCCTTGTCAAAGACGATTATAGCTGCATCATTTAGCCCTTCAAAGAGCCAAACTTCGTAATTGGCTTCTGTCAAGCTAGAAGCGGGAACTATCACCCGATTAGGTAGGTCAATGTCCACAACGAGGAACGCTTCAAAAGCACCCTCTCTATATCGGCTATCAATGCGTGATGCTAACCATGAAGCCTCAACACCTGGCTTGGCAAGCTCTAAGACACCTGATGTCGTGTGTGCCTTGCTCGGACCAGACCACCACATTGATAATGAGATGATCAAGCATACTGCAGCTACCACCGCTATTGCTATTACCCGTTTCATTCTAGGAATAAGCATAACACATCATCCAAAATTTGTGAAGTTAGCGAGGTGAGGTATGAACCTAGAGCAGAAGTTAAAGGAAGCAGAAGTGAAGCGAAAGGAGATTGTAGAGCGAGTAAATGCACTAGCTGAAGAGATAGAACAAATCAGAGAGCAAAGGCAATCACTCCTTCAGGAAGCTCTAAGGCTTGATGGCGAGGTAAGAGCATTGGAGGCTTTAATAAAAGAGGACAAAAAGGGATGAAGAATTTTTTAACTCATGACCAGGACAAAGTAGGGGACTTCCAGAAGAGAGTCCTGCTCCACATTCCTATCGGCTACATCATTGTTATCTCTGTCCTGGCGCATCCGATACTACCAATACCATTAGTATGGCTCTTTATCCGGTATGAAGAGAACGAAGATTTGCATGTTAAGGACCAGGCCTGGAAGGATTACTTTGGCGCTATTGTCGGTGGAGTAATGGCTTTCCTTACCATTGTTGTATTAAGATTTATCGGAGGCGTCTAGAAACCTTACCAGAACTCACCAGATGGCAAAGAAGGTGCTTAAAAGGATTTCAGAGACCTGTTCCATTTCCCCCTCTCCTTTGAATGAGGAGAGGGGGAGTTTTTTTATTCTAACTTTGTGCTTGGTATAACTTCAAATTCCCAAAACCATTCATCTTCATCTATGCTAATATCAAGGACTTTATATTTGGCTATTCCTGTTTCACCCGCTTGCAAACTAAGTGTTTTATCTCCCTGATACTTACTACCCATTGTTCTAATAAATGCCTTGTCTATCTCACCAAAAGTTTCCCTATAGATGTCAGCATTATCCAATGCATAAAACTTAAACTGAACCTTGAATGTTCCAGAAAGGCTATCTGTATTTTGCACAGTAACACAACCTAAAGGAAATTTTACCTCTACAACCTCATCTTGTATTACTTCGCCACCAATGACTATGCGTCTTCTTTCAGTAATTATGTCTTCTTCAATATATGAGTCTACTACCTCAAAATCTAAAGGCTTTACAACTTTAGCAGGCTCAGGTTCAGGTATTGGAGTAATCTCCGGTAGAGGTTTTGGCGATGGTGTAGGAGTAGGCGCCGGGACCGGTGCCGGGACCGGTGGGGGAATAGGGGCGGGAGTTGGTACTGGTGCTGGTGCTATTGGAGTAGTCGGAGCACAACTAATCAAAAAGACAGCTAATAAACAGAGCAAAGCTATAGTTTTCATTATCCTCTCGTCCCTACTAATTTAATAATTCGGTCGCATATCGTGAAGTTCTGACAAAGCATCGTCTATAAGCCTTTCAAGATAATCAATGGTTAGCAAAAGTTCATGGTCATCCTTTTGTGACTTAACCTGGCTTCTTAAATCACTTGTAGCCCTTGATGCTTTCTTCAAGTAATCCTGTGCGTTATCAATATGGTCGGATCCACAACTCAGAGGCAGTATAGCTAATACTAAAACAAATCCAACAAGCAGAATTGAATACCATTTAACTTTCATCACCACCTCCTATCTCCATAAAAGCACTCCGTCAAGAAGTTGTCAAGTATCTGTCAAATTTTCTAAAAATAATTTGGGTCTAGTCTCAAGGGGGACTTGACAAGAGGTTACATAAGATATATTATTTAAGCAGAAGATATTTGAATAGGATAGCCTAACATAATAATAATGTTAGGCTTCTTCTATGCCTAAATTAACATAAAAAATACTATTGCTTCCTACGGAGTTAGGGGCTACATTTTACTTATCAAAGATAGGAGGTGGAAGCAAATGGCACAATCAATCAGGAAAAGGCTGGATGGCAATTTACCAGAGTTTTTGCAGGATGTGAAGCGGTATGGTAGATGGGAAGCGATGGAGAAGTGGGGATTGGAAAGGAGTTACTTGCCGGTGGCAAAAATAATTTTGGAGGAGACAAAGGATGAAAACTTTGGACTTAATCCAACTGCTAAGTCATACCTTAATGGCGGTATTCAGGGTCTCCTTCGTGAACTTGTGTCTACATTTGCGGATTATGTTATCCGGTCCGAGATAAAGGAAAGGGAATTGAGGACACGGCTTGATGCTTATGACACACATGGCAAGAGGGCGGAGCATCAGATTGCCGATGAGATTACAGGGTTGGTTGAATCGTTAAAGTCAAGTGTCTCGGAAGACTGAGATAAAAACAAGGCAGGTGAATTACTGGAACGATGTTTGGCATAAACATTAGAGACTGCAAGATTAGATTTCTGCACTGGTTGGGTTTTAAGCCAGTCTGGTTGGGGAAGAGATATAGTCTATCCCGGCAGAGGATACATCAGATTATAGAGAAGGAAAAGGGCAAGGAATGATATGTCCGATAAGACAGCAGCAATGGATTGATAAGAAGGGCTTTGCTAATCACCAGACCCTGGAGTGTGTCAAGACAAAGTGCGCCTGGTGGGATAAGGTTAATAAGCGCTGCGGTGTACTTTCGCTCATCTCCACATTAGCTAAGATAGAAGACCGGATGCCACACGAGGCTCAGTTCAGGAGGTAGAGTCAATGACTCCTTTACAGATTTTATGGATGGTAATTGCAATCGGCATTTCAATCTTAACTCTCGTAATCATTTGCTTTAGATTGGCTATAAAAGACCTGAAGAAATACAGGGCCAGCGAGTTTTACGATGATGTAGCTGGTGCCGTCAATGAGGAGAAGAAATGAAGCAGGGGGATTTACTTGTTAAGCGGTGGAATATGTGGAGGCTTCAAAAGGCCACAGTTCCTTTTCTACCTTGCGGGTTTTACTGGCTAGAGTTCTATCAAGTGAATAAAAACTAAAAGGGAGGAAAATTATGGCTGAAACAAAAACAGCAAAGAAACCGGATTACACCAATAGCGCGGAAAATCTCGTAAACCCGGAAGAGGTTAAGGCATTGCTGGACGAGCTTCACCAGCATCAAGGTAATTTGTCTAGTTATGAAGATGAGTTGAAAACTGCCAATGAGGAGCTTGTTTCTAAAATTGAACTCAGGAAGGAAGCCATCAGTGATGTCATGGGTAGGCTGAAAGCCTCTATTGAGGAGCATGGCAGCTATCAGGATATAGAGGCTGGTCTCTTTGCTGTCAGGTATCGCCGGATGATTAAGGCATACCATGTTAATCCTTTTCTACAGCACTATTCAAAGTATGCCCCGGCCGTGGTTGAGCAGACTATCAATGCTAAGGCTCTTGATGGACTTGTCAAGGGTGGACTTATCAAAGTTGATGACCTTAAAGATGCCGGTGTAATTACCGAGACGCCACAATTCGCTTTCTATGTGAGATAGGATGCCGATATGACACCTGAACTAGCTCAAAAAGTTATAGCAGATGTAAAGAAGTGGGGGCTATTCATCTGTCGCCTCAATAATGGGGATTGGATGGTTGGTAAAGCTAATCACACTTACCATATAAAGATAACCCAAGACCATTATGCTGACCCTAATGTTTCAATATCTCGTTGGCTAGATAAGGCAGTCAGGGAACAAATAGCTAAAATTCAGGTGAGGAATAAGTAATGCCACTCTTTGAACACGAAGTTGACTTTGACACGATGAGGCGCCTAGCGAGAGAGTGCGTCTGCCTAGAGTGTGGTTGTTTGGTTCAGGTAGCTTGGGGTGGCTTTATAGATTATGACGGATATATTCTAAGGTGTGGAAATGATGTTGACCATAGAGGAGTTAAGAGGCTTCACAGTCCCGGTCCCTACGACATACCGGGCTTCAATCTATTCAATCTAACAAAAGGGAGGAAGAAAATGGTATCAGAACGATTTGGAGAGGAAGCCAGCACGAAGCTGGCCAAGTATCATGGAGTAACTTCGCTAACCAAGCCACAGGTAACGGAAATCCTAAAGACAATCTGGAAGGATGCCCCTGAGACTGAGATGCAGAGAGCGGTTATTCTTTGTGTCAATTATGGTCTGAACCCGCTTATGAACCATGTATTCCTAATTCCTTTCAAGGGTAAAGATGGAACAACATGGGCTACCATAATGGGCATTAAGGCTAAGAGGCTTCTCGCTTCTCGGAAAAAGCCCTTTAGCTATATTGACGACACTCCGAGAGTTATGACCGAGAAGGAGCAGACCAAGATATTCGGTGCGCCTGAGCCTACTAAACTCTGGGTGATAACAAAGCTCTGCGATGGGGTAGGCAATGAGGTAGTGGGCTATGGCTTTTATCCCAAAGATACTCAGCCGTATGGAACTGACAAAGGCAATACTCAATTCAATATGGCTGCCATCAGGAGTGAGAGTCAAGCCCTTGACCGGCTCGCCCCAGGAGAGATGCCAGTGGGCGTTGAAGCTATGCCCGAGGAAGTAGCCGCGGCTATGTCTGGGGGAGAGGATAAGCTAACTGAAGCTGTATCCAAGGAAAAGATTAAGACCGGAGATGCTGGGACAGTAGAAGGTAAGTTTAGAGAGGTAACAGAGCCGCCGGCACCGGCACCAGATCCTCCAGCACCAGCAGCGTCTAATACGCTTGAAGACCTTAAAGAGACGATGCAACTATGTAATTGGTCTGCTGAGGACTTAGGTAAATTTGCCAATGAAGAGAAGGGTTGGAGGATCAAAGAATACAAAGACCTGAAGCCTGAGCAAGTTGCCGAGAGTATAGCTCACATACAGAAAAACCCGAAATAAGCAAGAGTAAAAGGAATGACAGAACGAACAGGCCCGAGACGGACTTGGATAAAGTTATACTGCTATCAACGGCTTCACGGTAGTATGGCCTATGATCTTGAAGAGGCTGAGCAGTCAGTATGGGACAAGCTCCTCTGTATGGCTGGGTTATGTGCCTTTGAAGGTGCTATTTGTAACAATGACGGCAAACCTTTCCCCCACTCTTTCATAGCACATGAACTTCATACTTCAGAGGAACTCTTAGAAACCACCCTCAGTAAGTGCAAAGAGGAAGGCAGGATAACAGAGGACGAAACAGGCATCCATATCACTAACTGGACAGCCTATCAATCTGAATATGCCCGGCAAAAACCTTATAGGAAAAAGAAGAAAGCGGAGCCAGAGCCGGAGCCGATAAAAGATCCGTCATTAAAGGACGATATTGTAGACGCGAAACTAGCGAAAAAGGTGAGCTACTTTGAGAGCAATATCGGTATGCTTTCTCCATCTCTCTTTGAACGACTGAAGGATATAGCTGACACTTACCCCGAGGGCTGGTTTGAGAAGGCGGTGGATGAGGCGGCCGCTTATGGTAAGCGGAACCTGAAATACATTGAGGCAATACTAGAGCGCTGGCAAGCTGAGGGGATTAGCACTACCAAGCCAGAGACGCCGCCGGCTGAGGAAGGCACAGTAGAAGAGATGAAGGTGGAGGAGTGAAGAAGTATCAGATAATAGATGCTGACCTTAAAGGAAGGAAATGAGAGTATTACTTCTTAACATTGATAGTAAGTTGCCGAATATAGCCTTGAAGAAGATTGAGTTGTGGCATAAAGAACAAGGTGATGATGTGATATGGGATATGCCGATTATGCTCAATCAGGTTGATAAAGCTTACGCCTCCTGTATCTTCACCAAGAATAAGGGGAGGGTTGATAACCTATTGGGCTTGAGCCCCGACCTGATAGCTGGTGGCACAGGCTATAATTTAACTATCAAACTCTCGCCTGAAATAGAGGAAATGAAGCCGAAAATCAATTACGGTTTTACTACCAGGGGATGTATCAGAAATTGTCCATTTTGCTTTGTGCCTAGAGCAGAGGGGGACATCAGGGTAGTAAGCGACATTTATGATATATGGGATGGTAAAGCTCACTCCATAACACTTCTGGATAATAATATCCTTGCCTTACCCCAACACTTTGAAGGAATCTGCCGACAACTTACTACCGAGGGCTTATCTGTTGACTTCAATCAAGGCTTGGATATTAGGCTTGTCTCGCCTCGCATTTGCGAATTATTTGAACAACTGAAAATAAAGAACGAACTCCGCTTCGCCTTTGACTTCCCTGAACTAGAGCCAATCATCCGAGAAAAAGTAGCATTGCTAAAGCAATTCAATATTCGCAAGCATTACTTCTTCTATGTTCTGGTCGGATTTAATACCACCTTTGAACAGGATTATCACCGAGTTGAAGTCTTAAAGGAGCTTGATTGCCGAGCCTATGTTATGAGGCACGAAAACACACCAAAGGAAAAACGATATTTAAGATTGGCTCAATGGGTAAACCAATTCTGGACTTTTATGAAATATGACTTTGAAACATTTTGCGTAGTGTATAACAAGAGATAATTAGTTGGGATAAGAAGTAGAGAGTGATATAAAGTTAGAGGCTATCAAGTGACCGAGAACTTTGTAAAAGAGCTTAGAGCGTGTAGAGGCTGCCATGAAGAGTATGAAGCCAAAATATCATCCTTGATGGGTGTTCAGTATGTTATTGGGGTCGGCTACTGCCCGAAGTGCCAAAAGAAAAGGGTGAAGGAAGAGAAAGAGAGAGAAGAGGCTGAGCGCCAGGCTGAGATAGCTAAGACTAGACTTCAATGGCGCCAGAACTGCGGGATCCCTCTAAAGTTTATGAATGAGGAGTTTGGCACATTTGATAAATCCAGGCAGGTTAAAGCCTATGAGAAGTGTCTAGCCTATGCCAAGAACTTCCCGCTAACCGGTTATCGCGGATATCCTTCTCTGCTCCTCTACTCCGACAAATCTTGGGGTATCGGTAAGAGCCATCTAGCCTGCTCTATTGGCCATAATATCCTTAACCGGTGGAATGGCGAGGATATTGTTTGTCCCATACACTTTACCACTGAGCCTGACCTGCTTATGAGAATATACGCTACCTATAACTACACGCTTGAAGAGAAGCAATACCGAGAGAGTGAGACTGACATTATCAACCGACTTATTAGCGTCCCACTCCTTATTCTGGATGATATAGGCAAGAGGCGGACCCACGACCCCCGGTTTGTCCAGCGAATTATGTTTGCTCTTATTGACGGCAGATACCGGGCAATGAAGCCTATGGTCATAACGGCTAACCTGACGCCGGAGCGGTTGAAAGTCTATCTTGGCGGTGGCCAGGGTGATGAGGCAAGTTACGATAGGCTACTAGAGATGTGCGGTGGTGGGAAAGGATTGAAGTTTTTCTGTCTTGAGGGCGAGAGCTATAGGAGGCGAAAAGAATGACAAAAGGTACTAGCGAGACGGCGTTTGCCTCACAAGTTGAGGACTTGCTCAAGATGTTCCTCTGGCATTGGTGTCATTTTAGACCAGCACTAACCGGTGCCGGGTGGCGGACCGCTATGACAGGGCATAAGGGGATAACTGATTACATAGCCGTCAG